>Ga0307992_1001724_pt1 | contig 12788 bp, 14 predicted proteins | sample EllFjometagen133_FD_203162 | JGI IMG/M metagenome (GOLD analysis project Ga0307992, IMG submission 203162) | Marine microbial communities from Ellis Fjord, Antarctic Ocean - #133 | ecosystem: Environmental > Aquatic > Marine > Unclassified | place: Southern Ocean | collected 2014-10-08
GATAAAGTTTAAAATGCTTTGTCTAGTAGATGATGTTCGAACATAGGGAAAGTCTGGTTGGGGTATAAAAAATATTGTTTAACAAAGCAATATTTTTGACAGTCCCGTGTAGTAGACGATGTTCGAACCTGTTGTTTGTTGAGTAGGAAATAGACAAAAGAAAACCACCCTCAATGGTCTTCTTTGTTGTTGAGGGTGGTTATTTTGTACAAGTATCTACGAAAGGAAGGAACTTTTGAAGCGGGTTAATATAGTAAACTTGGTCAAAGCCATCGCTCCTAATATTCTTTGCTTCTTCATAAAACAGAGAGTAGTCTCTTTTTTGCCCTGATTCGCTGAAACCTTTAGATCCAGGTTTTGACATAAACCACTGGATACAAATATCCATAGGGGTAACAAAGACCCAACAAATTATTCGGACAGCTCCCATCCCATTAAGAATTTGTATTATATGCCTTCTCTCTTGTGGAAAACCGTTCCAGCAATCAAGAATAACGTGCATACCTGTTACATTTTGCAAGATTTTTTCAAGTCTTCCAAACAAAATATCCATAACATAATGATGTCCTCCTTCATAGGGGTCCAAGGAAGTTTTTCCAAATAATTCAATCAATATTTCATCTCTACTGATAAAAATAGTATTTGGAAGTTGAGAAACTATTTTCTTGGAATATGTTGATTTACCAGATCCTCTAGGGCCAGACGTTAAATATATCGTATTCATTTGAAATACCTCCTTTGTAAGAATTATATATTTACTAAAAAACTTTCTGTTATATTTAAATAAATGATATGAACTATATTCTGAAAATAATAATAGCACCATAAAATCATGGTGTCAATATTTGTTCTGTGAAGTAGATGATGTTCGGGTTTTTACCTAAACAATATTATTTTTTTTAACATTCCTATAGTGTAATGTAAACCAGATTCCTCCAATTAAAGCTATAAAAGATAAAACAATAAACATGGGCTCTTTTATAGATTGGATACCATTTCCAAGATAAGCTAGAGATAAACTTCCACCTAGATGACCTATAGCCATCAAAGGTAAAAAGATTTTTGGCTTGATTGCAGAAAGTCCCGCAAGATAAGAAAGTTCATCATCTGGGAATAGGGGCAAAAAATATGCTAAGAATAATAATAATTTACCTTTTTCAAAATAATGGTCATATTTTTTAATCGTCTCATCTTTTACAACGTGCTTGATTATTTTTCTTCCCAAATATCTTCCCAAATAAAATGCTATTGCTGTTCCAATAACTCTTCCAATCCAATTATAGATAAAGCCTTGCCATGTTCCAAAAATAAAACCTCCAGCGATTGATACAACATAGTGACTAAAAGGAGTAATTATAACTTGAAGGATTTGAAGTATAATAAAAGCAAGAGGTGAAAATATTCCAAATTGACCCACAAAATCTCTTATCGCTTCCTGGCTTCCAAAAAATGACAATGGAAAAATATAACCGATAATCAATAAGGCAATTGGTACAAAGGTTAACAAATACCAGAGAATTTTAGTTTTCTTCATATTATTTTAATTTTATCATATTAAATAACTTAATAGAATCTAACAAACCAAAGATGGGTTAGTTAAGTTTAAGTTTATTTATTTTAGTTCTATCTGTTTTAAAAAGTTACTTATCTTGTGGCTGAACGTTCGTTCACGTATACTTATTAGATGAAATATACCAAAGAAAAACTAGTATCATTCTTTAGTTCCAATGGTCGTATGCCTAGTTATTCTGAGCTAGCAAAACTTTATGGTTTTAAATCAAAGAATTCCGCATATTCCTTAGCAAGTAATTTTATAAGCCAAAATATTCTAAAGAGAGATTCAAAAGGTTTTTTAATTCCAGGAAAGCAGTTTAATGGAATACAAATTCTAGGTACGGTTCAGGCTGGCTTTCCCACTTTTGCATCAGAAGATAAAAGCGGGTATTTATCACTGGATGAATGGTTGGTAAACGAACATGACGCCACATATCTATTAAAAGTCTCTGGTGACTCTATGATTGATGCAGGGATACTTGAGGGTGATTATGTGGTTGTTGAGCGAACGCAAGATTTTCATGTTGGAGATATTGTTATTGCTGAAGTAGATGATGACTGGACTATGAAATATTTACGTATTAAAAATAAAAAATATTATCTTGAAGCTGCCAATAGTGAATATCCTGATATTCATCCAGAAAGTGAATTAAAAATACATGGAGTGGTGCGTTCTTCAGTCAGAAAATATGAAACAAAGAAATAGTAAAAAAAGTATTTATGTTCATATTGATGCTGATGCTTTTTTTGCTTCGGTAGAACAAGTCCTTCACAGAGAACTTAAAGGAAAGGCTGTGGTGGTTGGTCAAAACGGTGGTATTGTTTCAGCTTTAAGTTACCCAGCAAAAGCTTTGGGCATATCTCGTGTATTACCAATTATATTAGTTCGTAGGCAATACCCGTCAGTTCATGTTGTGGCCTCTGATTTCCATGCCTACGGAATCTTTTCGCAAAGAATGGACAATATAATACGAAATCATTTTCCAAATCTAGTAAAAAACTCAGTGGATGAAGGTTCAGTAGAAATTAGTAAGTGGGTGAATTCTTTTGATGAAACGGAAGAATTAGTGAAGAAATTAAAAACAGAATTATATCAAAAACTTGGATGTACTTTTTCTTTTGGTGTAGCCCGTACTCCACTCCTAGCAAAACTTGCTTCTGGAATGAATAAACCAAATGGAATAACAATATTGAATGATCAAAATGTGGAAGAAAAAATATATCATATGCCTGCGAATTGTCTTTCTGGTATTGGAAAGCAAGGATATATAAAATTACAGAAAAATAGGATTAATACTATTGGAGATTTTGCAAAAGCTGATGCCAGTTGGCTTCGACGAACCTTTTCTATTTCAATGCCTATGTTGCAAAAACAAGTGCTCGGTGAAGTGGTAGATATTCCAAAACAAAAAGAAGATATTAAAAGCATGAGTCGAGATAGATCTTTTCCTGCAACAGAAAGTTGGAAGTATCTTCACAGTCAGATATCTATGAATATAGAGCATCTCGCTCAGAGGATGAGAAAAGAAAATCTTTTTACTAAAAGAATAGGTTTAAGACTTCGGGATCAAGACCTTCGTTATACCCAATCATTTATTACTCTTTCGTCACCCACAAGAGAACCTGAGCATTTACTATCAGAAATGAAGAAACTTCTTGATGATCTATATCAGGAAGGTGTTTTGTATAGACAGGTTTCAATAACTTGTGCTGGTCTTGACGATGCCCCTATGCAAAATGATTTGTTTGGAGAATTACATAACTCTGAATCAAAAGATAACCTTTTACATTTGATCGATAATTTAGAGAATAAATTTGGTAAATTATGTGTTGGTTTAGCGAGTAGTTTGCAAGCCAAAGATAATCTAGCAAAGGTATCCTCAAGATATATTGAAGGGGATACTTATCCGCATTCATTACTCCCAGGAGAGGAGATTAAAAAGAGATTACAATACCCGTTTTTAGGGGTGATTGATTAATTTACTTAAATTATCTCGAATTTTAAGTCAGATAATCCTATTTCATCTTGCATTTGCTTTCCTAACTGAATCGCGACTTTCTTAGTGATCATTGAATTATCCATTTGTTCCGCAAGCTTAAGATCAATTTGTGCAATAACTTCAAGAAGTAAAGCTTGCAGATTATTTATTTTTTCAGGAGGAAAGAAGCATTTTAGTCTAGGTAATATTTATCGAATGTTAGAAAATCCATTTTATTATGGAACCTTTGAATATCCACGAGGATCAGGAAATTGGTACAAAGGGAAACATAAACCAATTATCACCAAAGAACTTTTTGATTTAGTTCAAGGGCAAGTCAAAAACTCTCAATTAGTTAGAAAAGAGAATATTGAATTTGCTTTTACTAGGATTATGAAATGTGGACTTTGTGGTTCTGGAATTTCAGCAACAGAAAAATTTAAGAAGTTAAAAAATGGAGGTTTTAATCGACATGTTTATTACGGTTGTACCAAAGCAAAAGACAAATACTGTAAGTGTGGATTTATAAATGAAACTGATTTAATTAAACAATTACAAAAACTCATAGACAAGTTAGATTTCAAAAAGACTCCTGTAGAAAACAAAATTAAATTAGAAATTAAAAGATTTAAAAAATTTCAAAGTATAGTTACAGGGAAATGCGACAAAATTGAGGTAAGTGAGATGGATATAAAAAATTATATAAAATTTATTCTCAAAGAGGGAGAGGATCAAGAAAAACGAGAGTTATTAAATTGTTTGAAAGGAGAGATACTATTAAAAAATAAGAATATTTATTCGAAAAATCAATAAATAATTATCCACATAAGTTTCGGTGTTTGTTCGGTATAAAATGCTATAATTTATAACAATAAAGATATAATTTTTTCTATTACTATGTTAACAAAAAGACAAAAACAAATTTTTGATTTTATAACAACTAGAACAGAAAAAACTAGTGTTGCTCCTTCATTGGAAGAAATAAAAAAACATTTTAGACTAAAATCTGTTTCTAATATTCACCAACATATCGAAGCGATAAAAAAGAGAGGTTATTTATTAAAAGAAAAAAATCAACATCGTAGTATCGAGGTGGTTAAAGAAATTCAATTTTTTGATATTCCTATCTTAGGAACTATTACAGCAGGTCAGCCAATTGATGTTATTGAAAATTTTGAAGATATTATTTCTGTAAGTAGTAGTTTAATAAGAGATCCAAAAAAATATTATGCTCTTAACGTGATCGGAGACAGTATGATAGAAGAAGGAATTTTTGACGGAGATATCGTTGTAATAAAAAAACAATCGGTAGCTGAAAATGGACAAACTGTTGTTGCTATTATCGATGAAGATCAAGCAACTCTTAAAAAGCTATATAAAGAAGAAAATCGGTTTAGGCTACAACCAGCAAATCAATCAATGATGCCATTATTTAGAGAAGAAGTAGAGGTTAGGGGTGTTGTAGTTCAAGTTATTAGAAATATAAATGATGAGGTAAGGAAAGGTTTTAGAACAATAGATTTATTTGCTGGTGTTGGTGGAATAAGACTGGGTTTTGAGAAAGCGGGATTTCAAACTGTTTTTTCAAATGATTTTGAAAAACAGTGTAAGATTACTTACGATTTAAATTTTGATACATCAAAATTGGTTGTTGAAGATATACAAAAAATTGGGATTGATGATTTACCCGATTTTGATTTTTTACTAGGAGGGTTTCCTTGTCAGCCTTTCTCTATTGCTGGTCACCGTCAAGGGTTTGAGGATGAGCAAGGACGAGGTAATTTATTTTTTGACATTACTAGAATTATCGAAGCAAAAAAACCAAAAGGTTTTTTGTTGGAAAATGTAAAAAATCTAAAAGGACATGATAAAGGAAATACTTTTAAAGTAATAAAGAAAACTTTGAAGGATCTTGGTTATCATATTAAATCGGAAGTATTAAATACTATGGATTACAGTAATGTTCCTCAAAATAGAGAAAGAATATATATTGTAGGATTTAAAAATAAAAAACATTTCGAAAAATTTGAATTTCCAAAACCCATAAAACTAAAAACAAAAATAATTGATTTATTGGAAGAAGAGGTTAACGAAAAATATTATTACAATGGTAAACCTCTTTTTGATAAAATTAAAAATGATATAAAAAAAGAAGGAGTTGTTTATCAGTGGAGAAGAAAATATGTTAGAGAAAACAAAAGTGGCGTTTGTCCAACCTTAACAGCAAATATGGGAACAGGAGGTCATAATGTTCCGATTATTAAAGATAAAAAAGGTATTAGAAAATTGACTCCAAGAGAATGTGCGAGATTACAGGGATTTCCAGATGATTACCAATTGCCGAATATTGCAGATTCTTCATTATATAAACAATTTGGAAATTCTGTTTCTGTCCCTGTTGTTGAAATGGTAGCTAATAAAATAAAAGAAGCGATTACCAGACCTTAACATTTGTTGCGATTGGTTTAAGTTTTTTATTTTCAACAATTTTTTTTATAATACTAAACCGAGGTCTTTTCTCCTGTGCTTGTTGTTGTTTTAGTGTTTGGTTTTTATTTACTTTCATTGAGTAAATAGTTTTTGTGGGTATTTTGTAAATATTAAATGTTCCGTCTAATTTTCCATTGTTGTAGAAATCAAGAAAATACAAATCATCCCATTTTGATTTTGGTCCAAATGATGTTAAATCACTTTTTACACTACAAGCTTTAATTTGTTCAGCTTTTCCTGTTTTTACATTAAAGGTATCAAAAGAACTGTTTGCATTTCCTTTTAAGGAAATAAATCTTTTTGACCCTGAATATAGACAAAAAGCAACTTCTGATAATCCTTCTGGAAAATTCGGTTCTCTTGATTTATATTCTCTTAGTCCTAATTTTAGTTTTTTTCATGTATCAAAAACTTGTTTCCATTTTTTCTTGTCTTGCTTATTAAAACTCATTAACTCAACAATACATTGTTTACCAAAAACTTTTACTTTATATTCTTCAATTTTCATATTAGTTAATATTATATACATTAAAAACATAAAAAACCAACAAAGTTGGTTTTTTATGTTTTTCTAGCTACCTCGTGTTAGCACGATGTTGCGGGCTACATCGGGCTGGAACCTTTACCAACCAAGCCCTGCAAGGTTATTTTTAATTATTTTAGTTTATCAAAATTAAGGTCCTCGTGCACTGAATATTTAATACAAAATACAGTCTATAATATACCAAGGATTAACTCCACTCGTGCCAGAAGCTAACCCTGAACCAGTGAAGGCCCCAGTAAAATTTACGGTATCTCCTTTTTTAAGGAAAAGTAAACTTTTCTCAAAGTTTTTAGAAAATTTACAACCTATTATATTTCTCTTGATACTCATTTCAACTATATAGTCTTCTCCAGATTTACTAATATCAATAAAGGAACCTGATCCATATACAAAAGAATTTTTATAAGGTTGTATAAAATTTTGTTTTTCTAATGATGTACTTAAAGAATTGTTTTTTCGAAAAATATCTAGCAAATTTGGTGTTGTCGTTGCTACTGTTTCTGTGTCTGGAATGAAAGAATCTGATTGTTTAATAAGACTGTACACATTAGACCACCATGGTATAGAAATTAAAGCAATAATAATTAATATTGTTTCTGGTTTTTTCCACCAAGGTTTACTTGGTTTATTTGATATGGATTTGCTTATTTTTTTATCCCGATCCACATAGTCTCTCAATATATTAAAAACTGACTTATGAGGTATTTCTTCTTTTGGAATTTCTCCTAAGTCATAAGGTAAATTAATTTTTTCATCCTCATTATAGATTTTAGTGAATCTTTTTTTTCTATATTTTATATCCACTCTTAGTTTCTTGACCTTCCCGTAAAAATTATCAGGAAAAATCTGATTATATATTCCATCATAAAATAATTTGTCATCTATAGTTCGGGTAGATAATTCATCTGTTACATCAGTACCTCCTTTTAACCCAATCTCTGGAACGTAATATATAGCTTTTGTGATTTTTAAATTAACCATGTTTACAACGAAATTTTCTTATTAATTAATAATTATTAAATTAGTTTTGAACTTTTTCTGTAATACTCTTTTATTTCTCGAGATGCATTTTCTTTTGCTCTTTTTTTATTAATTTTGAGAGATTTTATATATCCTTTTGTCTCATAACAAATTGATATATAAGCAACTGTTAATTTTAAAAGAAAAAATGTTATTAATGGTATGAAAATATAGTACCAATTATAAAATAAAAATATTATTAATAATAAGCTTAACTTTGAAATTATTACAATAGAAATTCCAAATTTAGACTGATACGCTTTAGGATAATTTATACTATTAGTTAGAATACCCCATCTGTAATAATGCCAATGTAATACTAGGGTAATAATTGCTACTATAATTATTATATAAATCATATTTTAATTCTATCGTAATAAATAAGTTTGTATAGCACTTTACCAATAAGATTCCTCGTGCTAGCACGATGCTGCGGGGTGTTAGGGATTCGAACCCTGTCTAGTTTAAAGTGCCTTTGTATATATTGAGATATCCTTTTTTAACCAGTTAGAGTACGGTACTTTTTTTATATTAATCTTAATTTAAGATTATCCCTAAATTCAAAGAAAAACAAGCAAAATTATTACATAATACTTAAAAACTTAATCCATGCTACAATTAACTCAATGAAAACTAAAGCAATTCTTGCAGCTATTACCACTCTCTTAGCTGCTACAGGTCTAACTGGTTATACTATTGTTAAAACCACAGACCTTCAACAACCTAATTTTGAAACGAGAGAACATAGAATTACTAGTGTTATAGATGGCGATACTCTCAAAATTAAAACTGGAACTCTTAAAACTAGAAAAGTTCGCCTTATTGGTATTAATGCTCCCGAAAAAGGTGAATGTTATTTTGATGAATCAAAAGAAGCTCTAATTCAAATTACAGAATCTGAAATTATTAATCTAGAAAAAGATATTTCTGGATTAGATAAATACAACAGACTTCTTCGCTATATTGTTGCTATCAATGATGATCCCGAACAAGATAACATCCAAGTTAATTATTATATGATTCGCAATGGTTTTGCCTTTTATCAATCCAGTTCACCCGATAACAGATACCGAGATTTATTTATTACAGCTCAAAGGCAAGCTAAAGAAGATAATCTTGGTTTATGGAAAGATTGTGCCTATGGAGAGCAGGTGAGTGAAGAAGCCGCCGCTCTAAGAGAACAAAGTACTGAACCTACAGATCCAGAATGTGTTATTAAAGGCAATATATCTGATGCCGGTTATGGTAAAACCTATCTTTTACCAGGTTGTGATAATTATAATAGAACTATCATAGATACCAGAAAAGGAGAGGCCTACTTTTGTACTGAACAAGAAGCTCTCGATGCTGGTTTTCGCAAAGCTACTAATTGTCCATAAAAAATTTATTTTTCTATCCTAAAGGTACTAAATGTTGTATACTGTCTCCCATGAAAATTTATTCGTGGAATATAAACGGCCTAAGGGCTGTTTTAAAAAAACAAGAGTTCAAAGATTTTTTAAGCCAAGAACAGCCGGATGTTTTGTTAATGCAAGAGATTAAGATTAACGAAGAGGCTCGTCAAAAGAAGAATATTGATTTTGAAGAGTTGGGTTATGATGCTTATTGGAATTCAGCTGTTAGGCCTGGTTATAGTGGAACATTGGCTTTGGTTAAGAAAACAGGGGTTAAGCCTTTGAATGCCTTTTTTGAAATAGGGATTGAAAAATTTGATACCGAAGGTAGAGTAGAGACTTTGGAGTTTCCTGATTTTTATCTTTTAAATATTTATTTTCCTAATGCTAATCGTGAATTAACTAGATTAGATTATAAGGTAGAATTTGATTTAGCTTTAGAAAAATATGTTGAAAAATTAGATAAGAAAAAACCAGTTATTATGGGTGGTGATTTTAATGTGGCTCATGATGATATTGATTTGGCCCGATTTGAAAGCAATAAAGGTCATGCTGGTTTTACTAAAGAAGAAAGAAAATGGATTCACTCTTTTTTGAAAAAAGATTTTGTTGATGTTTGGCGTAAAGATAATCCAGAGAAAGCTCAATATACTTGGTGGACTTATAGGGCCATGGCGAGAGAAAGGAATGTTGGTTGGAGACTTGATTACTTTATTGTGGCTAAGAGATTTCTTTCTAGGATAAAAGAAACTAAAATACATGACCATATTTTTGGTTCTGACCATTGTCCAATAAGTATTGAAATAAGTGACTAATTAAATTTCTAGTACTTGAAGTGCTAAATAAGTTTTAAATAACTAGATATTATTTGGAGGTTGCACCTTGCCTGCTGGCAGGTAGGCTCTAAGGATTCTGGGGATAACTTTTGGGAGGTCTTTCTATATTTAGAATAATGTGTTATTATAATTAATAGATAGTTCTTATTAGAAGTAGTTTTTTAAACCCAAATTTCAACTAGGAGGTAATGATGCAGAAAAAGCAGTTACAGAAAAGTCTGTCTAGGAAAAGCCGGGTGAAGAAAAGTCAGTTAAACAAAAGCCAGTTGCAAAAAAAGGCTAGAGAAAAAGGTATTCGTATGGGATTGAACATCAACTTAGTGGTTGATAATAGGCCCATTACTATGTGCTTAAAAGAGGTCAATTTTTTCCAAGAACCGAAGGAGGTTGCGGTTCAAGTAGGGGAATAAATATTTAAAAAAGATAATAGTTTTTATTTTTTTAATCCGGGGGTGTCGTGAAAACGACCCCCCTTTTTTTATTTTTAATATAGGTTCGTGGTATACTTTTAATAATGAAAAAAGAATTAAAATCAACTAGAGATGGTTTTGGAGAAGGTCTTTTAGAAGCTGGAATAGAAAATGAAAATGTAGTAGCTTTATCAGCTGATTTAACAGAATCAACTAAAACTAATTTATTTGCGGAAAAATTTCCAGAAAGATTTATTCAGGTTGGAGTAGCTGAACAAAATTTAGCTAGTGTAGCTTCAGGTATGGCCGCCATGGGGAAGATTCCTTTTATGACTTCGTTTGCTATTTTTTCTCCTGGGAGGAATTGGGAACAAATCCGGACAACTATTGCTTATAACAATACCAATGTAAAAATAGTAGGTTCCCATGCTGGAGTAGTTACGGGTCCTGACGGAGGTAGCCATCAGATGTTAGAGGATATTGCTTTAATGAGAGTTATTCCAAGAATGACTATATTTTCTCCTGCTGATTTTGAAGAGGCTAAACAAATGACTCTGGAAGCAGCTAAAATTGATGGTCCTGTTTATTTGAGATTAGCTCGGATAAAAACTTCAGAATTAGATAAAAGTAAATTTTTTTCATCTGGAGGAAGTGACCCTCATGAGAGTTTTCAGGCGGGGATTATTGCGACTGGACATTTAGTTGAACAAGCTTTAGAAGCTTCTCAGGAATTAGAAGAAGGAGGCATTACGACAAAAATTTTAAATCTTTCTGTTATAAAACCACTTAATAAAAATTTAATTTTAGAATTTGCTAAAAAATCAGAAGTATTAATAACCGTAGAGGATCATCAGTTAGCGGGTGGAATGGGTTCAGCTGTTGCTGAACTTTTAGCAGAGAATTATCCGAAGAAAATTCAGTTTGTGGCCGTGCGAGATCAATTTGGACAATCGGGAACACCCCAAGAACTTTTGAGGCATTATGGCCTTGATGCCAAAGCTATAAAAGGAGCATATTATAAATAAAATAAGTAGGAATTAAAAAACAGTGCTTAGGGCACTGTTTTTTAATATCCAATTAAGGTTTTTTATAACTTTATAACTTTGTAGTCTTCAGGAGCTTCTGCTAAATATTTTTCTAATTGTTCACGAGTTAAGAGTCCTTTCTGGGCACCGATATATTGAATAACTGACATGGAGTTAATTGGTCCCCACAACAAAGCTTCTTCTAATGTTTTTCCACAAGCCAAAGCGCTGGTGACCGTAGAGGAAAAAGCATCACCAGCTCCGGTTCTATCAAAAGGTTTTTTCTGGTCTGGGTACATAGGTACAAAAAGAGTTTTTCCTCCATCGTAGGCATAGGCACCGTTTGGTCCATCAGTGATAATTACAATTTCAGGTCCAAGTTTTTTCATTTCTTGTAATAGTCTAAAGATAATTTTTTTCTTATCTGAATTAAAACTATCAATTAAAATAGTTGGTTCAATATCTCCTAATATTCTTTTAGCTTCTTGAACATTACAAAAGAATATTTCAGTATTTTCATAAATATTTTTTAATTTTTCATAACCTAACTCCATTTGAAAAGTTCCTGGTTGAAAAGCTAGTTTAATTTCTGGATTTGCTTTTAAGTAGGTAGATATTTTATTGTGATAGGGTAGAGAATTTTCAGCTAAACTACTTAGGTAAACCCACTTAGGTTCTCCTATATCTTGAACTTTGTAATCAAATTCTTCATGTTTAACTAAGATAGTTCGGTCAGCTTGATAGAGTAGAACAAAATGATAATTAGTTTTTTGGTCTGGATGTATTTTAACAAAATCAGTTGAAACTCCTTCATTTTCTAGGACTCTTTGGCAAGTTCTTCCGTTGTCATCTGCTCCAATATTAGTTACTAGAGCGGAGTTAAGACCTAGACGACTAGCTGAGACACTGGCATTGGCACTATTGCCGACAGCTGGAATGACATCAACTGTTTCGTAGGGAATTTTGTCTGCAAAGCTGAAACATAATTCAGGGTGACCCTTTTCTTCACGGACTCGAGCTGCCTTTAGACTAATGAAAGCATCAATAACAATATCTCCAATGGCAACGAAGTCAAAATTATTTTTTTTCATCATTAACAGTGATTATAGCATAAGGGGTCTTAATTTTTATTAAAAGTAGGGGAAAAATAAAAAAAAGAGGGGTTAGTAGTTCTTATCTTTGGATAATTCTCCGGTTGCTTTTTCATAAAAATTAGTTATAATAACCACTAATATGTCATTAATTTTAAACGTTGAAAAAAGGGATCTTACAAAAAAATTTCCTAAAGCTAATAAAGTAGAAAGTAAAACGGAATTACTCCGCGGTGTTTTTTATGGTAAAAAAGAAGTTTCAACTCCTATTTCAATTCCCTATGTTGAATTTAAAAAAATTTGGAAGGAAACTGGAAGTTCATCTTTAATCGTCTTAAAAGGTATTGGTGAAGATAAAGAAGTTGTTATACAAGATATGGATATTGATCCAGTTTCTGGAAGAGTTCGCCATGTTGATTTTTATGTTATTGAAAGAGGGAAAGTT
>Ga0307992_1001725_pt1 | contig 12785 bp, 12 predicted proteins | sample EllFjometagen133_FD_203162 | JGI IMG/M metagenome (GOLD analysis project Ga0307992, IMG submission 203162) | Marine microbial communities from Ellis Fjord, Antarctic Ocean - #133 | ecosystem: Environmental > Aquatic > Marine > Unclassified | place: Southern Ocean | collected 2014-10-08
TCCTTAATGAAATAGCAAGAGTTGCTAAAAATGGGTGTATTTTGGAATTAAATCTTCCTTTTGATACTCTTGGAGCTAGAACAAATTGTGATCACTATAGAACCTTTGGTTTCATGAGTTTTGATCCTTTATTAAAAAATAGCCAAAGACAATATTATTGCGACCTTGTTTTAACAAAATTATCAAAAAACCCTTCTAAATTAAAAAAACTATTTTTTTACTTATTCCCTTTTTTGAAAAAAAACATATATTTTAAATTTAAAATAGTTAAAAAGTAGTAACTTAAAACTAAAAATGAAAAAAATAAAAGTACACATTCTTGCAAGTCCTCATCCCCAATTTGATGAAATGATAAATTTTCCTCCAAATGATGTAAAATACAAAATAAATCGTGTTAAAACAAGGTATCATGGGTGGTATACAGAAAATAGAATAGACTTACACCATAGAATTATGAATTTTCTTCCTTTGCCAAGAATGACTCATACAAAAACTAATGCAAATATTGTTCACTCAACAAGAGGAATTATACAAATAAAACAGAAAAAACCATGGATAATTGATTTAGAATGTGGACATATTTTTACTAGTTTTAATTGGAAAGCTATGCAAAATCCTTTAGTTAGAAAAATAATTATGAATTCACTATTGTCCAAAAATTGCAAAAAAATTCTTCCTCAAAGTGAAGCTGCAAAAAAGAGTTTTGTAAAAGCAATTGGTAAAAAGAATTATGAAAAAATAAAAGATAAAGTGGAAATTCTTTATCTTGCTCTAAGGCCCTGTAATAAAAAGAAAATTGATAGAAAAGATGGAAAAATTGTTCTATCTTTTGTTGGAAGAAGTTTTTATGGAAAAGGTGGCCCAAACCTCTTAAAAGCTTATGAAATATTAACTAAAAAATATAATAATCTTGTTTTAAGGTACAAAGGGCTTATTCCTCTAGAATATATTGCTTATGCTAAAAGCCTTTCTGGATTTGAATTGGTAGGAAGTGATCACATGCCAAGAGAAAAATTATTTGAAAAAATGTATCTTTCATCAGATATATATGTAATGCCTACTAGTAAAGATAATTATGGGGTTGTTTTTCTAGAAGCAATGTCTGCGGGACTTCCAATTGTTTCAACAACGAGCATGACTGTACCTGAGATTGTTGAAGATGGAAAAAATGGATTTTTAGTGAAAACACGTTTAAGTCATGAAAATTATTATGGTCGGGCAAAAGAATACCATAAAGATATTAAGAAGGTTCATAAAGATATTGTAAATCAACTAGTTGAAAAATTATCTATATTAATTGAAGATAAAAAATTAAGAGAGAAAATGGGAGAAGAAGGAAGAAAAATGATAGAAGATGAAAATAGCAAATTTAATAATTCATATAGAAATAAAAAATTAAGAAAAATTTATGAGGAAGCCTTGGAATGAAGTCATCTTTTATTGCAACTGTTTTTAATGAAGAAAAAAATATTAAATCTTTTATAGATTCTCTTTTAGATCAAACAAAAAAACCTAATGAGATTATCATTGTTGATGGAGGATCTGATGACAAAACCTATGGAATTCTTAAAGAATATTCTAAAAGAAATAAATTAGTAAAGGTTTACCAAGAAAAAGGAGCCAACATTGCAAGAGGAAGAAACATAGCAATTTCTAAAGCAAAAGGAGAAATAATTCTTGTCTCAGATGCTGGATGTATACTTGATAAAGATTGGGTAAAAGATACTTTAAATTATTTCCCAAAAGAAGATATTGTTGCTGGAAGTTATAAAGGAATCGTTAAAAATAATTTTGAATACTTTCAAAACCTTTTAGTTATAAAAAAAGTAGATCGGCCTGCGAGAATGTCCTCGAGAAACATTGCTTTTAAAAAAAAGTGTTGGAAAGATGTTGGAGGTTATCCTGAAAAAAGTTTGACTGGGGAAGATAACAGATTTAACATAAATCTTATGGAAAAAGGTTATAAAATAAAAGTTAATCCAAAAAAACTTATTTCTTGGGATATGAGGCCTACTTTATCTAAATTTTCAAAGCAATATTATCTCTACGGAAAAGGAGATAGTATACAAAGAAATTTGTGGAAAAAAACCTTGAAAAAAAATTTCATCATGGTTATGGGTTTTTGGGCTTATTTATTAGTTATTTTGCTTTCTGTATTTACATTTCCTTTTTTAAGTTTGACCCTTGTGATTTTTCCTTTAGTAATTCTTGGATTACATGCATTTAAATTCTTTATAAAAACAAGAAAACTCTCTGCCTTATTTTGGATTCCTACTTTAATTGCAACTAAAAGAATTAGTTATATTTTGGGAGCAACATTCAAATGAAAATGCTTATTGTTTTATTAAGATTAAAGGGGGGGATTGGAAGAGCTAATGCTGAAATTGCTGAAGTTCTAAGAAAGAAAGATTGGGAAGTTGATTTTTTGTCGAGAGAAGATGACTTAAAAATATTCTCCTTGTTGAAAAGCTTTTTTCCTATGAGAAATAGAATAAAACAGCTTATGAAAAAGAAAAATTATGATGTGGTATATACTCAAGATTACAGTTGTGCTCTCCCTTTATTGTTTCCTTCTCCAATCTTTTGGGAAAAACATTTTTGTTGTTTTTGTGGGGTTAAATCAGGAAAACATCCTACTCAATTCCAACTACATCAAAAATATCTCCAAAGAATAACTGGGAGGATAATGGGTAAAAAATTAATAGTTATTGGAGATCAATTAAAAGAGATTTTTCCAAAATCAAAATTAATTTATAGGGGGGTAAACATTAAAAAATTTAAACCACTAAAAAAGAAAAAGGATTCTCTTGGTTGGATAAATAAAGACATAGAGGAAATATCTAAAGAAGAATTGCAAAAAATTTGTGAAAATACAGAATTAAAATTATCTGTTGCGGAAAATATCCCTGTTAAAAAAATGAATAACTTTTATAACAAATGTGAAGTATTCGTGGATCTTCCAAGAACTGCAGGATTTAATTTAGCATGGTTAGAAGCAATGGCAGCAGGGGTTCCTATTATAATTGGGAATGATAAGGGAGCTGGAACAATTCTTCCTTTTAATAAAATCCAAGAAGATAAAGAGAAAGTTAAAGAAATTGAAAAAATAATTAAAAATCCTAAAAAAATTAATTATCGGGGATGGATAATTAAAAATAAATTTACATGGGAAGATAAGGTAGAAAAACTAGAAAGTTTTTTAAAAATAATCAAAAATGAAAAAAACTGTTAGTATAATTATTCCGTGTTATAATGAAAAGCATATTCTAGATGAAACTATTAAAAGAGCTATTAATCAAAAATATAAAGATAAAGAAATTATCATTGTCGCAGATAATCCTACAAAAAAAGTTCAAGATATAATCAAAAAAAAAGGTAAGAAAGTTAGAATAATAAAGAATTCTTCTAATCTTGGTTTAGCTGGTTCATTAAACAGAGGCATAAAGGAAGCCAAAGGAGAGATAATCGTTACTCTTTTAGCAGATTGTTTGCCAAAAGATGAAAAATGGCTTGCTTCACTAATTAAACCTTTTAAGGATCCTCGTGTTGTAGCTGTGGGTTCTAGAGTAAAAAACGATAATGAAACTTTTAATAAATTTAATCCTTTAGTAAAAGATTTAATGCAAGATCGACAAGGATATTTAAAACCATTGGACGAAAAAGGATGTGCTTATAGAAAACACTCGTTGGAAAAAGTAGGGTTATTTGACTCTAAACATTTTAAAACTGCTGGAGAAGATTTTGATATGTCTTATAAAATGTCTAAAATAGGAAAGGTTGTGAAGGGGAATGAACCATATGTAATACATATTCATCCATTAAATTTGGAAAAAGTTTATAGAAGATCTGCTTCATATGCTCGAGGTGCAGGAGTTTTATTTAGAATTTATAGATATAAATTTTTTAATATTAAAAGAATCTTTAAAAGTTTTTTTCCATTGTGGGGTGTAGCAAAAGGAATAAAAACTCCGGCAACATACTCTCAAAAAAAATTAAGGCTAATATTAATTTATATTAAATTAAATTGGATTTATCTAGTTAACTCTACTAAATCTTTTATATCTGGAAAACAATGAAAAAAAAATTAGCAGGACATATTGGAAATTTATTCGCTAAAAGACAATACAAAACAATAGTGGACAATTTATATCTTGGAAATCCAAAAAACATATTAGATGTTGGAGGGTCTTCAGGAACATTATCTAAAAAAATTAAGAAGAAACTAAAAAACATCCCTTATTTTGTTTTGGATATAAATCAAGAAGCAATAAACAAAGGAAAGAAAAATAATCCAAAAATCAAGTTTATTTTAGGAAATGCAGAAAAAATGCCTTTTAAAGATAAAGAATTTGATTTAGTGATTTGCAAAGATGCTCTACATCATTGTGAAAACCCAGAAAAAGCAGTTAAAGAAATAAAAAGAGTTTCAAAAGAATATATTATAATAGAGGCTAGAAGAGGAGACAAGTGGTTAGATTATTATCTGCCCAGCCATAATCATTTTACTTTATCTGAATTTAAAGAGCTAGTTAAACCAAAAGAAACCTATTTTTTAAATGTGCTTTGGCCCAGATTAAGATTCATGCCTTTTTTTTTAATGTTGCCAAGAATCCCAAAATCTAAGAATGCTTTCATGGTTGGAACTTCTTATAAACTACCTATTCCAAGAAGGGGGTAGTTTTTCAGTTATTTCTATGTTGGAAAAATCTTTTGATTTTTTGGCTCCTTGCTGTTTTGCCCATTGAGCCATTTTACTTATCCCTTCTTCGAAAGAAATAATTGGTTCATATCCAAATACTTTTTTTACTTTAGAATGATCTGAATATGCATTTATAACTTCGTTTCTTGGAGGTAAATAATCTACAGGATAATTCTCTTGTTCCCCCATAGATTTTATCACTTCTCTAGCTAACACATTCACTGTATAAGGGATATCTGCCCCTATATTAAATACTTGGTTGTATGTTTCTTTAATCCTTACAGAATTAGCAATTAACGGGGCTATGTCTTGTATATTAGAAAAAGCTCTTTTTTGTTCTCCATCCCCAAAAATTGTTAAAGGTTGATTTTTCATTATTTGATTCATAAATATTCCTACAACATTTCTGTACTTATCCCCTATATTTTGTCTTTCACCATAAACATTATGGGGTCTAAAAATAATGTAATTTAAACCAAACATTTCATGAGCAGCCTTAAAATCTTGTTCCACAGCTAATTTCGATATCCCATAAGGATCTTCAGGCATAGGCACCATATCCTCAGTCATAGGAAGCTGATTTTTCCCATACACAGCAATAGAAGACGTAAATACAAAACACTTAATTTTGTTTTTTACAGATTCGTTTATTAAATTAATACTTCCAATTAGGTTGTTTTCGTAATTGAATTTTCTTATAAAATGACTTAATCCTTCTGCGGCATAAGCTGCTAAATGAAAAACATAATCTACTTTATCTTCAAATATACGTTTAACTAATCCATCATCTGTTATACTTCCTTCTATAAAGTTGGCCTTAGGGTTTAGATTTTCCATAAACCCCCCACTTAAATCATCCAATACCCTAACTTCATATCCTTTATCTACTAACTCGTCTACTATGTGGCTTCCCATAAATCCAGCTCCTCCAGTTACAAGAACTCTTTCCATAAATTCCAATATTATTTAACATTTTTAAATATATATAAAGTTAAACATATATAAATAAAAAACATATTAAGTATTAATAACAAATAAAAATGTTTGAAAAAAAAATCAAAGAAATATCTGAAAACTTCCATAATGGAAAAAAAGAATTTTGCATCTTAACTCACAAAAAGCATAAGCGAGAAGTTTATTTTCAAAATAATAAAAAAGCTATAAATTTTATGAAAAATAAATTTAATTCTCCTGTTAAAGCTTTTATCTATTCCCTAATAAAATTAGGTATTTTGCAACCTTTTTTAAAAAAAATAAAATTATCTGTTGAACTTGGAGATGTTATTTATGTTGCAGGACAGATAAAGAGTTTTGATTTAGAAAAAAACATTGTTACTTCCTTTCCTAAAAATAAAGATAAAAAATTCATAAAGTTTAAGGGATTTCAGAAAAATATTTCGGAAAAAGGTTTTGCTCCTAAAATATTTGAAATAAATAAAAAGTTTCCTTTTTCAAAAGAAGAATTATTGCTTGAATATAAAGGGGGTAAAGATACGGAAGTTTTCAAAAAATTATACTCCTTTTATGACTTAAAGGGCATCAAAGAGATTACTTTAAAAAAATATATTTATCTTTTAAATAGAAAATTAAGAAAAAGTAAAATTAAAGATTCATTTATTAAAGAGACATTAAAAAGAATTTTATTGACCTATTCTCATGATACTAAACTTAAAACTGTAAATGTTCATGGAGATTTTGCAAAAGAACAAATTTTATTAAAAAATAATTCTTATGTTTTTGTAGATTGGAGTAGTGAAAGAGACATTATCGCTAGGGATTTAATAAAGTTTTTTAGGGTTGAAAAAGATTTATTAAACAATAATCAATTTAAGAAACTTCTTAATCTCTATCCTAAAGAAGTAAAAAAGAATATAAAGTTATATATAATCTTAAATGAGATTCATTTTATGATAAGAAGAAAAACTGTTGAGGAATTTCCAAAAAAAAGGATAGAAAATATTTTGAAGCATTTAAATTTAAGAAAATGAAAAAATTAATAAAAACATTACTCAAAAAACTACTGCCAAATTCTTTTGGGAAATCTGTTAGTAGAATAAGTTTAGATATTGAGCTCAAAAGTCAATTTAAAAGATTAAAACCAGGAGTTGTACTAGATGTTGGTTCAAAACATTCACCATATAAAAAATATATTCCTAACACAAAATATATGAGATTAGATATAAATAAAAAAAGCCTACCAGATATTTGTTGTGATTTGCATAAAATTAAATGGCAATCTAATTATTTTGACACTGTTGTCGCAACAGAAGTTTTAGAACATCTTTATAATCCTCAAAAAGCGATAAATGAAATTTACAGAATTCTAAAACCAGGAGGAATATGTATTTTATCTACAAGATTTATTTTTGTTTATCATCCAGACCCAAAAGATTATTATCGTTTTACATGGGATTCTTTAAAATATCTATTTAGAAAATTTAGTACTATAGAAATTCAGCACCATGGGAATAGAATCCAAGTACTCTGGCAATTTATTGGGGGCGGGAGTATTTTTGGACTTCCTTTTAGAACTATTCTTAATCCCATACTTGGTAAAATACATTTTAAGAAAACAAGATATCCTTTGGGTTTTATAATTTATGCTAAAAAATAATAGTGGGGCTTCATAAAACTATCCTCTTGTTTGGTCTGCACATTGCATTCTTGTTCACGTCCCCATTTTAGCTCAAGAATCCTCTTACTTTCATAAATCTTCTGCTACTCTCCCCAAATATTTATTTCTTAATTTTTTTAGTTTCATTTTGTTTATTTTTTATAACTTCTTTATATAGAGAAAAAAACTGCTTTGCTGCTACTTCTGGGTAAAATTGCTTTAACCAATCTTTAAAAGATCCCTTAATCTCTTTTTGCTTTTTAGGATCTTCCATTATATCTTTTATTTTCTTTGCCAATTCTTTAGAATTTTCTGGATCAAAAGTAAGTTCTTGAAAAGGAACTATCTCTGGCATCCCCCCATACTTTGAAACCAAAGGTATACTGTTATTAAACATTGGTTCAAATGCAACTCCTGGAAGAGGGTCTGGCCAAAGCGATGGAACAACAGTTATTGTGGCTTTTTCATATATTTTATTTGGCTCTCCAACCCAACCCAGAAATGTAACATAATCATTTAATTTATTTTCATCCACAAATTTCTTAAATTTATTTTCTAAAGGTCCAACACCTGCAATAACTAATTTGTATTTTTTTCTTTCATCAACCAGTATTTTTAATGCCTTTAATAATTTATGCAATCCTTTCTTATATGTTAATTCTCCTATGTAAGCTATTTGATTAGGGTCTCTTTTTGCATTATTTTTAATTTCTTGAATTGGTCTTGGATTCATAATTACTTTTTTTATTGAACTTAAACGAACATGTTCTTCTGTTTTATTCTTTATATATTTTGAAATAAAATGTATTCCATCCACATTCTTTAAATTCAGCTTGTTTTTGTAAAGTTTATATAGATTAATTGGTGCTCTTAAATAGTTGGTTTTTAGAGTGTCCTTTAAAGTCCAATTTTCAATAATTCTTTTTTTATTATCCAACATATTTCCACTAGAAGAACAGGCCCAGTAACCTCTAATACTAACAATTATTGGTGTGTTAATATTTTTCAGTGTTTTCCGTACCCTACGTAATGAGAAGGGATCATTACAATGAATTATGTCTGGCTTAAATTGATTATATTTCTTTTTTATCTTCTTTTCCCAATTTTTATATATTTTAAGGTGATTTAATTTTCTTTTAATATCCTCAAATCTAAAAGACACACTGCCTGTTATAAAGTTTATATTTAAATCTTTGTACCTTTCAATAAAAAGTTTTCCTTGTCTTTCAGTTCTTGTTTTTCCTCTTGTAGAAGTAAGAATGTGTACTGCAGAAACTTGAGGAAGTTTTGCTAATCCTTGAGCAGTATAATAAATACTTTTCCCAGCCCCTCCTGCATTTTCAGGGTACAAATTCCAACAAATTATAAGCACTTTCATATAAACTTTTCTTTTAAAGGAGTTTAAATAATTTCTGTTTTTTCTTTTATAAAGATGTCAAAGATAATTGATATTTTTAAAGACAAATATCTTTTTAAAAGAAGAAAACCCCTTAATACAATGAAAATAGCTATCATTGGAGGAGGTATTTTTGGCTTGACTATTGCCGCTGTTTTAGGAAAAAATGGATTTTCTATAGATTTGTTTGAAGAAAAAAAAGACGTCTTCATGGCTGCTTCTGGAATAAACCAATTTCGATTGCACAGAGGATATCATTACCCCAGAAGTTCAGAAACAATTAAAGATTGTTTATCTGGGGAGAAAAAATTTAGAAATTTTTACCCAGAAACAGTAATTGATGCTCCCCACGAACATTATTATGCAATAGCAAAAGAGGGTAGTTTTCTTAATGCTGCACAATGTTTTAGTATTTGGGAGGAACACGGATTAGAGTATGAACCTGTAAAATTAGATATCTTGAACAATGAAACAATAGAAAAATGTGTTAGGGTTAAAGAATCCATAATAGATCCCCTTCAATTCAAGAAATCTTGTTTGGAAAGATGTGAACGTTATGGTGTTAAGATATATTTAAACAAAAAGGTGAAGTATGAGGATATAAAAAGTTATGATCTGATTGTTGTTGCAACTTATGCATATAGTAATTTATTCTTTGAAAATTTTCCGGAGGCGCAGAAAAATTATCAATTTGAATTAGTAGAAAAAATAGTGTTAAAGTTGCCAAAAAGATTTGAAAATAAGAGCATTGTCGTACAGGATGGGCCATTTACATGCATAGACCCTTATGGTAAAACAGGTTTAACTTTAATGGGAAATGTTACACATGCTATACACCATAAAAATATAGGGAAGATTCCAGAAATTCCTGAAAAATATCAAGACCTTGTAAATCAAGGAATAATTAAAGACCCCCCTATGACCAAAGTAAAAGATTTTCTTAATGCTGCGGAAAGGTTTTTTCCAGGAATACGAGAAGAAGCTGTGCATATTGGTTCTATGTTTACCACTAGAACTGTTCTTCCTTATAGAGAACACGATGATGCAAGACCAACTATTGTGGAAGAAATTAATGATAAAATTGTTTCTGTATTCTCTGGAAAAATACCTACCTGCGTGGATGCTGCAGAGCAAGTATTAAAAATCGCAGAAAGAAAAAATAGAGAAAAATCTATGAATGTAGGAATAATTGGAATTGGAAATTGGGGAAGGAATTTGGTTGGAGTTTTTAATAAAAATGCAAAAGTGAAAATTTGTGCTAACAAAGAAGATTCAACCAGGCTTCAGTTTATTAAAGAAAATTATCCTACTTTTGAAGTTACACATAATTATGAAGATATTTTAAATGATCCTTCAATTGAGATTGTAGTAATTGCAACCCCTATAAAGACCCATTTTGAGATAGCTAAAAAAGCCCTCTATAAAAATAAAAAAGTTTTTCTAGAAAAACCTTTAGCTGAGAACCTTATAGAAGCAGAAGAATTAATAAAATTATCTAAAGGAAAAATCTTCTTTGTTGGACATCTCTTTTTGTATCATCCCTGTTACAAAATGCTTAAAGAATTAACTTCTGATGATGAGATAATTGATTTAGAACTAACTTGGAATAAATTTGGAACCTTTAGCGAAGACATCTTTTTGAATTTAGTTTCGCATGAATTATCCATAGTTTATGGGCTTCTTGGAACCTCTCCGAAAGAAATAAAATTAAATGAAGAAAGAGCATTTCTCTCTAAATCTGATTTAGTTTCTTTAGATCTTAAATTTGGAGGGGGAACAAATTGTAAAATAAAAATCGATAGAACTAATCCAAATAAAAATAAAGAAGTAAAAATAATTACAAAAAAAGGAAAAATTTATTATTGGATAAATGATAAAATATTCTTATTGAATAATCTAAAAAAAGATTTTAAATTAATTTTTGAATCAAAAGAAGAACCTTTAGAAAAAGAAATCAGGGCTTTTTTGAGGTGTGTAAAAAGAAATTTTGAACCTCTAGAAAATAAGAACATTTCTTTAAAAGTTATGGAAATTCTTAAAATGATAAAGAATCAAAAGGAAGAAAATAAAAAACAATTCTTATCTTTTTCTCCACAAAATTAGCCCTCCTAAATAAAGTCCTTGACTAATTAAAGTTGCAATTGCTGCTCCGTAAACAGCAGTTAATTCCCCATATTTTAACAGAGAGGTTATTAAAAAATAATTAAGGAAAATGTTTAAGGCAGTTGCTATAATTAAAAGCTTAGAAACAACTTGTGGTTTTCCTTGTGATATAAAATACATAGAATAAATTCCTATTAAAGGAGAAATTATTAAAAGTAAAGATAAAATTCTTAAGATGTTTGTAGCTAAAAGATACTCATTTCCATAAATTATTAAAACGACTAGGTGGGACAAGACAAGGGTAACTAAAAATACTCCTACAGAAATTGGAATAGTTAATTTTAAAGATCTTCTAAATCCTTTTTTAAGCCTTTTTCCTTTTAATCTACTAAAAATTGGAAATAGAACTATTCCTGCAAATCCAACTAAAGGAATTAAAGCCCCAACCAAACTAAAGGCAACAGTATAATATCCTATAAACTCTGATGCAACAAAACGACCAAGCATTATTTTATCAATGTTTCCAAAAAACACTCCTGAAAGAACAAATACTGCTGTTGCAATAAGAAAAGCATTTACTGTCTTTTTTTGTTTTTTTGAAAGTTTGGAAGTTTTTTCGTTTTTAATTTTCTTAAGGTATATTTTTTTTGCGTCAAGAAGTAAAAACAAAGCAGATATTAACAAAGAAAAGACTAAGAAAAGAATTATTAACATTAAACTAAGCTCATTTGAAAGAGAATATTTTATTACAAGGAAAATCACAAAAGGGATTAGAATAAGTCTAGAAATTTGAAAAACAATTTCTCTTTTAAAAACTGAAACAAAAGAATTAGAAGCATATAGTATTGATTTTAAAAACCCAGTTATTTGATTAAAAGCAATGTATAAAATTCCTGCAAGCAGTGCTAAGAAAATTGGTTTCTGATAAAATGTATTTGCAATATACTTTGCTAAAATTAAAATAAGGGCAGCAGATAAAATAGTTAAATAAATCTTTATTTTCCCTAAATAAAATAAATAGGGTTTTATTCTTGCTTTCTTTTTTCCTAATTCTTTTGATATAAATCTTAGTAAAGTCTTTTCTAAACCTAATTCTGAGAAAGCTCCAAAAATAAGAATAGTTGATAAAGTTAATGAATATAAACCAAAAAGTTCAGGCATTAATAATCTTGCGATAATTACTGTGAAAAGCAAAGAACCTATCTTCATAATCACAGTTGTAGAAAACTGGTAAATGCTATTTTTCACAGCTAAACCAATATTACCTGAAAAATCTCTTTTTCTTATTCTTCTCCAAATTTCTTTTATGTCTTTTTCTTCGCCTTTGACATACCTTTTACCCCTCTTTATTAGGTTCATATTTATTTATCTCTTCTAAACTTTATAAAATCATATATTAAAGAAATTCTATCTAACCTATCATGAATCTTTCTTTGATGAATTATATCTAAAAATAAATGAAAAGCAAAACCTATTAAAATGTAACAGAAATACTTGTGTACAAAAAGCCCTAATAAAAACAAGATAATTAATATTTCAATTCCATGAAAAAAATGGATTTCTGTATAAATTTCATTTCGTTTCTTTCTGGACAAAGACAAAAGCCTTTTATGTCTTTTACGAAACCACTTATATGCTCTGCTCAAACTTAAATCTCTCTTCTTAAAAACATAATAAATATAATGGTCTATGTCTATTAAAAAACTTGATAAAAAAATTATTAAAAAACCTACAACCTCTATTTTAGGAAAAATTATAAATAAAATTAAGGAAAATATAAAACCTAAAAGAATATGATATTTTGGAAGCATCTTATTCTCCAATTCTCTTAACTACTTCACTAAAAGCAGGACGAGTTATAAAAACCCCAATACTTATCCCAATTATTGTAGTTACTGCAAATCCCTTAAATAATCCTGCTCCTGCCCATAAAAGAGGGATTATAGATACAACTGATGTAAAATAAGCCCCCA
>Ga0307992_1001726_pt1 | contig 12780 bp, 12 predicted proteins | sample EllFjometagen133_FD_203162 | JGI IMG/M metagenome (GOLD analysis project Ga0307992, IMG submission 203162) | Marine microbial communities from Ellis Fjord, Antarctic Ocean - #133 | ecosystem: Environmental > Aquatic > Marine > Unclassified | place: Southern Ocean | collected 2014-10-08
GTGTTTTCATCTTTGGCATTCTATTACTCCTGGTTCAATTATTAAGGAAACTGTTACTTCTTCGGAGGAGACAACACCATTATCATATTTCTCCCCTCACGTTTGGGAAACTGGTCAACAACACAGATTTCGCCAAGCCTGTTCTTGATATCTTCCATTATCTTCTTCCCCTTCTCCGCATAAACAATCTCCCTGCCCCTGAACATCATGGTTATTTTTACCTTGTTGTTCTGTTCAAGAAAACGTTGTATATGGCGGAGCTTCACCTGCAGATCGTGTTCTTCGGTCTTCGGTCTGATACGAATCTCCTTCAGCTGGACTGTGCTCTGACTCTTTTTTGCCCCGTGAGCCTTCTTGCTTTGCTGATACATGTGTTTTCCGTGATCCATGATACGGCAAACAGGAGGCGCGGAGTTCGGAGCCACCTCAACCAGATCAAGGCCAGCTTTTTCCGCCTCCACCAAAGCATCGGCAAGGGATAGTACTCCCAGCTGCTCCCCGTCAGCGCTGACTACTCTTACCTTGTCAACCCTGATATCGTTATTGATTCTTGAATGCTTAGCTATGTGTCACCTCCTAAAATTTAACAGAAAAATAATATCATAACAGATAGCTACTCATACCCGTCACATCTCTTCTTCAAGATGGAAACAAAATCATTGATACTCATGGAACCAAGATTCTTGCCATCCCGCTGCCTGGGCGATACTGCGCCGGATTCCGTTTCTCGGTCACCTATGACCAGCATATAGGGAATCTTCTGCATCTGCCCTTCTCTTATCTTATATCCGAGTTTCTCATTTCTGAAATCTTTTTCGCAGCGCACCCCCGCATCTACAAGCTGATTGTATACATCTTCGCCGTAAGGAATGTGCTTATCGGTCACCGTAAGAACACTGGCCTGCACGGGAGACAACCACACAGGAAAGGCCCCCGCGTAATGTTCAATCAGGATTCCCATGAACCGCTCTATTGCTCCCAGGATAACTCTGTGAAGCATAACAGGCCTGTGCTTTTCTCCATCCGATCCAATATATGTTAAATCAAACCTATCAGGAAGAGCAAAATCACACTGTATGGTAGCACACTGCCACTTTCTTCCGAGAGCGTCTCTCAGCTTGAAATCTATCTTGGGACCGTAAAAAGCGCCGTCTCCTTCATTGACATCATACGCTATGCTATTATCTTCAAGCGCCTGTTTCAGAGCATCAGTTGCCAGATCCCAGTCTTCATCAGATCCTATCGAGTCATTAGGTTTTGTGCTCAGCTCCACCTCATATTCAAAACCGAACACACCCATGGAATAATCCACCAGATCTGCGATAGCCCTGATCTCCGCGTTCAGCTGATCCGGCGTGCACAGAATATGAGCATCATCCTGCGTGAACTGACGCGCCCGCATAAGACCATGCAGAACACCCGTCTTCTCATGCCTGAGAACTGTCCCCAGCTCAAAATACCTCAGGGGCAGGTCCCTGTAACTCCTTATCTTCGATTTGTATATCAGCATATGGGCGAGACAGTTCATCGGTTTTATGCCGTACAACTGTTCGTCAACCTCGGTGAAATACATATTTTCCCGATAGTGATCGAAATGCCCGGATTTCTTCCATAGATCACCTTTCAGGATCTGAGGGCCCATTACAATATCATAACCTCGTTTCAGATGCTCCCTTTTCTCCCAATCCTCTATGATCGTTCTTAAAAGAGCGCCCTTCGGGTGAAATATCACCAATCCCGGGCCAGCCTCGTCATTTATCTGAAAGAGATCAAGCTCTCTCCCGAGCCTCCGGTGGTCCCTCTTTCTGGCTTCCTCTACTACCTTGAGATAGTTATCCAGTTCCTCCTGTGTGGCAAATCCAGTGCCATAGATGCGCTGAAGCATCTTGTTTTTTTCATCTCCGCGCCAGTATGCCCCCGCAACATTCAGGAGTTTAAAGGCTCTGACCATCCCTGTTGAAGGTATGTGCGGTCCCCGGCAGAGGTCGACAAACTCTCCCTGGCTGTACAGACTCACATTGATAACATCGTCGGGAAGATCATTCAGCAGTTCCACTTTGTACTGTTCGCCTTTGTCCTTGAAGAAAGAAATCGCCTCTTCCCTGGACAGCTCCCTGCGAATAAAGGGGTAATCAGCGGAAACAATCTCATGCATCTTTTTCTCTATCTTCTCAAGATCTTCAGGGGTAAAGGTGTCAGAATATTCAAAATCATAATAAAAGCCATTCTCTATCGAAGGTCCTATGGTTACCCTGACACCTTCGAATATCTCCTGCACTGCCTGAGCCATTATATGTGATATGCTGTGCCTCAACACGCCCAGACCATCCGCAGAGGATATATCAACAAGCTCTATTGACGCGTCTTCTTCCATGGGATAGCTCAGATCCACTATTTCGCCGTTAATTCTGGCCGCCAGGGTGGACGCGGAATCACCTTCACGCCGAGAAAAGATTACCTCCCTGACAGTCTTTCCAGACTGGCATATCTCGACAGAACCATCCGGAAACTTTACATTAATATTTTTCACAACAATATCCTGAGACGACAAAGCCACAATTCAACTATTCCATAAAAGACTGTTATGAAAACATGACCATTAACTGAATCATATCATCGTAAAAGTACGAAGGTCAGGAAAATACAGAAAGCATCATCCCCTGATCTTCTAAAAGAAAGGGCACGATAAATATCAATGCCCTTTGCGCATGCGTAAATGGTAGGCACGCAGGGATTTGAACCCTGGACCCCCACCGTGTCAAGGTGATGCTCTCCCCCTGAGCTACGTGCCTATAACCAAAAGGACTAAAATAGCTAACTCATCTAACAATAAAAAGGTCTTCTGTCAAGAAATATCATAAAAAGCCTATGAGTTGTTTATGAATTTTATGCCTCTGGAGATATAATCCAATCCGGAAACCACTGTGAAAAAAGCAGTGATCCAGAAGAACGTTTCGATTATCATATGATTAATATATCCGGGCAAACATTTGGACATGAGCACAAGAAAAACCGTCAATAATTGCAATACGGTTGTCGCTTTGCTCACATAGGTTGGACGTATCTCGAAAGAAACCGACATAAGAAAAAGCACGGACACACCAAACAGAATTACGCAATCCCGGCTTATGACAATCACCGCAAGCCAGCCGGGGATAATATTCAGAATTGACAGAGCGACAAAAGATGTTACTATCAATGCCTTGTCCGCCAGTGGATCCAGGTACGAACCCAGAACCGTCTGCTGTTTCAATATCCTCGCCAGAAATCCATCCAGACCATCCGTCACACCAGCAACAGCAAACACTACAAGAGCGTAAGAAAAGGAACCCTGCATAAGGAGTATGACAAAAACCGGGACCAGGATTATGCGAATTATGGTAAGCATGTTGGGGATATTCATAAACTACAATCCTGTTCCCCTACCATATCTCCCAAAAGCTCTTTTCAGCCGGGGATGTATCTCCCACAGAATCAGGACCATCGGGGAGACTGGAGAGGGTCTCATCAACAATTTCCTGGATGGCCGGCTCGTAAGACTGGCACGCCTTCAATTCAAGCCTCTTTCTGGTAAAATCATAGTGCCTGTCCATAACACTGTATCTGGAGCTCCAGAGAGTTGCCCCTGTTCTAACGTCCTTTAATTCCAGTGAAACAGAAACAGTTGTGGGTGCATAAACGCTGACGAAAGAGGTCTTCCACTCAAGCAGGGTGCAGTATATAACGGCATCCACGCCCAACCTCTTCCCGATAATCTCGAGCGGAAGATTGTATTCGCAATCGGCTTCGATGCTCCCTCCACAGTCCGTAGTCAACTTCTCGTCTATCATATCGAGTGGTATCCTAGGATATCCTTTGAAATACAGTTTTTCAAGTATTTCCTCCCTCAGGAGCTGCGCCGCCTGTTTGTCATTCGTCTTGTTGTCAACTGGCAACATGGCAATGAGCCTTATACCCTTCTGATTATAATCCGGAACAATTTTATGGGGAATCCCGGAGGCGCATCCCATTATGACACCAGCAGTAACACACAACATAAAGATCTTCTTTAATTTATAAATCAAACTCTTACTCCTTCACCATGTTAAGCTTTATGATATCGGGGGTAACATCGGTCACATACAGCGAAAAATCCTTGAAATCCTTCAATGTCAGTTCGTTGGCAAGCCCGGTGGCATTCCCTTGTATATCAACATCCATTACTGCCACACCCGACCCCATCCTTCGCAGACACACGACATTCACCCCTCTTGTACCTGTTTCCAATGTTTCTCTAAACGTCTTGAAATCACCATATTTTTCTATTCCACTTACCATAAGCACGATAACCATCGTCATATACTCTTCCGCCTGCCACTCGTCTGTAAGAACACCCAACATTCCAAGAGCATTCTTTATGTCTCCCACCGACAGGGAGACCCTCACTCTCACCTTGTATAGGCCATCTTCCAGGCCCTCCTTCAGGATCCTGTAATCTTGTATATAGTCCTCAGATTTTGAATAAATATTGTCATCTATGATATCAGAATTCTCTATCGCGACATCCTCAGAGATGAGCATGAAAACTACCTGCTGAACAGCCTTTCTCATCGAATCGTCTATTGCATGGTCTCGCGCCGGTGCCCTGTCACCACCAAACACAACACATGTTCCCTCGGTTTCAATCCCGATGATATCGGAACTGGAAAACACAGATAATGGATAAAACACAAAGAAAAACAGGACTGCAAACAATATACAATAAAACGAGTTTCTCAAGATCCCCCCTTTTTTTACCAAGGCCGCGTACCTATTCGCCCGAATCCTCCTTCAATTTATCTATCTCTTCTCTTATAACCTTCTCGGCGATAGAGGGAAACATCTCTCTGGCAACTCTCTCCGCAACCTTTGAAACCGTCTCAATAATTTTATCATCCAGGATGTCACCCGATAAAACCTCATCAGGGCCTTCTTTAATCACATCCACCAAATCATATATCCTGTCGTCTTTCGTCAATTCCCTATCATCTTCATCCATAAAACAGCCTCCCAATCGTTGGGTTATCAAACTCCCTGCATAACCGCCAAAAATTCACCAGTTGCTTACGAGGCTATCATACCACCACTAACACTTCAAGGATTTCTCATCCCGACTTGTCGGGATGAGAAACTGAGGAGATTTTCAGGTAATTTGACAGAAGAAAATTTCGGGCGCAGCTTCTTTCATGGGTTTCAAGTTTCGAAAACCGTGACCGCTTAACCGGGTGAACACCAGATAGGAAAAGGCCGGAGACAAAAACCTCCGGCCTTTCAATTTGTTTTACACTGTACGGTTCCGAGGAAACATCCACAGAGACTGCAGGTGATAATATTATTCCTACGAAATCTTTCTGTTAATCCTCATCATCGTCATAATGCAATCCTTCAGCCCCCTCCGGAACTTCCGCCTCGATCGAACGGGTGATCCCCTTCGAAAGCAGGGCGGAAATAAGAAAGAGAATAACCATCGCGATAACAAGAATCAGGATTATCGTTATCATCCACGCACTCGCCTCTTTTTCTATCTTCTGAGAGGTTGCCAGTGCCATTTCATTAAACTTGTCCACATCCAGCCCCATCCCGATCCATCCAAATCCGGCAGGTTTTGGGTAATTTGCCGAGTAAAACGGTATCGGAGCATAGGCGACAAATTTGGTGTGACCGCCAAACTTATAGATTTTATTTCCCGAATGACCTGCGGTCGCATCCTTTGCAACCTCAGGCAGTGCTGGATCCATGAAACCCAGCAGGAAGAGATTAAGAACCCCTTCATCCTTCTTCGTCATAATATCCAGTGTCTCACTCGTAACAGGTGGAACGGGTGTTCCATCCGTATATAGACCAGCTATATTGTAATCATCCGGGTGTGATATGATGAGACCCCTGTCATCAACCATATATGCGTAATTCCCAGTCGATGAATCCGACTCTAATACGTAGCCAGACTGGGTTGGTATAATGTTATCTGTAAATCTTGCAAGGTGTCTTACATCAAGAGCAAGGGTTACAAGCCCCGCAAACCCCTGTTTATCATACAAGGGCGTCGCAAAACGAACAATACCCTCAAATCGCTTTCCCTTCTCAAAATCAGCCCTGTTCAGATACCAACCGGTAACATGGGACACATAGACATTGCCCTTGTTAAGATTTTTTGTCTTGGCAAAATAATCTTCTGACTTATAGATCGTATTTGCGGGATCATTGATACTTACCAGCTTGGACTCCGGCGCCACTTCCCCATCGACAATCTTGATAACCTCATTGCCCGCTTTGTCTACCAAGGCCATTTCCACGTACATCGGCTCTGAAGATTTAACTATTTTTCCATCCTTCTTCATCCAGAGAGCCTGCCTGTTTTTCAGCATAAATTCTTTGTACGTTTCTGCATCTGCTGGTAGAATTGTCGCCACCAGTGTATCTTTTTCGCATCCCTGCAGGAAAAAGGCAACATTCTCGGCTACAACAGTAGTACGCATCGCAATTTCTTCCTGCGCCTTCTGATCAAGAACAGCCGCCGCCCCCTTTTTCGATGTATCCCCCAATTGATAGATGCCGTTGGCTATCAAAAAAGATACCAATAATAAGGGGATGACGATAAGCAGGAAGAATATTCTCGCTACGGTAAAAAACTGCTTACCCTCTTTCGTTTCTGACATTTTCATCTCCCCCTGACTTCTGTTAATTTTGAAATTAGTTACTCAAATATCGACTAACCCAAAAGAAAACTTGCGTAAGGGTTTGCAAAGAGAAGAACAAGTGAAACGACGAGGGCATATATGGCAATCGACTCGGCCATAGCCATACCAACCAGCATTGTCATCATAATCTTTCCCTGGACGCCCGGATTTCTTCCGACCGCGTTACAGGCTCCATTCGCGGCATTACCAATACCCAATCCGGCTCCTATCGCCCCTATGCCAATTGCAAGTCCCGCCGATATCATGGCACCCACGGCAAAGATAACCTTACCATAGGATCCATCGTCCGGAAGGGCCTCCGCTGCAAACACAACCGGTGAAGATACCAATAGGGTCGCCGTTGCCAGCAGCAGAGCTGATACCCATTTTACTGATTTTCTTAACATTTCTTTCTCCTTTCCTGATTGATACTTTGTTTTATTCGTACTTGTTACAAAAATTTTTAAGCATGGCTCATCTTGAAACCGCTCGTGTTTTTTGCAACAGGCATGCCATTTATGTCTCCATGAGTAAAATTCTGTTTAACATACCGCTATCAATACACATATTATATATCCTCCATACAATACCTGGTAAAACCCCAACTTGCACAATTTAACATTCTATTCAATCAGCCCGATAAATTGAACGAAAGGTGAAATGACAAAGATCATGGTCCACGTACCATAGAGATTCAGGTTTTCTTTTATACCTACCGACATATAAAGTCAATAAAAGCTCATAAGCTTATTAGCTATTGTCATGATTTCTATTGAAAATTAGCATCAAGATATGTAATATGAGGAAGTTAGTTGGTTTCGGAGTTAACAAATTAAAAGGGACGTTGATAATGCAGGAGATACTGACTGTTATGATCTATTTGGCTGTCTGGCTGATCTGCAGGAAAGTTGTGGAGATTCAGAGCGGATTTGTTACGCTTATTATCTCTCTTGGCGCAGCTGTGTCCGTCTATGTAATTTTCGCCGCCAAGCGATATGAAGATAGAAAGAATGATGACAGATAGCAATGAACAAAACGGGTGATGACAACGGTTATAGGTCTTTCTTGGCCAATATAAGGATCCCCATCTGGCTGACTATAGCATCTGTCATTACATTTATCCTTATTCTGGCTTTCACCGTCAACCATGCACGTGAAAGGGATATTGTAAGGCAGTTTAGCCAGCAACAGATAGCTATTGCCAGGGGAACCGCTGCTGGAATAGAAGCCCTCATCTCCAGCGTCAAGAAGAGCATGATAATCCTTTCCAGACTGCCTTCATGCCCCCAATGCTTATGCGTCACGGATATCACGCCTGAAATCACCAAACAGAGCATAAAGATAATCTATGATGATCTGGATGGAGCGGTGGAGTTCATAGTAGTCAAAAATAAGGATGGCGTGGTTATAAATGAATACCCATCCTCCATCCCTGGAGGAATGACAGATGAAATTTTCAAACACAGTCCTTATTTTCAGCAAATAAAGAAAACGGGGAAAGCGTATATAGGTGACTTGCAGCTGGCACTGGAGGGAGAGGTAAAAAACAGAATCCAATTTATGGTCATCGCCGTTCCAAAATATGACACAGCGGGCAACTTCTCCGGAGCAGTATTAGCAGGCCTTTCCCTCTCCGCCATTATTGACCGTTATATCAAAGTCAAGAGTGAAACATCAGGCTGCGGCTGGATAATAGACAGCAGCGGAACTATACTCGTACATCCTGATAAGACCCATACCTGCATGGAACTGGAAACGCTGGGAAACGCAAAAACCATCGGCGGAGCACCCCTGAAAGATACACTGGCTGAGGGAAAGGAGGGGTACAGCGAGTGCGTGCTTCCCACGGAGGTGGGGGGGACAAAAAAAAGCATTATAGCTTACGCTCCGGTTAAAACAGGGTCGAAATCCTGGTTTGTCGTTATCACCACACCCTATAATAAAATAGTTTTATTGGCTCGAAAGGGTTTTATAAATATCATATTCTGGACCCTCGGGCTTATTATTGTGGTTATCATCGCAGGCATTTCGGTAGCCTACTCCAGCGCAAAGCAACTGCGTCTTAAAGAAGAGCTGAAACGCCTCAGGGAAAGAGAGGGATGGCAGGAAAAACTGCTTAGAGAATACAGGACAACCGAGGGAATTATCGCAGGCTCTCCGATCCCCACCTTTGTGTTGAACAGGGAACACCGTGTTATTTTATGGAACAGGGCCTGCTCGGAGTTGACGGGTTTGGACGCCGGGGACATAATAGGTACGGATCAACATTCGATTCCCTTTTATAAAAGCAAAAGGCCCGCTCTTGCCGATATAATCATCGATCACGATATTAATATCCTCGAAAAATATTACAGCACTAAAGGTATAAAGAAATCGGCAACCGTTGAGGGAGCCTATGAGGCTATGGATTACATCACAGATCTTGGAGAAAAGGACCGCTACATATATTTTCTGGCTGCTCCGATATACGACGGAAAAGGAGAGATCATCGCGGCAATCGAGACCATTCAGGATGTGACACAGCAAAAAGAAACCGATATGAGGCTGAAAGAATATGCCGAAACGCTACAGAACGAACTGAATAAAAACATTAAGCTTCGCAGAGAAATAGAAGACCTGTACAATTATCTCCAGTCTATCCTGGACAGCCTGCCGGAGAAAATATTTGATCTCGACAGTGAAGGAATCATCAACTATGTGAGTCGGGATGTAAAAAAAGATGGAAAGATAAAATCTCAAAAGTTCGCAGGAAAACACTTCGCGGATTTTGTTGACCCTAAAAACAGACAATTCGTCCTGGGCATATGGGAGAATACGAAAAAGGGAATATTAACACCCTACGAAATGACAGCAACCGCAAAAGATGGTTCAAAGAGGAACCTGCTGATAACTCCAAGGCCTGTAAAGAAAACCGGTCATTATATCCTCGTTCAGAGAGACATCACAGAATTAAAAATCCTGGAGGAAAAATTTTATGAGAGCCAGAAGCTCGCCGCCGTCGGGCAGTTGTCGGCCGGTATAGCCCACGAGGTCAGGAATCCGCTTTCCTCAATAAAAATGAGCCTCCAGATTCTGGAAAAACGTATGAAGCCGGAAGGAAACAACTCAAAAAGATTCAAGATCGCCGGGAGAGAAGTTGAACATCTTGAAAAACTCGTCAATGACTTACTTCTTTACGCAAAGCCTTCGGAACCCCAGAAAAGACCCTCAGATATAAAAAATATCCTTGACCATGTCCTTGCGATGACCGAGAAATCTGTGTCGGACAAACATGTCCGAATAGAAATGGATCTCGCGAAAGGCCTTCCCCCATTAAACGCAGATCCGGCGATGCTGGAGCATGCGTTTCTGAATATCTACCTCAACGCCATTGACGCCATGGAGGAGGGCGGAAGACTTTCAATATCCGCCAGGAAAACAGACAACCGGATACTTGTCGAGGTTAGAGACAACGGGTGCGGAATACATAGTGAAGACATGCCCCATATCTTCAACCCTTTCTTCACAAAGAAGAAATACGGCACAGGGCTTGGACTCACACAGATTAAGAAAATTATAGATCTGCACCAGGGCACTATAATAATCTCGAGCAAAAAGGGAAAGGGTACCAGTGTCACCATGACCTTTCCGATAAAAGCGCCTCAACAGAAGGGATAAAAACAACATGTCCAAAATTCTTGTAATTGACGACGACAGTTCTATCCGCGAAAGCCTGGAACTCTATCTTGCCGAAGAGGGGTATGAAGTGAACACCGCCCCTACTGGTACGGAGGGTTTGAACGAATTCGTACGAATACTTCCGGACGTGGTAATCCTTGACATAAGGCTTCCCGACATAGATGGATTCACCGTTCTTGAGGACCTGCTGGAAGATGATGAAAACGTCAAGGTAATCATGATCACCGCCCATCATGATATGGAGACAACGATCAAAGCGATGAAGGAAGGCGCCTTCGACTACATCCACAAACCCATTAATGTCGACGAACTGGACATAGCCATAAGAAAGGCGCTGAACGTCATAGGGATGGAAAAAAAGATAAACGGCCTTCTTATGGAACCCTCCCGCGATTTCAGGGTGGGAGACATAATCGGCAATGGAAATGAAATGAAGGAAGTATTCAAGACCATAGGCGTTGCCTCCCAGAACAAGACAACCATACTGATACAGGGTGAGAGCGGCACGGGAAAAGAACTGATTGCCAAGGTCATCCACTACAACACATCAAGAGATGAACCCTACATAGCGGTCAACTGTTCCGCCATTGTGGAAACCCTTCTGGAATCCGAGCTGTTCGGCCATGAGAAAGGTTCCTTCACCGGAGCGATAGCGAGAAAGCAGGGAAAGTTTGAACTTGCCCGTTATGGCACGGTATTTCTGGATGAGATAAGCGAAATGTCCATAAACCTCCAGGCCAAACTTCTCAGAGTGCTTCAGGAAATGGAATTTGAGAGGGTTGGGGGAAAAGATCGGGTCAAGGTAAACGCGAGGATTATAACCGCGACCAACAAGAAACTCCGAACAATGGTGAAGGAAGGAAAGTTCAGAGATGACCTTTTTTACCGCCTGAACATTGTGTCCATAAACATCCCCCCGCTTAGAAATAGGCGGGAAGACATAGCGCCACTCGTTAAGTACCTGCTCAACAAAATAAACATAGACCTCCACAAACGGATTGCGGGTGTTTCAGACGAGATGATGGACATTTTTTTCAAATACAGATGGCCGGGGAATATCAGAGAGCTGGAAAACCTGATGGTCAGAGCTGCTGTTGTCTCGAAGGGACAGATTCTAGACAAGGAAGACTTTCCGGACCTCATGGGATACACAAACGGCGGGGAAACAGACGGGGATATCGTCCGGGATGAACCAGGAAAATCCATGTCCCTCGACGAAATAGAAAAGAGGCACATAAAAAAGGTTATCAGGGAAAACGATAAGAACAAAGGAGAAATCTGCGGGATACTGGGAATCTCCCGACCCACCTTTGAGAGAAAACTGGGAAAATACAAGATTACCTTCGAATAAAAACAAAGGGGGCCATCCCGATAAAAATCAGGCCGACCCCCAATCTAAATTTAGACATTTCCTGTTTTTCTAACCCCGATAAACGGGATAAGTGCGTTAATGAAATTATTTTCTGCCAAAAAACGCAGAAAATAATTTCTAACTTACTAATGTGCCTCTTCCATCGCCAGCTGTATGTATATCATTGACAGCATAATAAAGACCAGGGTCTGGATGACGGATGTAAAGATCATAAGCACAAAAATAGGGAGGGGAACAAGAAAGGGAACCAGCAACAAGATAATTGCCACCACAAGATCCTCACCCATAATATTACCGAACAGACGCACTGAAAGAGAAAGAGGGCGTGCGATGTGGCTCACAAGTTCAATGGGCAACATGATGGGAGCCAACCACCATACAGGTCCCAAGAACTGTTTCACATACTTGAAACCATGCACCCAGATTCCAACAACATGCGTTATAATAACTACAACAAGCGCTATGGCAACGGTAGTATTGAGACTGCTTGTCGGCGACTCAAACCCTGGGATAATACCCAGTAGATTGGCTGTCAGAATGAAAATGGCAATCGTTGCTATCAGAGGGAAAAATTTAAGACCTTCAGGCCCCATGACATCAAGTACCAGGCTCTTTATACCCCCTAGAATTACCTCAAACACATGCTGCATTTTTCCGGGATATATACTGAGTTTCCGCGTTGCAAGAAAAGAAAGCAGGGCCAGCAACAACATAATAACCCATGTATATGTCACATGAGGTGGAAGCGGAAGTTTATCTAAGAATAAAAAGGGATGCATTTTTCTTTCTGAACCTCCTTAAAGGGTTTTTCAAATTCGCGCCTATAACTGTCAATATAATATTGATCACAACCACTGAAAGACCGAGAAGAAGTCCGAAGATATCAACCGACATCCTGGTTATGACAAAAAAGAGCACAATTCCCATAAAGATAAACCTTATATAATACTTCACAATTATAAAGGGCGTTGCTTTGTCCGCGTGTTTCAGAAAGACAATTCTGAGATCCCTGGAGAGCCAGCTAAAATTTACTAT
>Ga0307992_1001727_pt1 | contig 12780 bp, 12 predicted proteins | sample EllFjometagen133_FD_203162 | JGI IMG/M metagenome (GOLD analysis project Ga0307992, IMG submission 203162) | Marine microbial communities from Ellis Fjord, Antarctic Ocean - #133 | ecosystem: Environmental > Aquatic > Marine > Unclassified | place: Southern Ocean | collected 2014-10-08
CGCTTTATCATCAGCTTCACTATAGTTTTTTGGTTTTACCATTTTGTCTGCATTGTCTTTTCGATTAGGTACCTGACCAGCGCTTGTTCCTGTTCCAGCTTGCTCAGTTCCAGCACCTTTAGTATCTTCTTCTGGACCAGAAGCTTTCTTTTCTTTTGGAGCATTCATTCCAGGTTTTACATCATCGCCTGTATAGTTAATAACTTCTGCTTCATCTACTTTATCTACTACAATTTCTTCCTCTTCATCTTCATCTTCCTCTTCCATTTCAGCAATAAGTTTTTCTATAACGGCATTTTCAAGATCTTCAGATAAATCAGATTCTTTATCTTCATCTTTCTTATCTTCTTTATCTTTCTTATCTTCTTTATCTTCATCTTGTTCATCTACATATTTTTTAGGTTTAACAGCATCTTTTCCTATTGCAGATTCTTTTGCGAGATCTTTTTCAATCTCTTTTTTAGATGCTGGAATAGTAGCTTTGTCAGATGTACCAGCTTGTTCTGTACCTGTTCCTTCACCATCTTTCATTGCGTCAGTTTTGGCTTCTGTTCCATCTTCATTATATTCCATCTCTGCTACTTCAACACCTTTGTCAGATCCTTCATTAAAATAATACCTTTCAAGAATGCTTGCAGCATCTTTATAAATCGGCAGTTCACCTTGACCATCCCATTTAAGAATCGGGTCTAACATGGGGCCTTTGACATCTACGGTTTTTGATGTATCAAATTCAGCAATTGCTTCTTTTAGCAAATTCTGATACGAAACTCTTTTTTTACTCATTGTTAATTTCCTCCTAAATAATTTATCCGCGCTAATAAATAACTGGGCAGATCATTTTAATTTTGTTCTGAATTCAAATCTGGTTTATATGCCAGTTTGTTTCTCATTTATATTGTATGTAATCCTGCAAAGTTTTGAAAAGATTCATTGCCCTTATCTCCTTTTTTTCCACCAGAAGATTTAGATTGATCCTCATCATTTGTATCTCTACGAGCACTCTTTGTTGCACTTACAAATTTAAATCTGGAAAAATCTACTTTGAAGTCTATTGATATATTACTTTTTCCTGATCGATTTTTTCCAATTTTACCATGAACCAAATAATCATCAATTGGATCTTTTGCTAATAAACCAACAAAGTCAGCATGCTCTACTTTTTTAATTGACTCAGATATTTGATCAACTCCAAGTTCAGATGATTGATTAATTTTATATGCAGATCTACCAAGTTGAGTACCTGTAATAACAGGAATATTAAATTGAACAGCAAGAGTTTTCAACGCTAATGTGATATGACCAAGTTCTAATCTATAAATATCATATCTTGTATCAGTCTTTAATAAATCAAGATAATCAATATAAAGACCAGCAATACTATCTTTTCCATATTCTTCTATTGCATCATCAACGACCCCCATTAAGTCAAGAGCACTAACTGTAGTTGCAGGAAAATATTTCATTATGACTGTTGAACTAGTTTCTGCCAAACGATCAATTATTTTCTTTTTGATATCAACCCCTTGTGAAATCTCTGTAAGCATTTGTGGGATTGTAACATCAAATAGTGGCTGATATGTTCTCATTAGAGCTTCTTCGATTGTATTCTCTAATGTTACATACACATATACTCTATGGATTTCCCCTTTAACAGGCGCTCTTGCTTTTTGATCAACTGAAATTGGGTTGATCGTTGCTGAATTTATAATTGTATTATTGAGTATTGTTGATTTACCTGCACCAGAACCTCCACCCCAAATATACAATCTTGATGGTTCATACCCTCCATATAATATTTCATTATCAATTAATGGAAATCCAGTAGGAGTTTTATTTGATCTATCATATTTTCGTAGAATCATATCAGTAACATGTTTATAGTCATCCTTCACCAAATCTAATGATGCAGCAGCTTCAATTGTTACAGCTCTATTGCTTTCCATCATATTTGAATAAAGGGTTTTGATTGTTACTTCATAATCTTCTACAAGATCATCAATTGATTCAAACGTACCATCACGAATCGATTCTAATACATTACTTAGTTCATCATAATTATTAAACAAAGCATTTATTTTTTTACGTAATCTTACTTGCTTAACAATATCTGCAAACATATGATCTTTAATAGTTTCATTTATTTTTAAATCAAGAAAATCTCTATGTTGTTTAAATTTTTCACTGAAAGCAATACTATCCAACACACTATCAAGAGTCTTATCCGTCATTAACATTTCAGATATTTTTTTCAAACAATCTAATTTTGATTGAATTGGGAGTGGAATTTCTATAGTTTCTCTTGACTCACTGAATGATAATACATCTAAAATGTCACGATATAATGCGTTTGTTTGTTTTACCCTTGAATTTTTATTAAGTATTAAGGTAAAACATGAATTTAAAAATGAGTCTGTTATCAATATTATTTCCCCTCTTGATTATGATTTTTTATATGTTTGTTAGAGTCATTTAATATAGTATCCACGATTTCTTTATCTATACTATTTGCTATAGCATAAGACATTGCATCAATCATATCATCATGTTTGTAAGATTGGAATGAGCCGTTGGCACTAAATTTATATTGTTTAGGAGGTGCCTTTTCCATTATATGTGAAACCCAATCAAGTTTTCCACTACCTTGACATTTCCAACATGTTAAAACTACATTATGTGGTTGTATTTTAGATGGTAAATTTCCAACTCCTTTGCATACATCACATAAGATTTCACCAGCGGCTTCATCAATTTCAGGAGGGACTATTTTCGGATTTTTATTATACTCCATCTTCATCATTCGCTTCTCCTTTTTAAATATTTTATACAAAAAATTCATACCGCTATGCACCACTAAAATATTTCATAATAGAATTACTCAACATACCAAACATACCAGTTTTACGATTAAAAACAACAGGACTTACAGTTGTTATATCAGGCATACCAACTTTGCCAGGATACCCAAGCTTACCAACTGTACCAGATGACCCAGATACACCTGATGTTCCTACGCAACCTGATGTTCCACTAGAAGAAGCAGACATTTTTACAGGCTTGCCTGTTATAAATGAAAGCCAGTCAAGTTTTCCATCCCCTTGACATTTCCAACACACAGATGATAAATTAGGATCATATTCACTTGCAACACACCCTCTACCTTCACATACATCACATAAGATTTCGCCAGCGTCTTCATCGATTTCAGGCAAACCATCGTTTATATCTTCAGGCACATTTACATAAATTTCAGTTTGATTTTTTTCCAATTGCTTCCTCGATCCAATCAATTTTTCCATCCCCCAAACATTTATCACATTTAAGTGCAATGGTAGACAACCCCAACCCATGGTTTCTCTTTCGAACTCTTCCACTACCATCACACTTAGGACAAAACTTTTCACCCTCTTGCAATTCAATATATTGCTTTTTATTGATATTATATCTCTTATTAATCATACTGTAAGTACCCTTGTATGATCATCCAAATCAGTAAACTCGTCTTTTGCTAAATATGTTTTCACTAATGAATGACACATACCCTCGTCAAGACTTGCAAGAATATCCATAGACCGTGGTATACTATGAGCTTTAATCTTTTGTTTCTTTGTCAACTTTCCCTGATTCAATACACGAGTAACATTAAACAACTCAGAATACAATTCCTCTTTACATCCACTTTCCCACATTGGGTATACAGCTTCTGCAAACTCTCTCATTTCATGTTGAAGATGATAATATAAATCAAATGCATACAATATAGAATATGCTTTGACATCTTCCCAAAATGTATTTCTTGCAGGGTCATACATTCCATCAACTGAAATTCTTTTAAATCCCCATTTATCTGCAAGGTTGTCGAATATTCTTTGAGACATATCATGAACTGACAAATTCTCAAGAAACTTATATTGAAGATTATTACTTTTAATATTCATCTTTCTCATATACCCCTGGTCATCTTGTACATTCATAAACCTTGCGTGCATAATTTGTTTATAAATACCAGAAGAATCGTATGTGATATTCAAATCAATCTTATGTTTATTTTTTACAACCACTCTAAATAATTCATAAAACAACATATCTCTAAAATTAGCGCCACCTAAAATATGAAAATTCAAGTAATTTCTACCCACTCTTTTTGCTTCATTAAGTAAAGGTATAAGTGGAAGAATATAAATGATACATGGAATTGCCATATCACTAGACATGTTTGCAACAATACCACCAGTTGAATGATATTCAAATGCTTCAAACATATCATTTTCTCGCATTATTTTTGTATAGATTTCCCATAATTTAGGAGTTCTAAAATGATGAACATAAATAAGTTTTTTACGAATTTCATCTGGAAGCAATTTTGCTTTCATATAAGATTCCAAATTCTTTTCATATACATCATCAAAATTATGAAATATTTTACAACCAGGTCCTGGCGGGATATCCAAGATAAACGCTTTGTCATATGAATCTTTATAATCAACAAGCCATTCATAATACATACGATATAATCTTTCAGATTCACTACGTGTCAATCGACCAATAGAAATTTGAAATCCGCCACTATCAGCAATTAATGTACAATTATCAAAAATTCCCATATCACGACATCTAACATACAAATCACCTTCTTTTGCACTATATTTACCAAACTTCTTTTTACCTGGAAAATCCTGACCATACGAATGCAGAAAACCAGAAGTTGTAGCTGCCAGAAAATCTGATATCTGTTTTCGCGTAAAATTATCATTAAATCTTCCTCGTCTTCCAGCAATAAAATTATCTAATATAGTTGCAAGCGTTTCAAATCCCGCTAAAACATATCCACTTTTCTGCATTCGATTTCCTCTCTATTCTTTTTTATTTCAAAATTCACATTTATTTACTTAAAACATCTACTTTTTTAACAATGAAAGGACCCCCCGTTACTGCATCAAATTTACTTGCAGATTTAAGAGCCATCAATACTCTTTTATCTTCATTTATGTTTAGTTCTTTAGTTGTGTATAAAGATCCGTAAGCAAAGGGTGCGCCAGATCCAACTGCTGTTATTCCATCAATTTCATTCATTTGAAAATCTATAAGGATTTCATATAACTTACCATCTCTCCTATCAGCAATAACAAAATTACATAACATAACTGAAGTTTGCTGCTCCCCAGTTGCCAAACATCGTTTTTCTTCACATTGATTAATTAACGCATCCGGCCAATCACATACTTTTTCTGGGGGGGTAAAGAACTCGGGAAAAATTATTTGGCCACCCCGAGCACTTCCAATAAATGCAATTATATAAGGTCCATTGTTAAATATTTTCTTTCCGATAATCGGTCTAACTTCTCCATCTTCAGTACTGGCTCTAGTATCACAGCCTATCCAAATACCCTTTTGTGTTTTTAACCCAACAACTGTGGACATAATTTATCTCCTATATGCAATTTTATATGTTTTCATTTAAAATGTTAAAATATAAACTTTTCCAATATCTTCGATTAAAGTTCGCTCTTGAATTACAAGAAACACATACGGTTATTAAATTCATAGTTTCACAATGTTTCTTATCGTAGTCTATATGATGAACACAAAGTTTATTTGACTTCTTGTTACATTCAGGATTTCTACATTTATATCCATCTCTTTGTTTAATGTATTCTTTTAAGTCATCTGTAAACTCAAAACAATATGGTTCTTTGGATAAACCACCTTTCCAATTTGGATTATTTTCTCCATCATACAAATCCTTTTTCTTTTCACTCATAATTTGCTTAGATTTATTATTATGTATTTTTCCAAACATAGGATTGTTTTTCCCAACTGATAGCTTATTTTCTATTCTATACAAACTCTGCTTTAATTTTGTTTCATCTGTATGTTTAAAATTTAACATTCTTTTTTTATGATTTTCAATCCATTCAAGTGTATGAATTTTACCTTTCATTCCATATGATGCTTGTTTTTCTATTCTAATATCATCTTCTTTTGTCAATCCTTTATTCCAAGGCAATCGCCCCTTTCCAGCCTTACTTATATTTTCTCTCCACTTATTTGAAAATGAAGCTCTTGTTTTTCCTTTTTTAGAATTACTTATATTTTTTCTTTCTTCTTCGTTTTTAACTCTTCCTTTATTTTTTTCACTATTTATTTTTTTAATATATGGACATTTGGTTGTAGTTTTAGAACAACACCATTTACCATTTTTAAATTTATATGTTGCTTCTCGACCGCAACCATAGTCACATATATTCATAATTATTTCCTTATATTATATATCATTGAATAAAACAGGAATCTCCAATTGAAACATTTTTAAACAATCCTTCATTAAATACCTTATTTGTGGATGAGCTGCTTTAGAAGTTCTCAATTTAAATATATGCCGCCATTCTCTCAAGTTAGCTGTAACCACAATTTCAGTTTTTAAACTATTTGGTAATACTTCTCTTGCTTGCTCAGGTCTCCATCCAAGACTTCTTAACTTATTATAATTATCTTCAGCTTGTATAATAGATGATTTCCATACATTATAAGTCTTGCCCCCATCTCCCCAAATAGGTTCAATAAACTCCATCTCTTTTTGATAATCAACATATCTTGTAGATTCTTGACTAAAAGCACAAAGACGATGACGAACAAGTTCATGTGTTACCCCACGATTTGTTATAAATTTAACAGATGCAGAAACATGCTCGATAACAGATTCATGCCCACGTTTTAAAATATTTTTAACAAATGTCTGTGAAGAATCTGATGTTATTTTATCTTCTGATTTATAACAAGTTCTTCCAGATAACTCAATCATCTCTAATGCTAATTTTGGTTTTTGCATCCATTCACATTTTTGATTAATTATTTTCATAATTCGCACCGCCTTTCATTAAATTTTTATTAATTTACTTTTTTCTACTGCTTTTTCAGGTTGTAGTTCAACTTCTTCAAGTGCATTTAAAGTGGCTTCATCTGTAAGGACTCCATACACTTCATCAAGTTTCAATATCTTAAGTAATTTATAATTAATAACAGAATCCATACCGCCCCTTGTATGACAAACAAGAACATCTCCTACTTTGAATCCTTTCTCTTGTGCTTTAGATCCCACTGATAAAACCCTTCCATATGCTTGTGGATCCTGAGCACCATTAGGAAGAATAATTCCTCCTTCAGACACATTACGTCTCAATGTTTCTACTAAAATTTTATCTTCTATCGCTTTGATCATTTTTTATACCTTTCGCTTGTTTAAGGCGTCCTTTTATTTTTTTACGTTCTATTTTCTTTTTCAGATTAATAAGCTTTAATTCTTCTCTTTTCATAGCCCTAAGAGATTGAATTCTTTTACGTCGTTTTTTATTACTAGGTTTTTCAAAATACATTCTCTCTCGGAGTTCTTTCAAAATTTCACTTTTAGAAAACTTCTTTTTGAATCTTTTAATAAGGTCTTCATCTGATTCGCCTTTACGACGAACAACACAAACACCTGTATGTTCTGCCTCATGAAAATGTTTATAATAACTCATTTGTTGAATTACGGTCACCTCCCTTATTACACGAAACCAAAAATTATATGGCTTCGCGATGAAAAATTAAAATTATACTTCTCACATGCATCAAATACTGCGTGCGAATTTTCAATAAGTTTTTCTCTTGTTGATCCTTCTGGCATAAGCCAAACTCTATGCTGCCATGCAAGAGATTCATAATATGTATAAAGAAAATCCAAGTATTCGATAATAAGCGGATTATTCTCATATACTATTTTAAAATGAACATTGGGAATTGGTAGGAATTTTTCGGTTAATTTTTTTGCATCTTCTAATTCTACTTCATTGAAGATTTTAGGAGAGTACATATACTTAATTTTATCTTGATTTTTAACTTGTTGTATTAACCCGTATAGATTATAACCGTTCGACTCCACATTGGCTGTCACAAAATCTAATTCATTTAATAAATTGAGAGTGTCATCGAAATGTCTTTCAAAAGTGGGCTCTCCACCAGAAATTAATATTCCGAGTTTATTTTCATATATTGTTTTTTGAAGATCCGAAATCTTATATGGAGCTTCCATACTTATTCTCATTTTAATTAAAGTATCACACCAAGGGCAAGGATGCACACGAGAACAATATTTAAATCTTAATATTATCATCGACTTTCCTACATCTGGGCCTTCTCCTTGAAAACTATTAAACGCCTCAATTAAGTGAACTATTTTCTCTTCTTTCATATAATTTCCTTTCTTTTATTTTCACATATTTTATTTGATAGATTTCCTGTAGAACATTCTGTTCCTGTTTTATGGCCATATTCATAATGACAATCTTGACAAAGACAAATTCCATTATCAGGATCTAAAGCAAATATTGGGTCAAGTTTTACAGGAATTATATGATGACAATGTAAATTTTCTTTTGATCCACACATTTGACATTCATATTTATCTTGCTCTAATACTGCTTTACGCCAAACTTGATATTCTTCTTGAGTATATGGGTAATCAATTTCTTTAAATGGATCTGATCTTAAATTATATAAAGGACAAATTTGTTTACATTCTTCAGAGCAATAAAAATAACAAATATCTCGACCTTTATTTTCTAACCAGTTTTTTCTACCTTGGAATTGACTTCTTGATGGAGTGAACCACCCACCTTTTTCCTTTGAATTTTCACATGTATGATTTTTACAATGAACTTGAATTTCTTTTTCTTCTATTGGTTTATCTGAATTATATCGCATCTCTTCAATCTTTGAAAAAAATGGATATTTCTTTTTAATTTCTTCAATTGACATTTTCAAAGTATTTCTTATTAGTATCTTTTGACTATCTGGTAATAATTTTCCTTTATTAGGGGATGTTCTACCCAAACTCAATATAGATATTTTTTTTCTTGTATGTGAAGAGTTCATACTTTTTAAATGATTATTTTTATAGTCTTTTGAATTATAAACACTGTTTGGATCTTTTCGCATTTCTATCATTTTAATACTCTGTTTAAAAACTCCATGAGAATTATTTTTATTTTTTCCTTTGTTCCATGGTATTACGCCTTTCATTTTTTTACTCATCTTTCTTCTATAATTTTCACACCCAAAAAAAGTTTTACCACAACACCATTTTCCATTTTTTAATTGAAATTTCCCTTCTTTTCCACATCCATAATCACATAAATATATAGACATTTTGATGCCTCCCTATAGATAATTGAGTTATAAATATATAGTAATTCTTGATAGGGCAAGAAAAGTGGAGCTACCACCTGTCCCATATATTTATAATTGTTTGTTCTTATTATAATTTAACTTTGCTGAATTTTTTGAAGTATTCATCTTTATACAGTAAGTACATCCAATACCTGACGAATATCTGTTAATGGTTTTAACATTAATTGATGTCTATCTTCAAACGTAAACTTTAATGCTGCTTTTAAATCAGGAACAAAAAATGAGGGTAATCTCTTTTCTTCATCTGGTATAGCCAAAACTTCCAATTTATTACCAGCTGCAATGTATTTTTCATACTTTAATCTTATCTTTTCTCTTTCATCAATATTAGTAATCTTATCAAAGTCTATACCCCTAACCCAATACATATAAGCTTTATTCCCTTGAACATGTATAGGATACATAATTTGATTAAATGCTTCCATTGCTTTAACTCCTTGGGGCACAATTTTATAATCTTCTAATTTCTTTCCATATGTAACAGGTTTAGCAATTGATTTATCTCCATTCATAATAAATTCTTTAAACTCTCTTTCTTTTCGTTTAACATATTGAATTGTTTTTGATAACTTGAATTTTTCAGATTTCAAAATCAATTCTGTTAATTCTTTTAAAAACTCTTTTGATTTTCTTGGAAAATCAGATCTTTTAATTTCAACGCCCATATAATTTATCTCATCCACAGATTTTCCCTCTTGGTTAATAACCCGAATTGCATATCGTTTTTTTGCAAGAAACAATCCACGTGATATAACTAACTCATTTTTCAATTTCATTCTATTATAATCCATATCAACATGATGTTTCTTAACAACCTCAATAATTTTATCGTCATTCAAAAATGTTTCAATCCTATCACACCATTTACGAATATTATCTACTGTAATCTCATGTTTCTTTTTATTAAAACCACCAAACATACAAAAAATACTATCAGTATCTCCAGTAACAATATATTCATTCCCACGTTCAGGCATTTCTTTTGAATACATTTCTTTCATAGTTAATTGTTTAGGCGATACATAAGGGTTGCATGTATCTAAATGTCTCATATATGCATCTCCTTCAATGATAGATGTTTTTAAAGCTTCTTGTCCTGATAATGTAATTGCTGCTGCCAATGATACATCAAAAAATCTGAACATCTTCATAGCAACAACTCCATACAATGTATTCGCTAACACTTTATAAACTAACTGTCTTGTATAAAAGAATTTTTTATTGTCTTCATCTTTTGCTTCTATTGCATCAAACATTTGATTTTTATAATTTGTTCTTGATACCATTAACATATCAACAACTTCACCAAAGATTGACAATTCTTCTTTATGTGGTTTAAAAAAACAACCATTGATTGTTGTTACAAGATTCTTCTCTTTTATTTTATTTAGTAATTCTTCTTTTGTACAAGTTATTAATTTATTTTCATATAAAGGATCAACATATACTTCAATCTTTTCAGGTAATTTATCAGGATGATATGCAAGATCATAACCTAACTCAGGTTTCTTTAATTTCATTACATAACTATTTACACCAATATTATATGTGATCATAATACTCGGATATAGTGATTTAAAATCAAAGTCTGTAAGCCAATTATAAGCTCCTGGAATTGGTTGATGAACATACGCACCAGGATACTTTTCTTTTTTAATATGAGGGTCAGAATTTTTTGATGCAAATCCTTTATTCTTTAAATATGAAACAATCAAAGTATCAATTTGACCAAACGATGATACAGAATCAAATGAGGTATTACAAATTACCTTCAACTCATTTAAAAGATTAATATGTGCAAGTTTATCATCAAGTTTCTTCAACAATACAGTATCACGAATATTATACTCTACTGTTAAATTAAACATTTTCCAATACATCTCATTAAAAGGTAATGGCAAATCAAGTTTTGTATACCCATCTAATTCATGTGCTGCAATAAAACCCAATTTATAATTTTCCATTTTTGTAAATGTAAATGTTTTATACAAAAAATCCTGATCAATTGCAACTGATCCAGGAATATGACAAACATATTTATCTCCATCAACATAAAATTCTTTAAATTTTGTAAACATTTCTTGAGTTAAACCAATCTGTGGAAGACGATTAAATATATACTCCAAGTCAAAGCTAATACAATTCCATCCCGCCAAAAAATCAGGTTCAGCTTTTTTATAATCTTTAATAAAAGTATGTAAAAAAGTTTTTTCATTATCGAATACTTTATAAACAACATCTTCCATTTTTTTTAGTGGTTCAGTTTTATTATCAACTACATAACATGTAGTAACACCATTTAATATAGTAGTCAACATATTAATTGGAAACAATGCTTCTTTCGGTTGTGGAAACATTCGCTCATCACCAGTATCAATTTCAATATCAAAAAACATAACATTATCTTCTTTTTTAGCACATTCACCTTGATTGTAATGATAGTAATCCATTGCATGTTTTGTTGTTATTTTTACATCGCCTTCATATGTAATTTCAGGATCTAGATCATAACGATCTTTATATTTAATCGATATTTGTTTCAATTGATCATAAGGAACTATTTTTTTAGCAGGGATTCCTTCTGGAATTTGATAACAAAAATAATCATCTGTTTCTTTATGAAATATTTTGTTATTATACTCATCTCTAAAAATATATAAAACTGTTTTTGTTCTTGTTAAAAATTGAACATCAATCAATCTGAATTTATTTGTATAAAATTGCTCAGGAATTTTATATCTATGAATTCCCTTACCAACAGATTGTATTTCAGCTGAATGATGTTCTGCTGTTTTCTTTCCTTTTAATATATTAGCAATATCTTCCATTGCATTCTCAAATTTAGGATCCCACACAGCTGAATTTCTATTGACAAATGAAGGGTGAACAATTACAATTGTTTTAAACCCTTCCCAAGTTGTCATTCTACCATGTATATTTGTTATGCCTGCTTTAGCAACTCCGAATGCAGACATAGAACTTCCTCCCATCAACACGACTAACTTTGGGTTACAAGCTTTGATTAAACTCATACAATTTACTTTACATCTTTCAATAACATCATCATCGGGATTTCCTGTTGTACCATCATCATTTAATGTTTGACATAATACAACATTCGTCAAAAGATAATTTAATTTATCTATTCCATATTTATTAAAATATTTACGAAATGTTTTACCAGACTTACCTATCAATGGGATACCTGTTTTAATTTCTTGTTTGCCAGGGTTTTCTGCCACAAAAACAACATCTACTTTTGAAATATCATCTTTACAATTGGTTTCTAAAATACAAGATGGTTTTTCAAGTAATGAACACACTGAACAATTTGCAAACGAATGTTTTATTGAGATCAAAAATATCCTCCTTTAATTTTATATTTGTTACTATTTTAATATCAACCATCTATATATATAAATTACTGAAGCGATCAAGGAATACTTATTTTTCAACTAACTATTTATAAATGTTTGAAAGGAGTTCTAATTATGACTGATGTAAACAAGATAAATGTAGACGATGTTGCCGATGTGGATATTATCGTTATTGATG
>Ga0307992_1001729_pt1 | contig 12777 bp, 10 predicted proteins | sample EllFjometagen133_FD_203162 | JGI IMG/M metagenome (GOLD analysis project Ga0307992, IMG submission 203162) | Marine microbial communities from Ellis Fjord, Antarctic Ocean - #133 | ecosystem: Environmental > Aquatic > Marine > Unclassified | place: Southern Ocean | collected 2014-10-08
ATTGAGGATCACGGTCGTTTTGGTAATCCTCTTCGCTCATTTCTACCTTGATATCTGGAATAAGTCCGGTGTTGTCGATAGATGTTTCGTTAGGAGTTAACCACTTAGCGATAGTGAGCTTAAGCATTGATGAGTCCTCAAGGTTAATGGGTTCTTGGACTGAGCCTTTTCCGAAAGATTTTTCCCCAATAAGTTTTATCTCACGATTATCTCGCAAGGCACCGGCTAAAATTTCAGCGGCGGAAGCACTTCCCTGATTGATGAGAACAACAATAGGATAATTAGCTAATTTGCCATTACCCTGAGCGGTAATGGTATTGTTGTTATCAGCACTAAATTGCTCAATAGCGACTACTTGCCCTGGTTCTAAAAACCAACCGGCTATGTCCTTCGCCGTATTTAGATAACCTCCTGGATTATTGCGCAAATCTAAAACAATTTTCTTTATGGACGGATGACTAAGGATGTCTAAAGATGAGTGATTAAATTCTTGAGTTGTATTGCCATAAAAATGATAGATTTTGAGGTAAGCGATGTCTGGTTCTTCAAATTCCCATTTTATCGTGGGAATTTCAATTTTGGCCCGAGTAAGCATAAATTCTTTTTCTTGGAAGCTATTTTCTCGAGAAACCGTCAAAGTAACTGTTGTTTCCTTAGGTCCACGGATAAATTGGACACATTGTTCTAAATTTAAACTCTGAGTCAGTTGCTCGTCAATTTTAATAATTCTGTCACCCGGTAGCAGGCCCGCTTTTTGAGCTGGTGTATTATCTAAAGGGCTGATAATCACTAATTGATTTTCTTTAATGCCTATTTCCATGCCTACGCCTTCAAATGTTCCTGAAAGATTTTCTTCAAATATTTGAGCTTCTTCAGGAGTAAAGAAAATGCTGTGTGGATCATCCAAGGCATCGACTAGACCAGAAGTTGCCCCATAAATCAGTTTCTGTTTATCTAACTGATCAGCGTTAACAAAATTATCATTAACAGCATTCCATGTTTGCCAAAAAGTAGAAAAATCGACCCGGGTATCAGGCTCAGATGAAATGGGCTGATTAATTATTGTTCTGATTGGAACATAGTGTGTTCCTCCGTAAAAGCCTATTCCTCCCGTTATTAAAGCAACAACAACGAGAATAAAAATAAATTTCTTTTTTGAAAACATTAAACTTAAAATACAAGTTTGGATGAAAAAAGTGGGTCCGGTGAGAGTCGAACTCACAACTTCCTGCTTAAAAGGCAGTTACTCTACCATTGAGTTACGGACCCTTAATTATTTTACAATCCAATTTTACGCAATTCTAAAAGATTTGCTTTCTGTTGTTTGGTTAATTTCTGAGGAACGTTGATTGTTATCTGGAGCAAAAGCGACCCTTTTCCTAAACGATGAAAATGAGGGATGCCTTGATTCTTGATTTTCAGAATTTCTCCAGATTTAATTCCTTGAGGTATCTTAATAACTGTCTTTTTCTCTTCTAGGTTTTTAATCTGAACTTCTCCTCCAAGAACAGCTTTTGAATATTCAATCACTACGGTTTTTAATAAATCATCACCGTGGCGTTGAAAATTATTGTCGGGTGTCACTATAATTTTAACATAAAGATCACCTGAAGGCTGTCCAAAAGCTCCAGCATTCCCCTGACTGGGAAGCTTAATGATTTGACCAGTGTCAACACCAGCTGGAATGTGAATTTCAATTTCTACTTCATTCTCAATAATACCTCTTCCTTGGCATACATTGCAAGGCTTTTCTGGTACTTTTCCTCGTCCATGGCATTCAGGACAAGTAGAATAACGCGCAAAGGTTCCGAAAACAGTTTGTTGTATCTTAGGAATTTTCCCCTGACCACGGCACGAAGAACATTCTTTCATTTTTGTTCCGGATTCTGCTCCACTTCCCGCACAGCGAGAACAAATGATCTTTTTTCTTAACGAAGCCTTTTTAACCTGTGGACGCAGTACTTCTGCTAAAGGAATTTGGATGGAAATATAAATATCTCCGGCTTGAGCTTTTTGTCTCCCTGAAGAAGATTGATTATTTCCAAAATCAAAATTAAATAGATTTTCTAACTGTTCAATAATGTTTTCAAATCCCCCACCCCCGTTAAATCCGTTAAAATTCATACCCGAAGCGTTAAATCCAGCAGATCCTTCTTCTGGATTTTGGTATCCGCTATGAAAAGCTTGTCTTAATCTGTCATAACGAGCCTTTTTCTCCTTATCCGACAGAGTCTGGTAAGCTTCGTTCATCTCTTTGAACTTTTCTTCATCTCCTCCTTTGTCAGGATGATGTTGATGGGCTAAGCGATGATAAGCTTTCTTTATCTCTTCTTGAGAGGCGCTTTCCTCAACGCCAAGAATTTTATAATAGTTTTTGAAATTTTGATTATCCATTATTGTTTTGAGTTGTCGGTATCAGAATTTGATGAGTTATCGGTATCAGAAGGCTTTTCACCATCAGGCTTTTTGTCACTAGATTTTTCGTCATTTTTAGCTTGGCTCTCTGAAGGATTTTCTTTAGCTTGGTTGGAAGATTTTTCGTCATTTTTAGCTTGGCTCTCTGAAGGATTTTCTTTAGCTTGGTTGGAAGATTTTTCGTATAATTTTGCTCCTATTTTCTGAATGACTTGCGAAAGGTTTTCTCTTTTCTCTTTGATAACCCCGGCATCGTCTTTTAAGACGGCGGCTTTCAACTCCTCAAGTAACTTCGGGACCTCTTTTTGGTCTTCTTCGCTAATCTTCTCTTTGTTGTCTTTAAGCATCTTTTCAGCAGAGTCAATCAAGATATTGGCCTGATTCTTTTGATCGGCTAAATCTCTTTTCTTTTTGTCTTCTTCGGCATGTAATTCGGCTTCTTTTTTCAAGCGTTCAATTTCCTCTTTGGAAATGCTGGCCGAATTCTCAATCCTAACATTTTTTTCTTTTCCGGTTGCTTTATCTTTAGCGGTAACATTTAAAATACCATTACTATCAATATCAAAAGTGACTTCTATCTGAGGGATTCCCTTAGGAGCATTGGGAATGCCGTCTAAAATGAATTTTCCTAAGCTTTTATTGTCTGTGGCCATCGGTCTTTCACCCTGAAGGACGTGAATTTCTACCGAAGTCTGGCTATTAGCGGCTGTAGAAAATACCTGACTTTTCTTGGTGGGGATAGTGGTATTTTTTTCAATAAGTAATGTATTGACACCACCTAAAGTTTCAATTCCCAAAGAAAGAGGCGTAACGTCAAGCAAAAGGATATCCTTGATTTCTCCCTGTAAAATTCCTCCTTGAATAGCCGCTCCAATAGAAACAACCTCATCGGGATTGATAGATTTATTAGGTTCTTTGCCGATTAATTTTTTAATTTCTTCCTGAATACGAGGCATACGGATTTGGCCACCAACTAAAACTATTTCGTCTATGTCTTTGATTTCGAATTTCGCATCTTTAATAACCTGTTTGGTGATTTCAATGGATTTCTGAATGTATTTTTCAACCATCTTCTCTAATTCAGGACGGCTCAAGGTGTATTGCAGATGTTTAGGCCCCTCGTCGGTAGAAGTGATGAATGGCAGGTTGATTTCTGTCTCAGTGGTTGTTGAGAGTTCAATTTTAGCCTTTTCAGCTGCGTCTTTAATCCTTTGTAACGCCAAACTATCCTTACTTAGATTAACGCCTGTTTCATTTTTAAATTTGCTAATGATCCAATTAATAATTGTCTGGTCGAAATCATTGCCCCCTAAATGGGTATCTCCGCCAGTAGCCTTTACTTCTATGGTGTCCTTGCTAATGTCCAGAACGGAAGCATCAAAAGTTCCGCCTCCAAAATCATAAACTAAAATTTGTTGGTCGTTGTGCTTGTTAAGACCATAGGCTAAGGCTGCCGCTGTTGGTTCGTTAATAATCCTTTTTACCTTGAATCCCGCAATTTCTCCAGCGGCTTTTGTCTCCTGTCTTTGCGCATCGTTGAAATAAGCCGGGCAGGTTATAATTGCTTCGTCGATTTTTTCTCCTAGTTTATCTTCAGCATCAGCTTTTAATTTTTTCAAAATCATCGCTGAGATTTGGACAGACTTATACCATTGGTCGCCCATTTTTATTTCTACTCCTCCGTCAGAAGATGCTTGAATCTTAAAAGAATAAATTTCTTTATCTTTTTGGACTTCTGGATCAGAAAATTTTCGACCGATGATTCTTTTGATACCAAAAACAGTGTTCTCGGGATTAGTAATCATTTGGCGTTGCGCTAAAACACCGACCAGTATATTTTTCTTTTTATCAGCCGCAACAATAGAAGGGGTTGTTCTTGCCCCCTCTCTGTTCTCAATAATCTTTGGCTCTCCCCCTTCAATAATAGCCATAGCGGAAAATGTGGTTCCTAAATCAATACCTATAATTTTAGACATGGTTTTTTATGAAAATACAATGAAGAAAATAAACTCAGCTCTCTGTTATTGCATTGGAATAACTGAGTTCGTTTTGCCACATTAAAAATTAATTTTTTTCGAATCTTTTTCGAACCTTACTTTGCTAATTTTACTTTCGCGGGTCGTAATAATTTTCCATCTATCAGATAACCCGTCATGATTTCTTTGATAATTGTATTTTTAGGCTGTGAACTTTTTACGCATTCAACTGCTTCATGGAAACGTGGATCGAATTCTTGATTTTTCGTTTCGATCTTGATAATTTTATTCTCAGCCAAAAATTGATTTATTTGATTTTTAATTTGAGAGGATGCTCCTTGCAGATTTTCTATGCTTGCATTCTTGTCCTCAAAGGCTTTTTCTAATCTTTGAAAATCATCTGCCATAAACAGCAGTTTTAAAAGAAGAGATTTAATCGATTGAGCTACATGTTCATCAATTATTTTGTCTTCGCGATGCTTATAATTAATGAAATCTGCTTTTGTGCGTTTCCAGCCTTCAAGATATTCCTGTTTTGCTTTCTCGCATTCCTTTAATTGCTTTTGCACCTTTTCCATAATTCGATCTATTTTCTTCTTCTCTCACAACTAATTATCCATTATAACAGATAAGTCAATAGTTTCAATCTTCCAATTTGTAATATTATACCCCATAATTCCTCATGACTGTCAAGTCTAATGATTCTTGATGGTTCATTGAATAAAAGCTCGTTTTGAAAATCTTAAATCAATATATTTTAAGTCGAAAAAATCTTTTTGCTGACGAAGAGCCTCTAATTCTAAAAGAGATGAGGGGCGGTCTTGCTCTAAATTAAAGTATATTTCTGGACCGGGTGAAAGAACAACATTTAATCGCTTAGAAGAAACCAATTGCGCTTCTTGAAAGTGAAATGCTTCTTGCTCTTTCCAGAAGTGTTCTAGAATAGGTTGTATTTTTCCCCATAAAACATGACTAATAAAGAACTGACCCACTTCTGGTTTTTGAAAATTATTGGTATTTATTTCTAATTGGGAAATATCTAAATGGTTTAACTGGATTTGCTTAAAGGCAAAACCATTTTGGTCGATTAAAAATCCTAGATTATTGAACCGGGCTTCTAAAAAAGGTTTTCTTTCCGTCAAGGAAATTAATAAAGTGTGGGGCAGTTGACGATGGATGACCATCGTCTGAATTTCTGGGAAACGGTGAAGTATATTTTTCTTTAGTGGCTGAAGGCTTAAAAATAAACTATGACTTTTTTGATAACTAAAATTTTCTTTAACAAAAGACTTTATCGCCGTAACCGAAACGTCCTGTTGTCCCGAAACCTTGATTTTTCTAAATGTGAAAATGGGCGAAAAATAAATAATCATCAAGAAGCCACCCAGAAGAAAAATGCTTCCCAGCAAAATCATCCCAACGCGGAATTTCTTTTTCTTAGAGCGCTTAGAAGAATGAAGATAATACCTCATAATTTAATAATTTAATAATTTTATAATTTAATAATTTAATAATTTAATAATTTTATAATTTAATAATTTTATAATTTGGTAATTTAATAATTTCATAATTTAATAATTTTATACTTTTCTAAGCATTCTTCTTGTTTTCTCGATTAGCCAATTTAGCCAATAATACCAAGACAATGGCCGGTCTTGTGTTTTAACATAAAGCTTGGCTTGCCCTCCAAATCCTTGCTTAAAAAGAGTGAGTCCGCCCCAGGGATGATGTGAGCTAATGGAAGGAGCGATGCCCCAAAAATTATAAAGCTGACAATTTCTTTTTTGAGCTTCTTGAATGATTTTCCATTGGAGAAAATAAGCTGCCGGAATTTTAGTATTTTGACTTGATGAAGCTCCGTGGTGATAAAAAGCGATACCTTGCCAGAAAATAACAATAGCCGAGGCCAACAATTTTTTTCTTTCAAAAGCGGAAAAAATAGATATTTCTTGACTATTGCGAAAAGATGAAATTTCCTTTTCTAAATAATGTTTAGAGAAAGGAATAAAATGATGGCGAGTGACAGTTTCCTGATATAGCTGCCAAAAGAATTTTAAATCTTCTGAACTTGTTCCCTGCTTCACTTCTAAACCGGGCCACTTTAAGCTTTTTCTAATGAGATAGCGAGTAGTTTTTCTCATCTGCTGCAATAAGGCTTCTTCGGATTGTTGCAGGTTTAATTCCCAGGTTAATTCAGGATGAATAAACATCGGGGCTGTTCTTAATCCTAATGATCGCCATAAGAGTTGGTCGTTAGGGGTGGCTGGCCAGAAAGGAGCCAGCCGAATAAAAACAGCCTTTTCTTCTTTAGCTAAAACGTTTAACTTTTTTAAAAAAGCTTTTAATAAAATGCGTCGAAAATTTAAATCATTATCGAGGACCACTGGTCCGTGGGGGCAAAATAAAAAATTTCTTTGGTATTGACCAAGTTTAATGATCGGATTCTTAATAATTAATCCTTCCCCCAGAAGTTTGTTGTTTTTGAAAATACCTAACCGCCAAATTTTTTTGCCGGTGCTTTTTTGAAATTCTCCCCAATCCCACGATTGGAGAAATGTCTTTTCAGGAACGAGATGCAGAAAGTTTTCCCATTCCTCTTTGTTTTCAATCTTCCTGATGATAATCGCCATAAATTTCAAATAGTTTATTGGGCTGGGTCCCGCCTCTTATTAATTTTACTTTTTTAGGGGAAACATGAAAATAATTAGCTAATAAAAGATGAACTCTTCGATTAGCCCTTCCCTGTTTAGCCGGTTCTTTAGTTTGAACTAGCAATTTATCCTTCGTTTGGAGAATAACGTTGTCCTTTTTTGCTTTAGCTTGCACTTTAATTCTGATGAGCATTAAATTGATTTCTAATTTCAAAACAAGCTTGTAGCCAACAAGCCCTAATCTTCTACTAGTGGCGTTTTTGACTATTCTTTGTCTTTGAATTCCTTGTCAATTTTTTGAATTTCTGTTTCGACACTTTTGATTTTCTGGCGACAGAGGCTCACTAGTTGATAAGCTTCTTGCAATTGTTCTGATAGTTCATCAACATTAATTTTTTCTTCTTGTAATCCCTCTAGGATTTCTTGCAATCTTGATAAGGCTAATTCGTAACTAATTTGCTTTGACTTTTTTATTGGTTTTTTTATTTTTTTTGACATTTTCAATACGACTTTTAATTTTACCCTGGTAAAGATGCGTCCACATTATTTCTCCGGGGTTTAAACCCTGTATCCCTTTGATTATTTTACCATTTACCGTCGTTAGGCTAAAGCCCCTTTTCATAACATTGATAGGATCCAAAATGGTAATTTTGTCACGGTATTTTTCTATAGTTTCTTTGGCTTTTCTTATAGTCCTTTTAACAAGCTCGGCGATTATTTCTCTGGTTTCTAGAATGTTCCCCTTTTGATCTTTTAGATATTGATAACTACGACTGGAGATATCTTTTTGCAAAAACTCAAGATTTTGGAAAGCCCTTTGGCAATCTTTGTGGATACTGGTTTGAATTGACAATTGCCGATTCGCAATTGTTTGCTGGTGTCTCTGGGCAATGTTCCAGCAAGAAAAACTAATCTCTCTTGCTAATTTTCCTATCTCCTGTAAATAATTTTCGTTTCTCTCTGTAATAAAGTCAGCCAAAGAACTCGGCGTGGGTGCGGCCCAATAAGCAACTAAATCGGCGATGCTGGTATCTGTTTTGTGGCCAATGCCCGTGAGGACCGGCTTGGGGAAATTGGCAATGGCTTCGGCAATTTTTTGATTGTCAAACCAACTCAGATCACTTCTTGCTCCTCCACCACGAACAATAACGACAATATCTATTTTATCTGGATGGTGCTCAAAATAATTAAGGGCTTTTAAAATACTAGATTCTACTTGTCGTCCCTGAACGGCTGCTTGATAGAAAAGAAGAGAAAAAGATAAGTGGCTACTTTCTAGTTTTTTTAAGAAGTCAAAATAAGCCTGACTTCCTTCTTTAGTAATAAACCCTATTCTTTGAATAACAGCCGGGAGAAATGTTTCGACTTTATTTTTGTTAATTAAACAACGCTTTTCTAAATCATCAATAATCCTCTTTCGGTTTTGCTCTAATTGTCCCAGAGTAAAAGCGGGGTCAATGTCTTCAACCATTAAAGTATATCTTCCTCCAGGAGCATAAACCGACACCCTAACTTTTAATCGCACTTCTAAACCGTCCAGGCCTTCTCTAAGCTGTTTGACAACCCCTTCTTGAATAAGTCGTTCCCGAAGATGTGGTTTGATTGATTCCTGCAAGAGACAATTAACGGTAGCTAATAATCGATTATGAATCTGATCTTTTTGCTGAAGCTGAAAAAAGATATTTTTATGTTTTGATTGGCGATCAAATCCAGTAATTTCTCCCCTGACCCAAACAGCTTGAGAAAAAGAGCTTTCTAAAACTTCTTTGATCTTCTGATTTAGTTCAAAAACTCGATAAGTGATTTCTTCATTCATGCCTTGGTGATAAATTTTTGCACCCAAAAAACTATTTTCTTAGCCTGTTTTTCTGAAACATTAATATGGGTAGGCAGGTTAATTAACCGTTGACTAATTTTTTCTGCCTCGGGGCATGTTCCTAAAGTGTAGCCTACTCTCTCTAATTTAGTGTCGCTGGGAACAATGGGGCTATTCTGCCATCCATCGTAAAGAATAATATGCTCCTGCCTGAGCTGAGCTAAAACGGGATCGGCTAATTCATCTTTACCTTTAAGAATTAAGGGATACTTCAAATATACCCTTCCTGGCCTTTCGGTAGGCTTGATTACTCTCGGGCTTGTAATTCCTTGAGCGTAAATCCGAGCGATTTGATTTCGATGTTGATTAAATCTTGCTAATTTTTTAAATTGATGCTTAGCTAAAATAGCTAAAGCATTTGGCATTTGACCAGGAAAACAAACAGGTTTTTCTCCTCTTTTCTCTTTTCGATCAACGGCCTTAGTAAGAATTTTGAGCCTCTGTAAAATCCAAAGAATGCGTCTCCCTAATTCTCCCTTTTCGTAAGCAGGGATAATCACAAAATAAGTAAGGATGGGGTGCAGTAATTGTTGGGCTATCCAACGATAGGAGGAATGAGCAGCTCGTTTTTGGAAAGTTTGAATGTTCTGTGCTAGTTTTTCATCATTGGTAACCGCTATTCCTCCGGAAACTGATGAAATAATTTTGTCTCGCCCTAAGCTGAAGAAAGATGCTTTTCCGAAAGTTCCTAATTTTTTTCCTTTAAATTGTCCCCCTAGAGCGTGAGCGACATCTTCAATAATTAGCAAATGGTGGTTCTGAGTCAAAGCTTGGATTTTTTCCATATCAACCGGTCGGCCAAAAGTGTGCTGGATAAGAATTCCTTGAGTATCAGCGTCTATTGCTTTTGCCAAATTTTCAACCGAAATATTTAAATCGGTTTTAATGTCGATGAATCTGGGGACAAGCCGGCTCCATCTAATTGGATTTACAGCGGCGTTGCAGGTAAATCCGGAAACCAAAATATTTCCCCCAGGGCTCAACTCTAGACTTTGCATAATAGCCACCAGAGACGAGCGGCCGCTATTAAAAGCGAAACTATATTTTACGCCCAAATAGGAAGAAAAATCTTTTTCTAATTGATGAATAGCGGGACCGTTTTTCCATATCCAGGGGCGAAAAAATATTTTGAGAGCTAGCAAGGCATCATCTTTTTCTATATTTGGAGACAAAGCTCCAACAACTGTTTTCATAAATACGGTTAAAAGGATTTACTAAGACTTACAATTACTATTAAGAGGCTTTACTAAGACTCATAAATTTTCAATAATTGACCGAGGCAGTCTTCCCTCTAAAAGAACCGCATCCCCCGGCTGAGTATATTGCTTAACCTTCTGCACTATAGCTGAAGGACGAGAAAGGTAAATCAGCTGAGCTTTACTTGATTGCTTTTGGGCAAGTTGTCTTTTTTCGATGCCTGTTCGAACGCTTTCTAAATAATAATTTCTAGTGAAGATGATAAGATCGGCTGTTTCCGCCAATTTTTCTCCAATTTCCTGATGAAGACGATGAGCCGCGCTTCCTAATTCAATTATTCCCGGGGTGACAACAATTTTCTTCCCTGACCAAAGTTTCAGATGTTCAAGGTCCGCTAGAAAGCTATTAGGGTTAGTAGAATAAGTAGCGTTAATAATGTCTAGACCGTGTTGGTGATGAATCTTCTGAAAAGCGGTGAAATTATAAGATTGGAGGCATTTTTGAATATTAGGCAGCGACAATCCTAATTCTCGGGCTGCTAGACTGGCTAGAAGAATATTGATAATATTTTCTTTTCCGGCTAAAGGAAGATGTAATGAGAGAGACAATTTTCCGTCAGTGATTTTAAAGAAAAGATGTTCTTTAGAAATTTTTATATCTTCGGCTTGAAGATCAGCAGAACGATCAGAGGATTTAACAGTGGCATATCTTTTGGTTTTTTGGGAGGTTTGGTAGATTTTTTTAACATATTGATTATCACCGTTGAAGATGCCTACCCCGTCTGGCGGTAAGGCCTGGATGAGTTCAGTTTTTGCTTGGATAGTGTTCTTTAATGACCCAAAAAGGGCTAAATGCTGTTCATTAATACCGGTTAAGATTCCGATCTTCGGTTGAATAATTTGGCTGTCTTTGCGGATTTCTCCTCGACGATAAGCTCCCATTTCACATATAAAAAAACGATGGGTCGGTTTAAGGTCCTTGAGAATAGTCTGGGCAATACCTATTTCTGTATTGACGTGTCCAGATGTAGTCAGAATCTTGTCTTGTCCAGACTGGTATTGCAAAAGAATATCCAAAAATTTTTTAACTGAGGTTTTGCCGTAAGAACCGGTAATGCCTATCACTGTTAGATTTTTCTGTTCTTCTCTTTTCTTCTTGGCTTGCTTTATAACATATCTTTTTATTATTGAAACTGGTATTTCTACTAGGCCGACAGCTACTGCTGCCCAGAGAGGCATTAAGATATCAACGGCCAAAATAGCCATAAGCCAAGAGGAATAATCTAAAAGGAACAAAGCTCCCCACCCGACAACGGATAGCCAGAGGATGAGAATTATCTTCATTGTAAATTTTTTGGGGAGAGCCCATTTTGCTTGGGCTGCTCTAAAAATTGAATAAAGTCCCCCCAGGAAGAAATAAACAGGAGCGAGAATATTAAAAAAATATGGAGCTCCAAAAGCTAAACTAAATATAAAAGTAGCGACAGCTATTATTTTCCAAGGAATGATTCGGTGATTGCGTAGTAACTCTTCTTTCATCCTTGACCATCGGTATTCTTTTAATTGCCAAAGATATGCCCAGAAGCAAAAATGCCGCAGGGAAGACAAAAAAACAAAAATAAAAAGACTATAAATAAAAAACTGACTTCTTAACATTTTCTTTTAAGTTTTTGATATATTCTATAAGCAGAATACCATAAAGTTTTGAAGGATATTTCTAGGCTCGGGGGATATTGAATTGTCTTGCCCCCAAAACTTTTCTTAAAGAAAGTCACTCCGGGCCAAAGCTTTTTGTCGATTCCCCAAAAATCATAGGCGACACATTCTTTTTGCTTGGCAGCCTTGATTTGTTCCCATTGGAGAAAATGAGAAACTTTGATGGATCGATAATGATAATCAACGGCTCCGTGGAGACAGACGGCTTGCTGATGGAAGAAAACAACAAAATAAGCGCCAATTATTTTTCCTTGGTATTGAGCGAGGAACAATTCACCCCATCCTTCGGATAAAGATTTTGTTAAAAGTTTTTGATAGTAAGGTGAAGGATAAGAATGAAAATGTTTACGTTGAGACGTAGATTGAATTAATCGTTTGAACTCCGAGAAATATTTTTGATTTTGAGAACTTATTTGATGGCAGCGGATTAGTTTCAGCTCTTTCCGTTGAGCAAGCCGAATATTATATCGCGATCGTACAGAAAATTTCTTCAGTATTTTTTCTAAAGGCGGACGCAAATCTAGAATAAGCGTTTGTTGGGGCTGAACTCTTTTAGAAGGGGCCTGGCTTGATAATAGTGTAAAATGAAAAGGTTCCCAGGGTTCAATTCTTAAGAAAACAGCCTTTCTTTTCCTTCCCAGTTGTCGAAGTTTTTTTAGCAAACGCTTTTCTACTTCTTGTTTCTCTTGAAGAGAAAGATCGTTTTTAAAAATAGGGCCAAAAGGGAGATAAAGATAACGGAAACGAAAAGGTAGTGTTTCTTCAATGATTTGAACTTGAGCTAAAGTTTCATTCTCCCCCACTCTCAGTCGCCAGACTTTCTTTCCTAATTCCTGTTGAAAATTTCCCCAAAACCAGCTCTGGAGAAAATTGTTCCCTTTTTTATTTTTTAGAAACTGATCCCATGACCCCGAGTCAATCATGCTCTTTAAGGAAATTAAACATAA
>Ga0307992_1001730_pt1 | contig 12776 bp, 11 predicted proteins | sample EllFjometagen133_FD_203162 | JGI IMG/M metagenome (GOLD analysis project Ga0307992, IMG submission 203162) | Marine microbial communities from Ellis Fjord, Antarctic Ocean - #133 | ecosystem: Environmental > Aquatic > Marine > Unclassified | place: Southern Ocean | collected 2014-10-08
CAGCCAACACTTTGGCTCTTTTCTCAGTCTCTTTGTTTGCGCAGTGCTTAATTCCACTACTCGCTCGTGCTTTTTATGCTTTGCACGATACATGGACACCGTTTTTTGTAGGACTTATCAGTGCCGGAGTAAATGTAGTTGGAGCATTATACTTCAGACAACTTTTGGGTGTTAGTGGCCTAGCACTTGGTTTTTCATTGGCTATGATTGTACAGATGTCCTTGCTCTGGTTATTACTCAGAGGAAAACTCGGAACTCTACACGAATCAAAAATAATATTATCACTTTATAAAATTTCCATAGCAGGGGTAATTATGGCCATATCAGTACAATTACTAAAAATCCCACTAGCCAACCTAGTAGACATGACTAAGTTTTGGGGAATTTTGACTCAAGGATTTGTGGCTGGTGGAATTGGACTGCTTATTTATGGATTTATCTGCTGGATTTTGAGACTAGAAGAAATGCACAGATTTTTTGGAAGCTTACGACGAAGATGGTTAAAACTTACAAATGTACAGGGTGAGATTAATCGGGCAGATGAAATATAGGACACAATACAAGATACATGGAATAAAATACAAGGACGCAATTTATAGGTTGTAATAAATTAGTAAAGTTTAAGATACATAAAAATAAGGTCACAGAAAAAACTTGGGGGGTTTGGGGGTAAAACTGTTTGAACCCCCATTGGATTGTAGATGATTAATTACTTAGTGGCTATGGGGCGAGTTTTTTACCTCCAAAACTTTTTGTTACTTTTTGGCCTGCCCGCCAGTGCCAGGCATGGCAGGCGGGTTACAAAAAGTAAAGGCACAATATTGGCAGTGAAAATAATACAAGTACCATAACTAATGCTTAGGATTTCTATACAAATAAAAAATTACGTAATTAATTACGTAATTTTTTATTCTTTTCTATTATCTTTTTAAAAAAACAATAAAAGGGATTGGGCGACCGAGAAAGAATTCTCGGTCGCTTCGGAAATGAGGCAAGATTAGTCAGGAAAGTCCTCGCGAACTGGCTTCACGAGAACTAGACGGAAGGTGCCGGTCTCAGCTTTCTGAGGTATGGCCTGCAGGCTACAGTAGTAAGTGATTCCGGACTGAATTTCAATTCTGCCCTCTTCGTACCTGTACTCTTTTACCACTGCATATACCACGGTCTTGCCTCCCTCATTCCTACGACATCCCCACTGTTCGCGGTTCTGATCGTAAGTTAAGGAAAGCTTGAACATGCGACCATAGGCCACCTGCGACTCAAGATCACGCCACTCTCCAGTACGGAGCCGCTTGACTATCTTCGAACGCAGGTCCTGTACTCTAACCTCGTCAATCTCACTCTTCAGGAGTGTACGATCGACAATAAAGCCGTGGCGATCTCCTTTGCTGATGTAGGTGATTTGAAGCACGGCTTTGTCACCGACCATATAACGAATCAGTGGATTGGCTCGCTTGTCTTCCCACTTCACTTCTTCGAGATCACGGAGATATCTCCAGCTCTCCTTCATCATCTCGATCAGCTTAGGCAGATCGTGACGTTCCCATTCGCTTTTAGGACAGCTAGGGCACAGCATGTGACCATAGACGAGCATATCCTCGTACCACCCATCATCCATTGGCAGGTGTTGCCCGCAGATAGGACAGTTGAGATCAGGTAGTACTTCCTGCAAGAGCTCCTTCAGTCTTTCGACAGCTCCACATCTTTTGAAGGGTTCGAGATGCTGAAGATAGAGTGTGTGCAGAGCGGACTCCAGTTCGACAGTAGCCGCTTCAGATATCTCAGCCTGTTGCAGGTGTTGCTCGGCCGAGGCGTCCTTATCCAACTCTTCCTGCCATTCAGCGATCTCAACACGAGCTAGGAGATCCGCAGAGAATGAATTGAAGTGATCTCTGTAGAATTGAGAGGTTCTCAAGTCGTACAATCGAGACCAGGCATTGATACGGAGACTCTGAGCAGTTTCCAACTCATCCTCTCCTCTTTGATATTCCCGCACTTCTACCAACCAGAGTACAGCTTCAGCATGTTTTGCTTCTGCTTGCTCACGACTGGCAGTCCAGAGAGGTTCCAGTCCCCAACGCTCAGACACAACCACTGTACCGTATCTCACAAGCGTCTGCTCGGAGGTTAGACAGTAATCATATCTGATAGTCTTGATTGCTGGAACCGACTCTTCGCTGTGGACTTCTGGTATACCGATCGCCAATATCTGGGGCTGACTATGAGCACAAAACCAACGCCACTGGCTTTCATGCATCTGGGTGATAGCAGTCTCACAATCCTTATGCCACCCCCACTCGCTGTAGCCAAAAAGTCCACTGAACACAGGCAGGACAAAGGCCGTGATCACCTGTTCGTCGATTTGACCGATCTCCACTTCCAGAATGCCGTAGTCCACCGGAGACATATCTCTCGGCAGTTCTTTTTGCAGGCATTCTTCCTTCATGCTCCAGAGCCCATCCAGCATCGCCTCCCTGTAGTCGGAGTACCAACGCCAGTAAGACACAGACCCGAGATGTGGTCCAGTAACCCCCCAACCTTTCACTCCGTAAGCAAGTACAACCTCACCATCTTCTGTCGTACCACACCTCACAGTGCACACAGGTTCTGCTCGAGTGGGATTAAAATCCCGGGCAGAAGGATGAAGTTCACGGTTTTCCTTCCACATGCGGTACACGAAGTCTCGGTTGTCCTTGGGCATAAGATCCTCCATTTCAGTGCGTTCCCGCACCTACTCTGAAAGACATTCTGTCTTCTAGATAGATGCGATCATCTCGTTTTATTGAAACAAATATTTAGTTCTACTTACACACATACATGACTTGTTCTCCTTTGTGGTTTTGTCGTTTATATTTCCTTCACAGCCCTAGGCTGTGTATTTTTCCTCATTTCCATTGTCAAAGAACGAATAACATAATATAGCACACTTTTCCCCTCTTGTCAAGACCAAAAAATAATGCTAAAATATAGATGAAAATTACTATAAATTTTGTCATCTTGAGCAAAACGAAACGCAGTGTAGTGAAGTCGAAAGATCCCCTAGTTTAATGCAATAAAGTGTGGGATCCTTCGACTCCGTCCTGTATTCTCAGGACTTTGCTCAGGATGACAAAATAATTACTATGAACATCAGAAATTTCTGTATTATTGCCCATATTGATCACGGCAAATCCACTCTCGCGGACCGTCTTTTGGAATTGACTGGAACAGTAGAAAAAAGAAATATGAAAGCCCAAATTCTAGACCAGATGGATCTAGAGCAAGAGCGTGGTATTACTATCAAACTACAACCAGTTAGAATGGGATATAAAAACTATGTCTTGAACCTAATAGATACTCCGGGTCATGTAGACTTTACTTACGAAGTTTCACGTTCTCTGGCCGCTGTTGAAGGTGCAATTCTTTTGGTCGACGCGACTCAAGGCGTACAAGCTCAAACTATTGGTAATTTATATTTGGCATTAGATCAAAACCTAACAATTATTCCAGTTTTGAATAAAATTGACTTGCCAAATGCAGATGTAGAAAAAGTAAGTGATGAAATTATACATTTAATTGGCTGTAAAAAAGAAGATATACTCACCTGCTCTGCCAAGACTGGTGAAGGTGTGGAAGAAGTTTTGAAAAAAGTAATTGCTGAAGTCCCCGAACCAAAAGAAAGAATGACCGGCTCTCCACGCGGATTGATTTTTGATTCTTTTTATGATGACTACAAAGGCGTGGTTGCATCTGTTCGAATGATAGATGGAGAACTATCCAAGGGTGATAGTGTAAAATTTATAGGAACAGGAAAAACAGCCGAGGTTCTTGATCTAGGTTCTTATATCCCAAAGATGGCCCCTAGCCCAAAATTAGAAAATGGGCAGGTGGGCTATGTAGTGACGGGCCTAAAAGAATTGGGAGACGTACGAGTCGGTGATACAATAACACTAGAAAAAAACCCAGCAACAGAACAATTACCAGGATACAAAGAAGTAAAGCCAATGGTATTTGCCGGGATTTTCCCACAAGAGGGAGATGATTACAATGCCATGCGCGATGCCGTGGATAAACTGAAGCTAAATGATTCTGCACTATACTATGAGCCAGAACATTCTCAAGCTTTGGGCTTTGGATTTCGTTGTGGTTTTCTAGGAATGCTACACTTAGAAATTTTTCAAGAAAGACTTCGTCGCGAATTTGGACTTCATATTATTGCCACAGTTCCTAGTGTGGCTTACCATATATTTCTTACCAATGGAGAAGAAATAACTGTAAAAAGTCCACAAGAACTACCAGATGTACAAAGAATTGACCATATTGAAGAGCCTTGGATGACAGTCGACATTATCACTCCCAAAAATTTTGTCGGTAATGTAATGGGAATGGTATCTGATAGAAAAGGAATTTATACCAATACAGAATATCTTAGTGCTGGATCAGAAAATAGAGCTATGCTTCATTACGAAATGCCTCTGGCCTCGCTTATAACTGATTTTTATGATAAACTAAAGACAGTGACCAGTGGCTATGGATCGCTCAATTATGAATTCAAAGATTACCGAAAGTCTGATGTTATAAAAATGGATATTCTTATTGCTGACGATCCAATAGAATCACTTTCGAGCTTAGTCTGGCGAGATGAAGCCTTTAAAATTGGTAAAAAAATAGTTGGCTCTCTAAAAGAAACATTACCAAAACAACAATTTGTTATAAAAATCCAAGCAGCTATTGGTGGTAAAGTAATTGCCGGTGAGCGTATATCTGCCCTACGAAAAGACGTAACAGCCAAACTATATGGTGGTGATGTAACCAGAAAAAGAAAGCTATTAGAAAAACAGAAAAAAGGCAAAAAGAAAATGATGGCCATGGGTAAAGGTAAGGTAGATATTCCTACCGAAGCATATTTAGCTGTACTTAAACGATAAAGCATTGATTCCACTGATTTTTTTGTGATTCCACAGATAAAAATCAGTGAAATCTTTGTTTTAATCAGTGTAATCAATGCTCTATGTGGGGAAATAAAAAATTCAAAACTCTTTGGACTGTAATCGGAATTGTTGCCGTAATAGGCATGGTCTTCTTTACTATTATGCCAATGTTTTACTAGTATAAAATAATAGGAACACAAATCTCCCAAATTAAACAAATTTACTCAAATTAAATTTGTGTAAATTTGTTTAATTTATGGTAATTTGAGTTCCTATTCTGCCAATAAAATTTATGTCCTGGAAAAAATTTATTTCTTATAAATATCGAGACATACCAAATCACCACCACTATCAGATGGCTGTGATTTTTTTGTTTGTATTTGGTATTTTTTTGTTTGTGCCTTATTATTTATTAGTAGATGAATTCAATTTGAATATGAATGATTATCAATGGTATTTCTTTATACCATTTTTGATTTTTTATACTATATATTGTCTAAAAGAAAGAAATAAAATCGGCCCAGGAGAAAGAATAGGTCCTCTAAAAAGACCAATTGGCCATTGGATATTACTAGGAATAATGTTAATTGCTTTTCATCTCAAACCACAGGACAACTTCTTGGAAAAAATTCAAGCATTGGATATTGCTTTCGCTGTTTTTTCACTATTTTTGGCTGATGGCTATTGGGATTTCAAGAAGGTTCACCACAAATTTTTTCACAGATAATATTACAAACTTTCAAAATCAAAAAAATCCCCTCCCCTGTTAGGGGAGGGTTAGGGAGGGGTTCGTGGTCGGAGTAAGTGTTTTACATAAATAATAAAACGAAAGTTATTTTTTCTAAGTAGAACCCCCACCTAGCCTCCCCCTACCAGGGGGAGGGACTCAAAACAAAAACTATGATCAAAAACTGGCAGGTGTTGGATTCAGCGCCTGATACATTTTTAAAAGAACACCCAGAATTACCACCGTCAGTGGCTAATTTGTTATATCATAGAAATATCAGAACAGAGGAACAGATTGATGAATTTTTGAATCCTGACTACGGCGAAAATATCCATGATCCTTTTTTATTCAAGGACATGAAAAAAGCAGTGAAACGAATTTTGAAAGCTGTAGAAAAACAAGAAAAAATAATTGTACATGGTGATTATGATGCAGATGGTGTTACAGCCTCGGTTATTCTAGTTTCAATAATAAAAGCATTGGGCGGAAAAGATGTAGAGTGCTTTCTTCCACATCGTGAGACTGACGGCTACGGTCTGAACACAAATACTATTCAAAAGCTTGCCAAAGAAAAAACTAATCTCCTCATTACTTGTGATTGTGGAGGAAGTAATTATGATGAAGTAAAATTGGCTAATAAAAATAAAATTGATGTGATAATTACAGATCACCATGCTGTACCAGATAAACTTCCACCAGCACTGGCTATTATTCACCCTCAAGTAAAAAATGAAAAATACCCAGACAAAGGGCTCGCAGGTGGAGCTGTAGCCTTTAAATTAATGCAGGGAATACTTATAAAACATAAAGAAGACAATGAATTACTACCCAATGGTGAGACTCACGAGGCTTTTGAAAAGTGGCTACTAGATATGGTCGCTATTGCCACTGTAGCAGATATGGTTCCTCTGGTAGGAGAATCCCGTACACTTACCAAATATGGTCTACTAGTTTTGAATAAAACCAGTAGAATAGGCTTGCAAAAACTACTTTTGGAAGCTAAACTGCTAGGAGAAAATGGAATTGTAAAAAAAGAAATCAGCACCAGAACGATTGGTTTTCAAATAGCTCCACGCATCAATGCTGCCGGCAGAATGAACCATGCCAATGTAGCCTACAACCTCATGATGACCGAAGATGAAATAGAGGCAACTCAACTAGCTCAAGAATTGGACGGTAACAATCAAGAAAGGCAAGAGATGACCAAAGGATTAGTAAAACTTTCAATAGAACAGATTGAAGATGGTCAAATGGATAATCCAGTTTTATTTATTTTTGGCAAAGATTGGTCACCAGGAATTGTTGGTTTAATCGCTGGTAGAATTAAAGAAAAATATTACAAACCAACTATTGTAATGGCAGATAATCATGGTGAAATAATGGGATCTGGTCGTAGTGTTGAAGGATTTAATTTGATTGAGAGTTTACAGGAACTACCAGAACTATTTGAAAAATTTGGCGGACATCCTATGGCATGTGGATTTAATTTGAAATCTCCTGACAAACTTGAAGAATTTAAGGCAAGCTTAATCAAAAAATTTGAAGAAAAAACCAAAGACCTAGATATAAATCCAAAACTCTCTATTGATGCAGAAATAAATATAGACGATGTGGATTGGGATATGTATGATATATTAAAAAAGTTTGAACCTTTTGGACAAATGAATGAAAGACCAAAATACCTAAGCAAAAATCTAACTGTTCACTCACTAAATTCCATGGGCAAAGAAGATAGGCATATACGCATAATGGTAAAAAGTGATTCTGGTAAGACTCAGAAAACAGTTGGTTGGTCGCTATGCAGTGGCAATGCTACCAACTGGTGTGAAAAATTAAAAAAAGGAGACCAAATTGATATTGTCTTTGAAATAGATATTAACGAATGGAATGGAAATCGTGAATTACAACTTACAATCTGTGATCTACGTTTCTCATCCTAATTTCTATCAAATATTTTTTAAATTGTTTATAGATACACGAATAAAACAGATTAAACTAATTTGAACGAATATAAATCCGTTCAAATTAGTTTGATTCGTTAAATTCGCGTATCTATCCAAATCGTTAAATTTATATGAAAAAATTAATTATATACACCGATGGTGGTGCTAGAGGAAATCCGGGTCCAGCTGCCACCGGCGTAGTTGTAAAAAATGAACAAACTAAAACTATATCTGCTTTTGGAGAATATCTTGGTGAACAAACTAACAACTATGCCGAATACATGGCATTGATTTCTGGACTAAAAAAAGCCGTCGAACTAAAAGCTGATGAAGTAGAATGTGTAGTTGACAGCAAACTAGTTTGCGAACAGCTTAGTGGCAACTGGAAAGTAAAAGAACCTACTCTACAAAAACTTTTTGTACAAGCATATAATCTAGCCGCTGGATTTAAAAAAGTGAAATACAGACATGTTTTACGCCACAAAAACAAAGAAGCCGATGCTGAGGTGAATAAAGTGCTAGACAAAAACACGTAACACATATCACATAGCATAAAACAAAACCGCTCTTTGAGCGGTCTTTTATTTTATCTTTGTTAAATCTCCATTTATAATTATTGGTTTCATAGCAATTATTTCTGTTTCATATGTTAGTTGTGGTATAGAATTTATAAGATAAATCATTTTTTTTAAATAAAATGCTATCCCCATTTCCAAAAAAGTATTACCACCTATATAATTTTTTATACCATTCTTCTCATAATTCAAAATTAATACAGCATCTGAATTTTCTATGAGTTTGAAATGTTGATTAATAACATCCTCATTATTTTTTTGTTGTAATTTTATAGTTTCTTTTTCTTCATCTGTTTTATTGACGAACCTGTCATTAGTTTTAGCAACAAACGCCTGATGTCCAATATTTTCTAATTCATATTTTATTTTCTCTGCTTTTTCAGCCAATTGCATACTATAACAAAGTGTTATTTTCATATTATTTGTATTACATGTTATATGTGTCGTGAGTCGTGCTAGTCTATCCACCCTCGCCTAGTCTTAAACTTAAAGGCAAAGGCTAGTAGTAATGGAATAGAAAACCAGATTATTAAGGCAATTAGGTTTAAAAACAATAAGTTAGTCAATGTACCAAAACTAGCTGTCAAACTGTCTGGTAAAAAATATAAAATAGTAGAGAAACTTAATCCGGTAATAACTATTCTATAAACTAGAGATGTAGCAAATCCCGTTGGGGTTATTTTTTTTGAAAATTCAGCCAAGTTACTAAATGCTAATAAAATATAAAGCAATACTATAAGACCTACAAAAGCTGTAGTCCTCATATATGGATGGCTTTGTAACCAAATTAGAACTTCGGAACTAAACAGTGGAACAATAACTAGCACTACAAAACTAGTATAAACCGACAAAAGACAAACCAAAAGTTTGCTCTTTTTTATAAAGACTAGATGTAATACTATCGCCACGACAAACAAGAATAGAATGAATAAATCAATTGTAGGAAAAAGGTCTAGAAAATTCATAGATATTATTTTATAAAATTAATAGAACACGAATTTAACGAATTAAACTAATTAGAACGAATTCGTTTAGATTCGTTAGATTAGTTCAATTCGTGTTCTATTTTAATTATCTAAATTACAGAAATTAAAAACAACGGATTTCTCCGCTGTTTATTATATCATGTCTAAGGCAATCAGTGAAATCTTTTTTAAATCTGTGGAATCAATGCTACAGTTCGTCTTTTAATTCATCCAACAACTTCTTTCCCTTCTTACTTACCTTCTTTGGTACGTCTACTATTACTTTTATAATCTGCTCTCCTCTGCCTCGTCCGTTGACATGTGGTACACCTAGATTTTTTAGTTTAAAGTTCTGATGTGACTGAGTCCCAGCTGGGATTACCAGCTTCTTCTTTCCTTCCAAAGTGTCAATTTCTATTTTATCCCCCATCACAGCTAGCGGGTAAGATATGTGCACCTCACTAAATATGTCATAATTTTGTCGAACAAATTTTGTACTCGGTTTCACATGTACTACAACATACAGATCTCCAGACTGTGAACCAACTCCAGCTGCCTCCCCTTTTCCAGTCAGACGAATTGACTGTCCATCATCAATACCAGCAGGAATTTTTACCTTGTATTTTGATTCACTTCTTACCATTCCATCACCTCCACAGTGTTTACAACCTTTCTCTGCCACTTTCCCTTGCCCCTGACAAGTAGAACAAGTTACCACCTGTTGCATAGCTCCCAGCATAGTTTGTTGAACATGACGAACCTGCCCCTGGCCATTACAGTCTGAACAAGTTTTCAATTTACTACCTGGCTCTACACCAGTACCACTACAAACATCACAAGCATTATTTTTGTTTAATTTTATTTCTCTCTCTATTCCAAAAACAGCCTCTTCGAATTCTAATTGCATATCTACCTGCACATCACGCCCACGCTTAGCTCGTCCCGAAGTTCTACCACCACCAAAGCCAAATATATCACCAAACAAATCTCCCAAATCAATTCCGCCACCCTGAAAACCACCACCTCCACCACCACGAGTAGCATTCATAAAGTCTTCCCAACCCATGCCACCACCAAAACCGCCTTGCTGATCAAAAGTAGAGCCATACTGATCATATTGCTGGCGTTTTTCTGTATCACCCACGACTTGATAAGCTTCGTTTATTTCCTTAAACTTTTTCTCATCACCAGTTTTTTTATCTGGATGATATTGATGCGCAAGTTTACGAAAAGCCTTCTTCAAATCATCTTGAGAAGCACCTTTTTCAACGCCTAATATTTTGTAATAATCTTTACCCATATTATATAAATAAATCTAATCTTTTACTCATTAAAATATCTACAACCCCTTCAAATTTTTCTAGAAATCTTTCTTTTAATTCTGCAAATGTTACGTTTTCTTCACTGCCATCAAGTATGAAATACTTAATTCTATCCTGAGCTTGTGTAGCTGCCTGAGCAACAAAAGAAGGTTTATGTTTTGAGAGAAAGCTATTTCTTGGCCCCTCTCTCCATACCCTCATTATTTCATTTTCCAAAGTTTTTAAAAAATCTAATGCTGGCTTATCAGCTATTTTTGCAATCATTCTCTTTCTTCTGTCAGGCCACTCTGGGGTGGTTTTAAAATCCTCTGGCCAGCCACTTTTTCTTTTTTCTATATCCAAATAATCACGTTCATTATCTGTGTAACTATCCAGACCTGGTATTCCTGTTTTTGGTGTTTCTTTTGGCATAAAATTAATTATCTATATTCCACAAAGTTTCTAAGGTATCATTATAAAGCTCTTCTACTATGGAACCAATCTTAAGATCTTTTTGTTTTAATTCATCTACCTTATTTTTAAATTCTGAAAAAGTCCAATCTTTAAAATCCAACATGTATTCATGTCCATAATCTTCACAAAATTGAACCATAACATATGGAAGCCTGTTTATGTCACCGAGCGCACTTTCTAATTTATGAGCATCTTTAAGACCTAAAGGACTATTCATATCCCTACCTTCTAACTCCCTTTTTTCTATTCTTCTTAAATTAAATTCAACAACACCCCCAACTTTCTCATCAGATAATTTTCTTTCCATTTCTTCCAACTTCTCTGTAGTAAATCTAGGTTTATCACGTTCAGCTAGATTATTATCCATACCAGCCTGATGACACAAAGACCTGATGTTTTTACCATCATCTTCATAACTCATTATAGGTGGTTTTGGTGTTTCTTTTGACATAATTAACAGTCTAAATAATAATTACTTAATCTGCTTATAACTTACAACTTATTTTGCTTAAAGCTTATTTAACTGGAAAACCATGAACGGTCTCTGGTGCGTCTGACTCTTCTACAGAACCAAAACGAGATTCATATTTTTGTAAATTATCTTGCATAGCCTTGATCATTCTTTTGTAATGACCTGGGCTCATGATAATACGAGAATTAAGAGTTCCTACCGGAGGAAAGATACTCATAAAATCCAAGATAAATTCTTCTTTGTTGTGATTTATCTGTGCTACATTAGCATACTTACCAGACAAAACATCATCTTTTGCTTTTATTTGGATTCCTTTTTTCTGTGGTTGAGGTTCTATTTGATTTTCCATATTTTAAATTAAGTAAATAAGCAATAAGCAGATTAAGCTATAAGTTAATTACTTATTCTACTTAATCTGCTTACGAACTTATTACTCAATTTTTATTTCTTTTCTTCTTCGTCTACAACCTCGCCCTCAACAGCTTCGCCTTCATCTTTCTTTTCTGCCTCACCTTCAGCTGGTTGTTCACCAGCTTTTGCAGCTTCTTGTTCTTTTTGGTACATCTTCATACCAATTGCCTGAGCTGAGGTTGATAGTTCTTCAGAAACCTTTTTGATTTCCTCTATATTATCACCTTCTTTGGCTTTTTTCAAGGCTTCTACGCCTTCTTCTACTTTCTTTTTTTCTTCGTCAGTGATTTCAATCTTCTTTTCTTCTACATCTTTCATCATTTTTTCTGTAGTATAGATCATTGTATCGGCGGTATTCTTAATGTCTATTAGCTCACGTTTTTTCTTGTCTTCTTCGGCATGAGCTTCACCCTCTTTTTTCATCTTTTCAATTTCTTCATCAGACAAACCAGAAGATGCTTCAATACGGATTGATTGCTCTTTGTTAGTTGCCTTGTCCACTGCCTTTACATTCACAATACCATTGGCATCAATATCAAATGTAACTTCTACCTGTGGTACACCACGAGGAGCTGGTGGCAGGCCGTCCAACATAAATCTACCAAGAGATTTGTTGTCAGTTGCCATCTCACGCTCACCTTGCAAGACATGGATTTCAACACTTGGCTGATTGTCAGCTGCAGTTGAGAATACTTGTGACTTACTTGTAGGAATTGTAGTATTTTTATCAATCAACTTTGTTGACACACCACCTAGAGTTTCAAGACCAAGTGAAAGTGGTGTTACATCTAGAAGTAAAATATCTTTGCCAAGATCACCTTGCAATTGTCCAGCTTGGATAGCAGCACCAGTGGCTACAACTTCGTCTGGATTTACAGTAACATTTGGCTTCTTGCCAAAAAATTCTTCTACTTTCTTTTGCACGAGTGGCATGCGAGTCATACCACCAACCAAGATTACTTCTTCAATATCTTCTTTTTTGAATCCAGCATCATCTA
>Ga0307992_1001731_pt1 | contig 12770 bp, 10 predicted proteins | sample EllFjometagen133_FD_203162 | JGI IMG/M metagenome (GOLD analysis project Ga0307992, IMG submission 203162) | Marine microbial communities from Ellis Fjord, Antarctic Ocean - #133 | ecosystem: Environmental > Aquatic > Marine > Unclassified | place: Southern Ocean | collected 2014-10-08
TTTTTTGAGTTTGAAGAAGAAAAAATAATTAAAGTTATAAAAAATAAAATTATTTTTCCAATTTACAGTCTTGATTATGCTCGTAAATTAAACAAAGTAGGGGAGAGGCTAAATAAAAAAGTTAAAATACATATTAAGGTCGATACTGGTGCTTCTAGAATAGGCATCTTAGAGAAAAATGCTTTTCAATTTATTTCAAAAATTAAACAATTTAAAAATTTAGAAGTAGAGGGTATGTTTTCTCATTTTGCTTCTAGCGAGGATAACCTTCAATACACTAAAAAACAAAAACAAATATTTGATAAAATAATTTTAAAATTAGAAAAAGAGGGGATTAATATACCAATAAAACACATGGCTTGTTCTGCTTCAAGTGTTTTATATCCTGATACTTATTTTAATGCTGTTAGATTAGGTTTGTCCTTATACGGATTACACTCTACCGCAAAAAGCAAAGATAAAATAGAACTTAAACCTGTTTTGTCTTGGTATACAAAGATTATTCAAATAAAGGAAGTCCCAGTTGATACAAAAATAGGATACGGTGGCACTTATACGACTAAAAAAACTACAAAAATTGGTATTTTATCAGTTGGATATTGGGATGGATATGACAGGGGGTTATCTAACAAGTCAAAGGTACTGGTAAATGGCAAAAAATGCCCTGTTTTAGGCCGTATTTGTATGAATTTGTGTATGATTAACTTAAATGGCGTGAAAGACGTTAAAACAGGTAATAGAGTAACATTGTTGGGTGGTGATAAAAAAAATAATATTTCTATTACGGCCGAAGATTTAGCAGGGTGGGCTAACACGATAAATTATGAGATAGTGGACAGAATAAATCCATTATTACCTAGAATTTTAAAATAAAATATGGTTAGGCGTTATTTGCAAACTGAAAAAAATTTTACTAAATATAGACCTCCTAAAAAAAGAAGGTCTATATTAAATTTTTTTAAAAAAGCTAAAAAAACACCTTATAATAAAAATCAAATCTATACAGGAATAAATCCTTTTAAAAAAGATAAAAAGAATTACCGAAATTTAGTTGGTTTGTCTGCGCTCTGTATAATTTTATTAGTTTGGTTAATAATTTTAATTTACTTGCCGTTTTTTAGGATTAATAACATAGAGTATAATGGATTAAAATTAATCAAGCAGGCTGATGTGCAAAAAATTGTAGAAGAAAATATCTTTAGCAAAGGTGTTATACCAAATAATAACTATTTTTTTATTAAAACCAAAAGATTAGATAAAGTTCTAAATGAAAGCTTTAATTTTGACAGTATCGAGATAGTTAAAAAATTTCCAGATACATTGGTAATTAATTTTAAAGAAAAAATTTGCTCTATTATATACGATAATGAAGATAGGTATGTACTACTTGACACTAATGGTAAAGTTTTGAAAGATTTAGCCGTAGTTGAGCCGAGTGAATTTTTATACAAATTAAAATTATTAAAAGAAGTCCGCGAATCAAGTTCTAGTATTAAAATTGTAGAGGAGATCATAACCAGCAGCACCAAACCAAATTTAGACGATTTAAAAGAGGGGGAAGAGCTACTAAAGATTATCCATATCCCAAATTACAAAAAAATGACCCTACAATTTGAAGGTTTTCCTTTGTTATATGACGAAAGAAAAATACCAGTTAATATAAGTGATCAAATTTTAAGTCCCCAAATAGTTAACGCTGTCATTGAGTGGCAAAGCATGGTAATTGAAGAGGGGGTAGGGAAGATAAAGTATTTTGAGACTGAAAATCCAATATCTGGAATTACAGTTATTAATACCAATGCTTGGGATATATATTTTAATCCGCAAAATAATTTAGAACAACAATTTGAAAATTTAAAAACAATAATAGAAGAGAGTAGTCCAAATGAATATATTGATTTAAGATTTAACGAAAGGGTTTATTGGAAATAATAGAGGATAGTACTATTTGACATAAGTAGCAGATGTTTATATAATATACTCATCTTCGTATAACACGGGATAACCGAAATAAAATAACCATAAAATATGTACAAAAGCCCAAAACCCATCAAAGACCACGTTATAGACTTTTTAGAATATTGTGAAGTAGAAAAAGGCTTAAGTCCTGTTTCAACTCATAATTACTATAACTTTTTAAAAGTTTTTACAGACTGGCTTAAACTTAATAACATATCTAGCCTTAAACCACATGAACTTAATAGTAAGCACTTGTGGAATTATAGGCTATATTTAAGTCGTAAAAAGAATTATAAGGGTAAGTATCTTAAAAAAACAACTCAGAGCTATTACTTAAGGGCTTTGCGTAATTTATTTAACTATTTTAGCAAAAAAGATATTGAGGCTTTATCAACTGATAAGATCGGGTTACCTAAGCTAACTGATAAAGATAAAAAAATAAAATTTTTAAAATTTGAACAAGTTGAAAAATTATTAGAAATGCCTGATATTACTAATAAAATTGGTCTACGTGACAGGGTTATTATGGAAGTCCTCTTCTCTACTGGTATGCGTGTCTCAGAATTAACTTCGCTTAACGTTAATCAATTCAAAAGTTTAAAAATTAAAGACAGCTTAGAAATAAATATTTATGGGAAAGGTGGTTCGGCTAGGCCTATTTTCTTTTCTCAAAGAGCTATTGAATGGTTAAATAAATATTTAAAAATAAGAGAAAATGACATGTACTCCCCTCTTTTTATAAACTATAAAAAAGGCAATGACAGTAACGAACACCGCTTGACTCCCAGATCAGTAGAAAGTTTATTAAAAAAATATACTAATATGGCTGGCTTGTCTGTTGATGCCACCCCACATACCCTGCGCCATTCTTATGCTACTGACTTACTAGAACAAGGAGCTGATTTACGTTCAGTTCAAGAACTTTTGGGGCACAAAAATATAGGAACTACCCAAATATATACTCACGTTACAAATAAGGGGTTAAAAAATACACACTTGAAGTATCATAGTGGGGGTAGAAATAAATCTTAAACATACGCCTAGATATAATAAAGCAAAAGAAATTGAAAAAAACTTTTACACACTAGATTTAATAACCAGATCTAACATTGAAGTAAAACTTATACCTGCTTTGCTGGCAGCCTCTGGAAGAAGTGAAGTTGAAGTCATGCCAGGGATAGTATTGGTTTCGTTTATATAAACTTTATTTTTTACAATAAAAAAATCTGTTCTAGACATACCACGGCAACCTAAAATTTGATGAGCTATTATAGCTTGTTTTTTAATTTCTAATAATATTTTTTGTGGAAAAATTGCTGGGCATACATGGGTTGATCCGCCTTTACCATATTTTGATTTAAAATCATAAAATTCTCCAGCATTGGCAATTATTTCAGTTGGGGGCAAAGCAAACGGTTTATTATTTTTTTCTAAAACTCCACAAGTAGCTTCTCTACCTAACATATACTCTTGAACCATTATTTCATTTGAATATTTTAATGATTCTGTTATCGTTTTTGTTATGTTATTTTTTGTTTTGCAAATAAAAATTCCGTAACTTGAGCCCTGATTAGAAGCTTTAACTACACAGGGATACTTTATTTCTTTATTTAAAATTTGTTTTTCATTTTTAAACCACTCCCCTCTTTGAAAACCAACAAAATTAGGAGTTAATAAATTATTATTTTTATAAACTTGAGCTGATTTAACCTTGCTCATAGCTAAGGCACTTGATAACACCCTTGAGCCAGTATATTTCACACCTAAAACATCTAATAAACCTTGAATTTTGCCATCCTCCCCTCCTGGACCATGTAAAGCCAAAAAAACTATATCAAATTTTTTGAAATCATATAAATTAAATAACGTTTTTTTGTTTTTTTGTATTAAATAAAATTTATTATTTTTATCCCAATCTATTGCTGTGGCTTGGTACTTATTTTTGTCTAAATTTTCTAACACGGCTTTGCCTGTAATCAACGAGATGCCCCTTTCAGCTGAGGACCCACCCATAACAACCGCAATTTTTATTTTTTTATTCATGCTACGGAGTTAAGTAATTCAAAGGGTTAACCGGAATGCCATTTACCCGAGTCTCAAAGTGAAGATGAGGTCCGGTAGTAAAAGGACCTGCCCCCACCGTACCTGGTATAGCACCAGAATAACCAATTACATCCCCTTGGTTAACATATTCATCAACATTAATAGCAATCCTACTCAAATGCCCATAAACAGTCGATAACCCACTGTTGTGTATCAATAGTACATAACTATAACAACTGGCTGTAGTACAGTATCTAGCTGTTCCTACATAACCAGAAAGAGCTGCTTTTACAGGTGTTCCTTGGCCAGCTCTAATATCAATCGCATTGTGTTCAAAAATATGTTTATAAGGATATGATTTGTCATGAAAATAAGCTGTAATATAATGGCTTGGTACTGGCCAAATTAAATCCGAAGTATCTCCTTTTATTTCTTTACCACTATCTGCCAACCTTTTTCTAACTTCAGCTTCATAAGAACGTATTTCATTTTCTATTTGTTGATATTGATTTCTCAAGTTAGCTAACAAAGTTTGATACCTCGCTTCAGATGATTTTGTTCGAACTAATAAACTATTTTTATAACCTGACTGTTCTTCTAAGTCTTGTTGTTTGTTAACTAACTCAGCTTTTAAATTGCCATAAGTTTTTTTACGCACTTCTATTTGTCCTTTTTTATCTTCTAAATCTTCTTTGGCCAAACGGATACTTTTAACTGACCTGCCTAAATCAGTATAAATATTTTCTAAATATTTTACTTGATTAAAAAAGTCTGAAAAATTTTCATTAGTTAATAAAATTTCTAAATAATTTTTTTGATCCTGGGCGTGTAAATTTTGGATGATTGTTTTAATAATTGTTTTTTGTCTATTTATGACATCTTCTTTATCTTGGATAGAGAGTTTAAGAGCAGAAATTTCTAGCTCAGCTTTGTTTATTTTTGATCCTACTAACTCGATATCTAATTCTAGCTGAGCAGAGTGATTATCCAAGATATTTAGTTGATTCTTAAGAGAAACAGCTTCGTTTTGTTTTTGTTCGATATTTTTTTTCTGTTGTTCAATGCTATTCTCCAGTTCTTTTATTTTATCTTTTCTGGCTTGTATTTTTTCATTTAAATTATCTATTTCAATAGCGTTACCACCCACTTGAGCATGCGTCAAAATAGGGCTTGTTAAAAGTCCTGCAAATATTAAACAAAGTAAAATTATGAAACGTTTCATAAAAAAATTATACCATATTTTTTAAAAAATAAAAAATAATATAAACTATATTTTATTAACTGCAGTATCTATTCTCTTGAAAGTTTCTTCTAAACCTAGTACATCAGCTATTTCAAAAGGACCCGGAGAATTTTCTTGACCAGACAAAGCAATCCTTGCTGGCCATAATACATCCCCTACTCCGTAATTATTTTCTTTTATCCAAGAAATAGTTTTTTCCTCTATATTTTTGTTTTCCCAGTTTTCAATATTTGACCAAAATTCTTTTAGAGAAATTAAATTTTCTTTAGATTGTTCCAAGGTTCCTTTTTTCCATTTTAATAAATCTTTAGTATAATCCGGTAATTCGAATACAAAACCCAAAACTCCGGCTAGCTCATTCAACGAATTAATTCTTACTTTTTCTAAATTAAATAATTTTTCCAACCAAATTTTATCATTCAGTTTACTTTTGCTAATATTTAATTCTTCTATCCAAGGCAGGCAAGTTTTAACCAAATCTTCACCTTCTAGTTTTTTTAAATATTCTTTGTTATACCAAATTAATTTTTCCAAATTAAATATCGCTCCGGCTTTACCAACTTTTTCTAAACTAAATTCTTCTACCAATTCTTTTAAATTAAATATTTCCCTATCATTACCTGGGTTCCAACCTAAAAAAGCCACAAAATTAATAAGAGCCTCTGGTAAATAACCTTTTTTACGATAATCCTCTACAGCTACATCCCCTTGTCTTTTGGAAAGTTTTGATTTATCAGAATTTAAAAGTAAAGGCAGGTGGGCAAAAAGAGGTATTTCCCAACCAAAGAATTTGTAGAGCTGAACATGTTTGGGCGTAGAGCTAATCCATTCTTCACCACGCACAATATGGGTTATGCCCATCAAATGATCATCTATTACACTAGCCAAATGATAGGTGGGATATCCATCTGATTTTAAAATAACCTGATCATCAACTGCCTCATTTTTAAAAGTCACATTACCTCTGATCAAATCGTCAAAAGCAGTTTCACCTTCTTTGGGCATTTTCATTCTGATAACATGTTTTTCTCCAGCCTTAATTTTGGTGTCTGTTTCTTCTTTTGATAAATCACGACAATGACCATCATAACCTGGGGGTAAATTATTTTTTTGCTTGTTATTCCTAACTTCCTGTAATCTTTCAGATGTGCAAAAACAATAGTAAGCATTACCGTTATCTAATAATTTTTGAATATATTTTTTGTAAATTTCCAAACGTTCAGATTGTATGTACGGTCCATTTTCCCCTTCTTGAAAAACTGCAGGTTGGTCTGGGTCTGACAAAGTATCCAATTTCACCCCTTCGTCAATATCCAAATTAGCCCAGCTTAAAGATTTTAAAATATTTATTGTTCCATCGGCAACAAAACGCTCTCTATCAGTGTCCTCTATTCTAAGTAAAAATTTACCTCCTGTTTTTTTAGCTAATAAATAAGAGTAGAGAGCTGTTCGTAAACCTCCAACATGTAAATATCCTGTAGGACTAGGGGGGAAGCGTGTTATCATATATTTAAAATATTTTATTTAATACTATGCCAACTGAAATTGCTAAATTTAGACTTTCCGTTTCACCTGCTCCAGATATAGTATAAGTTTCTTCAATTAAATTTCTTAGATCTTTTGATAAACCGTGTGATTCACTACCAAAAATATAAACTGTTTTTGGTGCTGATTTTAAAATTTCCAAATTTTTACCGTTTAAATCTAGAGAAACAATTTTATAATTTTTCTTTTTTAAATTTAAAACTGTTTGAACAATATTTTTACTCAAAAAAATATTTTCTCTAAAAATTGAACCCATACTAGATCTGGCCACTTTGTCCATAAAAGGATCAACAGAACCTTCAGACAAAATAATATTTTTAATCCCAAACCAATCCGCCGTTCTGATGATCGTTCCAAGATTACCCGGATCATTAACTCTATCTAAACAAATTATTGGACTTTTATTCATTAAATCATCTAGGGAATAATCTGACATTTGCACTATGGCCATTATGCCTGGATAGTTAGTTGTTGTTTTAATAAAGTTTAGATCTTTATTTGTGCAATATTCTATATTTATATTTTTTTTCTCTGCTTTTTGAATAATGTCTTGAAATTCTTCACGCTTATTTCCTTCTATAATAATAAATATAATTTCAGATTCGCTTTTTAAAGCTTCTTCTATGCCTTTTTTACCTTCAACAATAAATTCACCAAATTCTTTACGATATTTTTTTTGTTGGAGCTTGCTGATATGTTTTTTAAGTGATTGAGATATCATATTAATAATTATTTGTCATCTCGACCGAAACGAACGACAGTGAGTGTAGCGGAGAGATCTTTTAGAGTAATTACCCGGGAAGATTCCTCTCTTCGAGTCTGCGGTTTCGTAAAGCCGTAGATCTCCCCTCTATCGCCTCGGTCGGAATGACAGTTTAAAGTAATAAATAAATAAAAATTTTATAGTAGCATTAAATATTCTAGGTAATCTTGATGGTTGTTTAATAAGTCTATATAGCCATTCTAAGCCTGAACGACGCATCCACTTTGGTGCCCGCTTAATATTACCAGCTAAAAAATCTACTGTCCCACCAAATCCACCAACTATTTTAACACTTGGCATTTTATATAAATTTTGATAAATCCATTTTTCTTGACGACCCATCCCTAAACAAACAAATAAAATATCAGCTCTAGAATTTTTAATATTTTCTATTATTTTATTATTTTCATTTATGTTTAACTTCAATTCTTCACCATTATCCTTTAGTAAAAATCCTCCGTAAGTTCCAACTACTTTGAGATCAGGATATTTTAATTTTAGATTATCCCCAGCTTTTTTAGCTAGCTCTTGATTTGCTCCACCTAATATAAAAACTGATAATTCTTTGTCTTGTGCTATTGAACACAAATTGTGTACAAAGTCTGATCCAGGAATTCTGTGTAATTTTTCTTTGGATACAAATTGTATTCCCCTACCATCACATAGATTTATATCTCCGCTATTCAAAACTTTTTTAAAATATTCATCTTTTTGAGCATGAACTAACATCTCAGGATTGGGAGTAAATATTTTACACTGTTTTTTTTGTTCTAAAAAAGAACAGACTTTTTCTTCAGCTTGTTTCAAGTTATAATTGTCTATTCTAACTCCCAGAATATTCATCTATTAAATTAAAAACTAAGACGGAAGAGGTTAATACAGCTACTCTTCCAAAGATACCTTCTTTCTTACTGAAACAGTTTAACATACTGCGGAGGATAATTTTCTTTAATTATCCTCGCCCTTTCTTCTGCCTGACGCAATTTTACCTTACTGCGCCATTCCTTGAACCAAACTATCATGGGCAGAGCTCCTTTCACCCGAAAGTTTTTTGTATCAACCCCGTCTTAATATTTAATTTTAAGGGACAAAATATATAAAATTATGTTATAATATTAGCACAACTTGACTTTTTTTTCAATAATGATACAATATTATCACTCTTACTATCAGAGTGATAATAAACATAAGTAAACTTTTAAATATATGATGCCTCAAAATTTTACTAATAAATCTCAAGAGAGTCTTCAAATAGCCTCTCAAATAGCTTTTGAAAATGGACAAATACAGGTTGAACCACCTCATTTGTTTTATGCTTTTTTAGATGATCAAGATGGCATTGTAGTGTCTTTGTTGGAAAAATTAAATGTTAATGTTATAGATATTAAAGCCGGATTGCAATCAATGATTGATAAAATACCAAAACAAGAAAATATTTCTCAAGGACCGATGGGTCAAATTATGCTTGGACCAGCCATGCTAAAAATATTTCAAGTAGCTCAAAATGAAAGTAAAAAAATGGGCGATCAATATATTAGCGTTGAACATATTTTTTTGGCTTATCTAACTGGTAAAAACCCAATTAGTGATTTGCTTTTGAAATCAAATATAAACTATGAAAACACTTTAAAAACTTTATCTAGCATACGCGGTAGTCAAAAGGTTGATTCCCCTACTCCGGAAAGCAAATATAATACTTTAGAAAAATATGCTAAAAATTTAACAGAGTTAGCCAGACAAGAAAAAATTGATCCAGTTATTGGTCGGGATGATGAAATTCGTCGGGTTATGCAGATTTTATCTCGTCGAACTAAAAATAACCCAGTCTTGATTGGTGAACCTGGAACAGGTAAAACAGCTGTGGTTGAAGGCTTAGCTCAAAGAATAGTTAACGGTGATGTACCAGAAAGTTTAAAAGAAAAAGAAGTTGTAGTTTTAGATATTGGTTCAATGCTCGCTGGTACAAAATTTCGCGGAGAATTTGAAGAGCGACTAAAGGCTCTACTAAAAGAAATAGAAAACTCTCATGGTAAAATAATCCTATTCATTGATGAATTACATACCATTGTTGGAGCCGGTGGATCTGATGGAACGATTGACGCTTCTAATATGCTAAAACCATCTTTAGCTCGTGGTGAACTTCGGGCTATAGGAGCTACAACTATAAAAGAATATCAAAAATATATTGAAAAGGACGCTGCTTTGGAAAGGCGCTTCCAGCCGATTATGGTTTTAGAACCTTCTTCTGAGGATGCTATTGCTATTTTACGTGGTATAAAAGAAAAATATGAAGTTCATCACGGGGTTAGAATAACTGACCCGGCTATTACTTCAGCAGTCAAATTATCTGAAAGATATATTACTGATAGATTCTTGCCAGATAAAGCTATAGATTTGATTGACGAAGCAGCCTCAGCTTTGCGTTTACAAATAGATTCTATGCCTGAGCAACTTGATAAAATGAAACGCAAGCTAGTTCAGCTTGAAATTGAAAAAAGAGCCCTTAAAAAAGAAAAGGATGAAGATTCCAAAAAACAATTAAATGATTTGGAAAAAGAGATGGCAAATTTAAAAGAACAAAGTTCCGAACTAGAAGCCAAATGGAAAAATGAAAAAGATATTATTTCTGAAATTCATACTCAAAAAAAAGAAGTGGATAAATTAAAACAAGAAGCAGAAATTGAAGAAAGGAAAGGAGATTTACAAAAAGTAGCTGAAATAAGATATTCAAAAATACCTTCTTTAGAAGGAGAGATTAGAAAAAACCAACAAAAGCTTACTAAAATACAAAAAGAACACGGTATTTTAAAAGAAGAAATTGGAGAAGAAGAGATTGCCGGAGTAGTTTCTCGTTGGACTGGAATACCGGTGAATAAAATGTTGCGCGATGAAAGTGCCAAATTAACAAACATGGAAGAGGTTTTGTCTAAGCAAGTGATCGGACAAAAAGAAGCCATTACCGCTATTTCAAATGCTATACGTCGAGCCAGAGCAGGTATCTCTGAGCCACAGAAACCTATCGGCAGTTTTATATTTTTGGGTCCGACTGGAGTTGGTAAAACCGAGCTGGCAAAATCTTTGGCTGAGTTTATGTTTGATACCAAAGATGCCTTGATTAGAGTGGATATGAGCGAATATATGGAGAAACATGCTATATCAAAGATTATGGGCTCCCCTCCTGGGTATGTTGGTCACGATGAAGGTGGTCAATTAACTGAAAAAATCAGACGTCGACCGTATAGTGTTATTTTGTTTGATGAAATAGAAAAAGCTCACCCTGATGTATTTAATATTTTACTTCAAATATTAGATGATGGGCACATTACTGATGCTAAAGGTAGAAAAATAAATTTTAAAAATACAGTTATTATAATGACTAGTAATATTGGCGGTCAGATGATTTTGGACTTAAACAAAAAAGGAGAATTTGGATTTGAAAAAAATGATAAACGAAAGAAAAACGAAAAAGAAGTTAATGCAAAAATCAAAGATGAGCTTCACCATCATTTTAAACCAGAATTCTTAAATAGAATTGATGAAATTATAGTCTTTCACGCTCTAAGCAAAAAAGATTTATCTCAAATAATTGAATTACAAATAAACGAAATACAAAAAAGATTAAATGAAAAGAAAATTAAAATAGTTGTTAGCGATAAAGCCAAAGAACATCTGTCTGAACAAGGTTATAGCCCTGATTTTGGGGCTAGGCCCTTAAAAAGAGTCTTGCAGACTGAAATACTAGATAAACTATCTCTAAAAATTATTGAAGGTAAAATAAAAGAAGGACAAAAAGTTAATATAGGCTTACAAAATAATTCTATCGTTATTAAATAAAGAATAAAAAATATCTTCCATGATTACGGAAGATATTTTTTATTCTTTATTTTTCCCAATCTTTTATTTTGATTGTTTTATTTTTTTCGTCAATCACCAACTCCACTTTTTGTCTTCCTCTCCATCCCCAACGACGGATGACGTCAATAGGTAGGGTGATATAGTAACTGGATTCTCTTCCCATTTTCCCTATTTTACGAATATTGTTTTCGCCCAACTTTTTTCTAGTTTTCATATATTAAAAATAAAAAATAATTATTTACATTTTATCATATCAAACCCACTAACGCAATTTTACCTAGAGAGATATCTCTCTAGGTAAAAAAAGAGGCGCCGAAGCGCCTTTATGTAATAGTTTTGTGCAAGGAGTTTTACCTCCTCATTCCACCTCCGCCAGTGGATGAATGGTTGGGGTAGTGATGACGAACCACCGGTGGTTTGCGTTGAGGGTAAACAGTTTTTTTGGTTATCACCTTTTTGGCCGACGGCTCTTTACCTCTAATCACCTCTTTGGCCTGTGGCCTCCCATCGGCATCTTTGACCATTGTAAAAGCCACTTCTTCCCCATCTTTGAGGGTGCGGTGTTCTCCATCCTCCCCTTTGATGTAGGAGTAATGAACAAATACATCCTTTCCCCCATTTTTAGGTATAATGAATCCGTAACCTTTGGCATCATTAAACCACTTTACTTTACCCGTTTCCATAGTTGCTCCTTGTTCAAAATTCAACATGTTAAAAACAAATCTGTACTAATGCTAGCACAGATTTAGGTTTTTGTCAAGATACAGATGCTTCACATCCGTTCAGCATGACAGTTAAAACAGAGATGTTTTATAGATTATATTTTCTCAGCTCTCTTCTCAGCTCTGTATAATCTGGGATATATTTCCCAACCAAAGCCCAAAACCTTTTAGAATGATTCAATTCTTTTAAATGACAAAGTTCATGAACGATAATATAGTCAGCTATATTTTCTGGTAAAAACAGTATCTTATAATTAAAATTCAAATTATTACCTGACGAACAACTTCCCCAACGCGTTTTTTGTTGTTTAATAGAAACCCGGTTAAATTCAAAATCTTTTTTGTAGGATTTTAATTTTTTATTAACAAACGCCCTGGCTCGTTCTTTATATTTATAATAACTTTTGTCTCCAAATACTTCTTTATTCTCTTTTTTTCTTTTTTCAAAAAGTAATATTTTTTCTAATATCCAGTCAACTTTTTGAGTAATAAATTTATTTATAAAAATTTCTGGCAAAAAATAAGGCGCTGACACACTAACACCAGAACAAGAAACAGACAAACTAAGACGCTTACTCTTACGGCTTCGTCTAATAGTATAGTTTATTTCTTTATTTTTTATTGTTATGCTTTTTTTCAT
>Ga0307992_1001732_pt1 | contig 12766 bp, 21 predicted proteins | sample EllFjometagen133_FD_203162 | JGI IMG/M metagenome (GOLD analysis project Ga0307992, IMG submission 203162) | Marine microbial communities from Ellis Fjord, Antarctic Ocean - #133 | ecosystem: Environmental > Aquatic > Marine > Unclassified | place: Southern Ocean | collected 2014-10-08
GGACAAGCATGTCAGCCCTCCAGCGTAGTTGCCAATCCCCTTAAAGGAGATCAGAAGGTTGAAGTGTGGTTGAGCCTGACAAGGAGTTGATGAGCATCTGGGTTGCCAATCCCCTTAAAGGAGATCAGAAGGTTGAAGCTGGTGGCGTCGTGGGGCGTCCTGTCAGGCGTTGGGGGCAGTTGCCAATCCCCTTAAAGGAGATCAGAAGGTTGAAGGCCGAGCGGGCCATCAGGGGTGAGCACCCACATGCGTTGCCAATCCCCTTAAAGGAGATCAGAAGGTTGAAGGGCTCTCCCACAACTATCCGAAATTATTACCCGGAAACCATGGAAGATCGAGTGGCCTGTTGATAACCTGTGGACAGTCTCCCACAGCTATCCTCTGCAAGCCACTTTCGTTGACCTAACTATTCATTTTTCAAGGTATTTCTGCAATGCGAGCGACCCCGGCCCTTGAGCCGTCAAAGAACCGCTCGCATAGTCCCAAGAGGGTGGGGGATCAGAAGGGGAGGGACTGCGGGGTCAGGCCGGGGGTGCAAGCCAGGCCGTCTCCGGGGGCTCCGCCTGGGCCTCAGCGTAGTCGAACGAGCCGTACACGGGCCGGATGGTCTGATAACCCCGGCCCGCCTTGACCGGCAAGAGCATCCGACTGCCAGGGACGACCCACTCAGCGGCCTCCTGGCCCTCCTGGAGCCACGAGACGGCGTTGTCGGACTCGCCCAAGCACAGGACACCGTAACGCTTCACAGAGCCTCTGAGGGCCTCCTGGATGCGTTTTACGAAGGGGCCTCGAACGATGACGCGGAGGGCAAAATCGTAGAACATCTCTCGGGAGACCGGGCGAAGCACCTCACTGTTGGTCGGGAAGAGGTTATCCTTCCCAGGGTCTCCAGCCGAAGACCAGGCATGGTCCTTACGGAGCAGAAATCCACGGGCGGCTGGGCGCTTAACCCAGCCGTAGCCGAAGGAACCCCGGAAGGTGCCGGATTCCATACCACAGAGGGACTCGATGAAGCCCACGACGGTCGAGGGCGGAGCTACGGGATAGGACGTTATCTTGCCCATGGTGGAGGAGTTGCCCGGCTTTCGATAGTGTCCGGACATCAAGTAGACGATGAGGGAAATCATGCCTCTACTCCTCCTTGCCGGAAGCGGCGACCATGATGCCGAACAGGGACAGGTCGTCGTACTTGTAGGCGTCCGCCACGGTCTCGGGGCAGCCCAGGAGCATGGAGTGGACGTTGTCCGGGCCATAGCCGAAGCCGCTGGCGGTGGGGGTGGCGTTGTGCTTGCGCCACATCTCGCTGCCCAGGCACTCCATGGCAGCACGGAGGGCGTAGCGGACGGCGTAGCCGCTCATCACGGTCAGGGTGCCGTTGATGACGTTGACCTGCTGAAGGGTCTGTCCATTGCCGCCCAGCCCCTCGCCACGGGCGTTGGAGGCCAGCATGGGTTGGGAGATGTACAGCAGGGTCAGGTAGGCATCGTCGCCCTTGGCGGCTGCCTGGATGGCCTTGAGGCCCTGGTCCATGGTGTCCATGGTGTCCACCGCCACCTCACCCTCGGGAACCTTGCTGTTGCTGCCGCAGATGTTGAACATGAACCCCCTGTCCTTGGCCTGATTGAACAGCAGGGTGAGGTCCAGATCCTCATCCGGCCTCCACGCCTCGGTCATGGTCAGGGGCAGTGCCAGCCCACCCTGGCCGGGGACGTTGTGGGTCCGCCAGCAGATGACCTCGGGGGTCAGGGTGGCCGCGTGGGCGCTCTGGTTGCCGCCGACCTGGAGACCCTCAAGCAAAGCCTTGGTCACGTTGTCGAATGCGTCAGCCTTGCGGCTGGCCAGGTCGCGGAGGTTGATGGTCATGGTGCCCCAGTAGCGGGTGTAGTGCCGCTGGTACGTGAAGGGGTTGAGCCCCGTTTTGTCGGCCTCGAAATCGGCCTTGTGGCCCTGGGCGAAGCCCTTGTCAGCCGCCCAACGGGTGCAGGACAAGGCATCGGACACCTGGAGGATGCCTCGGATCTTGAGGTTCTTGCCGCCGGTCTTGGTCTTCTTCTCGGTTTTCTTTTCCACGGTGATTCTCTCCTGTTTGTGTTCCTGAAAAATTCGTTATCCATTATCAATTCCGCCACATGGCGGGGGTCTGGAGGCTACTCGACAGGGACGAACGAGCCGTCCGGGCGCTTGACGTATTTCACTTCGTCCTTGGAGGCGGTGTCGTCCTTCTTCTTCTCGCCGTAGGTCATGCAGGAGAAAATGAGGAGGCTCTGGACATCAACAGGGTCTTTCTTGAGCCGCTCATTCAGGTAGTCCTGGACATCCATGGTGAACAGAGGGGACTTGGAGCTGTCGGACTTGCGCTGGACGAGCAGGATGACCTCCCAAATCGCTCGGCGGATCAACATGGGGGTCACGGCGCTCTGGAGCCGAGAGAGAATGACCTCGGCATTCGCCTTCTCCCAGTTGGGGTTGTCTTTGCTGCCCAACGCAAGGGCGGCGGCGACGTAAAGGCTGTGCATTTGCAGACGGAGCTTCTTTTCCATGGGTTTGGTTGCCTCCATTTGGCGGGTGAAATGAGTCAGGCGGGAGGCATACATCTCCCTCCGGTCCTGGAATTCAGAGCAAGTAACAAGATCACGCAGGTCGGCATACCAGGGGCGACCTGCCTGGACGTTGAGGAACACCTGGTCCAACACGGTGATCCTGATTTTTGAGTCTTCCCCTTTCTTGAAGATCCGAAGTGGGATTGAGCTGATGTGGGTTTGTTCCTCGCGGCGACCCAGAATGGACGTGGAAGCTCCCACGGCGTACTTGAACGTGTCCGAATCCGCCGTCCAGTTGAGGTAGCGGTCCCCCGTGGGGGCCAGAACGTGATAGGGGCGGTCATCGGGCAGGTCGACATGGATGGCCAGAGCCACAGCGGCCACGTCGAACCCGGCGTCGATACCATACAGACGGGTGAGGGACGGGTTGCTGGAGTCCCCATGGTTCATTCGGTGATGCAGGTCAGCCTCGGTGAAGGAGGGGCGGTCGATGCCCAGGCCGAAATATCCTTCGTTGCACAGGGCGTAGGTGTAGCCGAGACAACAAAAGGCGGTCAGGAAGGCTTCCTGAGTTGGGAGCCGGACGCCCTTTTTGTTCCATTGGGAGTAGGACGGGTGGAAGGCCGCGTTCATGCTCACCTTCCCCTTGACGACCTCTTTGAAAGACAGGGGCTTGCCTGGGCCGGTGGTGTGGATGGAGACGGACCGGGTGGCGGTCTTTTCCTGCTTCGTCGTCCAGTCCGTATAGGTGTACAGGTCGAACGAAACCCGCTTCTTGGTGGCCTTGGTACGCCGGGGTGTGGACGCCCCGGCAGAGAACAGACTGGCAATGGCAGAGTGGGCCATCCCGGTCACATAGAATCGTTTGCTCTGAGGGTCTCTAGGATAGCCAGGCGGGATAATCACACCATCCGGGAGAGACCCTACCATGCCATGGAGCAGCGGCTTGAGGTCGTCCAGGGTGCCGAAGGTGATCTCCAGGGTGGTGTTGGTGATCTTCCACCTGAGCCTATCGCTCTGTTTTACCAGCGGGTACAGCTCGTCACCTTCCGTGACGAGGAGACGCCACAGACCGTGCAAACCCAGGCGAGGGATGGGGTCGGTCAGGGTGCTCAGGTCGTATTTCCAGGTGATCATGCGTCCTCCTTGTTCAGCTCGATGAGGCCAAGCTGGTCGTCGTAGCGGAAACGGTCCGGGGTCAGGATGTAGCGGTATTTCTTGAACTCCAGCCCCTCGGTTCGCTTGCTGCTGTCGGGCAGGGCGATTTCATGGGCCAGCAGGTAGTCGTTGTTGTACCAATCCGAGGGGTTTTTCACGTCATCTTCCAGCAACCCCACCATGGTCGGCCTGTAGTCGCGGAGCCGATATTTTTCCGGGGAGTTGAGGAGCACTACCGGGTCCAGGGCTTCGTAGGGAGCGTCCTGCATGGCCTCCATCAGCTCGGCCTGGGAAACTGCCTGGTTGAGCCCTGCCAGCTTCTTGACCCACTCGTGCCATGGCTCAAACATCTTGCCCCAGCCCTTGTCGGGGTCGTCCTTGCCTACGCGGTTGGGGCTCATACTGTAGGGGTAGCCCTGTGGGGGCATGTAGAAGAACACGTCAACCGACCCTTTGATATCCTGGCCACGGTTACAGCGTCCCAGCCGTTGAATCATGGCGTAAATGGGGCCGATCTCGGAGATGAGCCGGTTGGCGTAGATGTCCAGGGAAATCTCTGCCATCTGAGTAGCCACGGCTATGGTGGTGGGGTCCGCACCCTCCTGGAAAACGTCCATCATCCTCTTGCGGAGCGCCCAGCGGTCTTTGTAGCGGAACCGAGAGTGGAAGTTGATCAGGTTTGGGTGCTCGGCCAACAAAAGCTCAGCGTTCGCCTGTGCCCGCGTCACTTGTTGAGCGATCCACAAAGTTCCGGGCAACGCCAGGGCGGCGGCTTCTGATTCTTCGATGAGGTGGAAGTTGTACCTCGGAACCCACATGCTCGGCCTCTTGCAGAGCACGGTTGGGGCGGTGATGTCCTGGATGTCTGCGGCACCGGGGAGGTGCTTTTGAAGGGTTCGGCGTTGGGTGTCCGTCATGGTGGCGGACATGTGGAGGGTCGGGATGTCCGGGAACCAGTCGAGGAATCGGAGATACCAGCCCGTCATGGTCTTGTCGTAGCTGTCCATCTCATCAAACACGATTTGAGATTGAAGTAGATACGGGAGCCACATGATGGACCCTCGACGGTTAGCCAGGACACCAAGCACTTGGTCGGAGGTGCAGAACACGGCGTCATTGTTCTGCTCACGGAACAGGTCCAGTGTGTGCATTATTTCGGCGTCCGCGTCCCGTTCACGCTTGAATGTGAGGCTGTCGTGGTCATCCGTGGTTAACAGCGTGTAGTCCAGCCAGGACCGGCTGTGCCTGGTTGAGGCATCTTCATTGCCATAATCCACCATGAGTTGGGTCGAAGTCGCCATGGTCGGCGTTGTGAAAACGAGCCGGAGCCAGGGACGAGCGGAGGCCCAGAACAGGGCGGCAATGGTCTTGCCCCCACCGCAGCCCGCATACAGGGTGGCGTCCAGCTCATCGAGACCGGCTGCCCAGGATTTTTTCTGGAACGTGTAGAGGTCGCCCTCCCAGATGTCCGGGTTTTCCGTCCTGAATTTCTGGAGGAAAGCCCAGGCTTCCGGGTGGTCTATCGGGAGTCTGTCCAAGAACTTGAACTTCCGCTTGCGGAATAGCCGCCGGTAACGACCCCCCTTCCCGATGCTCTCTTTGCTAAAGTCGAAGGCCCTGCCTTTGTAACCGACCATCTCGGGATACAGGGTCTCGGTGAAGTGCCTGCGGAGGTCGTCCCCGACCCCCTCACCCTCTCGGTCGGCCATGGCGGTCGGGTTGATGGACCCTAGCACGTCGCTCATCATCAGCGTCCAATGGACAGCCATGGACAGCCGGGTGGCCTTTTGGTCTGGGTTCGCTGTTGTAATTCGTCTCAGGCAAGTGGCCAGGCTGCGGGAATTCATGTGAAATACCGGATTTTCTATGACTTCCCCATTCGTGAACAGACTGGGGAACTGGGGGATGCCGGGGATGGTGTCCGCGAGGTCGCGGAAGCAGGCGTAAATTTGGAGGAAGGGTACGTCCTTCATTCCCTCGTCGGCATCTTTCCAAACGTACTTGTCGGCTCTCTTGAGATGGTGGCCCAGCACAGCCATTTGGAGTATCAGAAGGCACTCCTCGGCTCGCTTGTCCCCAGCTTGCTTTTTGAAGATGCCGAGCAACCAGGGCCTCAGCAGCTTGTGCCCGACAAACCAGGCGCTCATCGCCTCGTGACGCCAGAGCTGGCGTTCGGGACGGGGGCATTTTTTGAGGTCTCTGCCGTCGATGACCCATGCCAGCTTGTGCCAGATCATGTCCTGGAACACCATTGTCGCCTTGCCAATGTCATGGAGCAAAACGGCGAGCTGGATGATGAGGCCGAAGGTTTTGTAGTTCACTCGGTGGTGCTTCCAGATGCCCAGATGGGTGTAGAGTTGCCGCCCGAATGGCACCTCGAACAGCAGGTAACGAGCCATGTCCAAGGCTTCTTTGGTGTGACCGAATAGAGACACACCTCGGTCAAGGTGGGGGACTCCCTCCGCGTCTTTGCGGATACTCTTGGCCAGGAGGGCCGGGTAGCCTGCATTGGCCTTGAGTTTTTTGAGATGGTCTCCCACTAGAGGCCCACGAAGTACCCGCAGCCCATGCTGGTGAACTTGCCCAAGCCCCTCATCTGAAGTTCGATGGATTTGGCCGGGGACAGGCCAGAGAGCCGGATAGACCAGCCGATGTAGTTTTTGCCCTTGATCGTGATGCTCCGTTTGCGCTGATTCTGGAAGCCTGCCTGGGGGTCGTTTACCCTGCGGGCCACGGTCAGCATGAACTGCTCGACCGTGGTGTCCTTGGTGAAGGGCACCATCTTGTCCAGGTCGGAATCCCAGACCTGAGCGAGCACCACCAGCCGGGCGGCAAGGTTGGGGACGCCTACCAGGGGCACCTTGAGGGGCTCCCCCAACTGCAAAGTCGTCCCCTGGAGGTCAATCTGGCTGTGCTGCATAATCTCCTCCTCTTCGGCGGTCAGGCCACGGACACGGAGGACCGACTGGGAGTTGATGAAGATCGTCCGGGAATCCTCAGAACGGCTCCCATAGACTGGGGCGATTTGAAGATCCGACCGGCCATGTAAGAACGGATGTTTGTCGCTCAACGCCCCAAGCAACGTGAAGCCATGGTTTTGGGGCAGCGGCCCGCTGGCCAGAAGAGGGAATTCCGTGGTGTGCATCTCAGCCTCCGAAGGGTTGTTGTAGGTAGCTCATATTTAACCACACAACATACTACTCGGAAACCAGGTCAACTAAGCAGCTTTATTTTCAGCATCCTGGTTAGGGCTGAAAATATCCCGGACCAGGCAGAGATACCCCACGATGTCGCTTTTTGGTGGGATCCTGAGAATGGGTCTGGGCATGGTCTCAGTTCAGCTCGCCCGGATGGAAGCCGTTGGCTACCAGGGCGGCGACAATATCGACGGCATGACCTCGGGCGAAAGGGTCCAGGTCACGCTGTAGCCCCAGTCCACGTCCTCCAACCCATCGGGCCAGGGGCGACCTGGCCCCTTGCCGCCAACCCATACCTGTTGGCGGGTGAGGTCGTAGAGACGGCGGGCGAGCTTGCGGAGGTCTCCCATCAGTAGATCATTCCAAGGGTCTTGGTAATTCGGTCAGCTTCTCGCCGGTCTGAGTCCTTTTCCGCTTCGGAGAGATCCGCGTAGGAGGTGGTCATCTGCTTCTTGAGGTTGTCCACATACCCCTTGGGAATGACGATGTTCCCTGATTCATCCGTGGTGCATTTGCTGAACAGGTGGGTCATCCATCCCGCCCATTGACGGTGGCACAGTTCGGCTAGCTTCTCTTTTAGAGCATTCATTGCGGGGTCTCCTCACCCTCTGTCTTGATGAAGGGCAGATCCGCGTCCACCTGGACGATGCTGGTGTCCTTGGCCTTGGCTTTCCCACGAGGGAGGTGGCTGAGAGTCTCGATGAGCATGTCGAGGGCCGCGTCATCCTTGATGGCCATGTAGCACTTGCCGCCCCTGGGTCGGTGAGACACGAGGATGAACTTCGCCTCTTTGCCGCCGTCCTTGACGGTGAACCGCTGGTGCCCGGCATCGCACTTGGCCTTGGCCTTGGCGAACTGGGCTTCCACCAGGGCGGCGTCAGCCCCGTTGTAGACGACCTCTCCGCACTCGCAATACCAGCCTGGCTGCATGTACGTGATGACCACGTCCATGTAGGTCGCGGTGGTCTCGCGGGTCTCGCGGGGCATGTCCCTACCGCAGTTATGGCATTTCAGCATTTCAGCTCCCGGAGGGCCGTACAGGCGCAAATCGCGGCCTCTTGTTCGGTGTCCCCCTTATACCCCTGCATGGTCTTGTTGCGGGGCAGCGGGACGTAGGCCACGAAGTAGAGGGGCTCCTCGTCAACCTCGTACTCCTCCTCCCCCAAGACCAGCTCGGCCTGGTGTACGGAGACAAGGTGGCCCCCACGGTCGTAGATTTCCTGAACCCTTCTGTTGTCATACCGGGTGATGCGGGGGTTGTTCTGATTCCAGAGGGCGGCGGCGTCCTCGGTACTGTTTCCGTTGAAGCGGCGTTCACAGGAGCCGCACGAGACGGATTTGCCGATTCTCACGGGGCTTTCCCCACAGACATGCCCATTCACGAGGGCGGTGCAAGGGTTCATATCCTGGGTCATGGGCTGGTCCTTTGGGCGTTCCATTCTTTGAGGAACGGGTCGGTCTTCTTGTTGGGGCACTCTGACACGGGCTTGAGGTGGCACATGCAGTGGCCCACCCCGGTCTCCATCTCCAGCCGCATAACCGCAGCACAGGCTCGGTAGGTCCGGGCTCGGTGGTCCCCAGCGGACTTGCCAGGGGCGGACAGGTCAAGGCCGCGACCTCGATTCCAGGCAGCCATGCTTTCGGCTTCGTTGGCGAGGGCATCCCAGTGGTTCGCGGCATGGCGGGTCGCAATTCGTTCTCGTAGGCCCATTGGGCTCTCCTTGACGGGTATCTTCTCTTCTTCTACTCGGGAGGGGCGTCCCCTAAGCAAGTCGGTAGGTTGTTTATATTCTGGGGGGGTTGGGAGATATCGAATGTCCTTGAGAAATGATGTGAGAAAATTGGCGGCTGAAAACCCGACCCTTTGGCGGCATCTGGTCCCCCTCCTTCGGCAAGCTGCCAGGCGCAAGAAGCCATCGGGGCCACCTCAGCCCTTCATGGAAGCCCTGGAAGCTCTCGCCATCACGTCGCCGGACAGTGAGAGATACCTCAAGGATGTTATCGGGGACACCCTTGACAGTCTCACTTTGTTGATTTGGAACAAAGCCGAGAAAGTCCTTTCCCTGGCAGGGGCGTATGCCGCCGTTAAAGCCAAGCCCAGGTTGGGGAAAGAGGAGAGCCACTGGGATGGCAAGGAGATGGAGGAAAAGTATGAGACAACCCACGTCTCTTACGAAATTCATTACCCCTCCTCCGTCACCTACCGTTGGGGCATTAAGGGGGATATTAGAAACCTCGCCAAAGAGCTGATAGCCGACGACTCTTACCAGTTGGACCGGCGAGCGGTGGACGGTTTCTTTAAGAATCCCGATGTGGTCCGGTACTTTGAGCTGTTGTTCAAGAAAAACATCGGTGAAGTGGCCAAGGGTGGTGACCTTGACGGGCGGGTCTACGCCAAGTTGGAGAGAAAGGCTTTGGGCGCTGCTTACGGCGCGGCTGACCTGGACACCTCGGCTACCCGTTACTATGCGGATGAAAACAATGAGAGTGCCGAGGAGGAGTTGTCTGTGGTGCCAGATGTACAGTTCCGGCTCGATTCTCGGGATCTTGAAGTGAAGGTATTCAAAGTGGATGGTCTTACCGCCCGGTTCTCCTTCACCTTCCCCATCGTGCTCGGTGATTCGGTACTCCCCGGTGACCGCAATTACGACCGGCTCCACATCTACCCTTAGATGTCCCCCTCATTGAAATCCGTCCAGACCTTGGCGAAGGCCGCTTGGGCCGTGGCCGCGTCTTGGACGAGCTTGCGGATCTCCATCTTCCAGGGCGTATCCACCTCGTTACCCAGGTAGCCGTTCAGGCAAAGAGCGATGCCGCCCCAGATCACATGGAGCTTCGCCTCCGGGGGCACGTAGGGCTCTTGCTTCGCCATCCCGTCAAGCTGGGAGAACAGCCAGGAACGGTCGAAGTCCGATAGGTGCCCGTCGGGCACGAGGGCTTTAATGGAGGCCACTACGTCCGCGACTTCCGGCACCTCGGGTATCTTTTTCTCGGTTGTCATCTTTCTTTTCCTTTTCCTTTTCCTCCCTTGTCCTGGTCAGATAGCCGTGCATGAGGGCGGGGAGGAATAATACATAGGACACGTCCCCCATGGTCATCTCGGTGATGGGCTTGTCCCAGTTCGGACCCAGAGGGAGGGTTTTTCCCCACCAGGACACGATGAGCATCATAACGAGCATCCCGATAGTTCCGTAGACCAGGATGGACATCCACTCTTTGCGGATCCATTTCATCATTTTTGAGTTCCCTTCTGGCGTTCCTGGATGGTCGTAATGACGTGTTCCTCGATAAAGCATCTGTTGGGGTCGAACATGGGAGCCGCCCAATCCAGGCGTCCCTCACGGCGGATCAGCAGACCCTTCATGGCCTCCTTGACCGTCATGCTTGCCATCTCTTGGTGCAGGCGGATTACAGCCCATCGGGCCTTCGCACGGGTCAGGGCGAACACGATGCCCGGTTCCCGTTCGGTATCGTTGTGGGTCACCCGAAAGGCCACCGGCTTGGGCGGGCTGAGGACAACGCATTCCAGACACTCGGCCACCTGCCCAGGGTCGCTCTCGCAGCCGTGGGTCACCCTGTCACACTTGGAGCACATGAAGGGCTTGGGGCTGAGGGTCACGGCGGATTTGGACCAGTGGCCCACGCCTCCGGCGAGACGCCAACCCACGGTGTCCAGGGGGTCGTCGTCATAGAGGCGGACCCGGTACTCGTTGCCCAAGGCCCCGATGAGAATTCCTCTCACGGTTCTTTTGCAGCCGGGGGTGCCGGGGGCACGGGTGGTCCCGCCCCTACGGACGATCACTTCGGATCCGAATTTCATAAGGCTCCGTCGTCTATGCTGATGGTCAGCGGCCCCCGCTTGGTGGGCCGCAGAGGGCAGTTCAGGGGGATGGTGATGCCTTCCTTGGAGGATTGCTCACAACCCTCCCAGAAGGGGCACCCGGCCTTGCTGGCGGGCTCCCAGGTAGGCTCACAGGTGTAAACCTGCTTCTCCTGAGTCCCGGGCCTGCCCTTGTCCGCTATGATGAGGCCATGGGGGTATCCGGTCACGCGGCACAGGCCACGCTTGGCGAGGTTGCGGGCGACCTGGATGGTGGGGCCATGGAGTTTCACCCCGTCGGTGCCTGAGCGGTTGATCTCGCTCAGCAAGTTGAGTTGGGGTCTGGTGAGGTTTTTGTAGTAGTCCATGTGCGTCTCCTTTCCGAGTGCTGGGAGGGTGGCTGAAGGGCGAAACGGGTCATCCTCCGTTTCTTTCGCAGGACCAGTCTTAGTCCCGACCGGGCAGCATGTCCCCTTGATATATCTACTCGCCAGCAGGGTTAGCTAAGCGAATCTCCTTGCGGGCAGCGGCACGACGGCGCTTGTTTCCCAAGCGGCGGGTCTTGCGGGTGGGGAACTGCTCAATGTCCCACTCGCTGTTGTTCTTGATGCCCTTTGCTCCTCCCTTGACCATGATCCTCTCCTTTAGTTCATGCAGATGCAGTCGCCCCTGTTGATGCCGAAGGGCTTGCGGGCCAGCGTCTTGTAAGACACGCGGACTCGGCCATCCTGACCCACGGGCAGCGGCATGAAGACGGCCTTGCCGTTGACGGAAACCATGGTCAGCTTGGTGGTGCTCGGGGTGGTCTTGGTCATCGTTATTCTCCAAAAAGTTGGTCGATCTTCGCTTCTAGCTCCGCGAGGGTCATGCTGTTGAAGTCCATGCTTGGACGGAACCCGTGGGCTTCCTTGTACATATCGGAGATGGTCTCAGCCGCCAGCGCCCGCGCCAGCTCCAGCCCGGTGTTGATGCCCAGCTTGGCCCAGAAGTCCTGGTCCTCGACCAGCATTCCTGCCCAGCGGCCTTCTTCCTCGGCCTGCCAGGCCCGAGTTTCGGCATTCAACTGAGCCGCGTGTTCGGAGGCGGTGATGCTGGAAAGCTGGGTCTCGGTCTTGGTCATCTTGTTTCTCCTGGCTCGTTACATGGGGTCTACTGGACAGGAGGGCTGACTAAGCAGGTTTTCGGAAACTATTGTGTTCGGGGTTCAAATGTTGCGGGGAGCCCCATGGCTTCTGCCAGGTTGCGGGCCGTGTGGTACAGGATCTTGATACCTTCCGGGGTGCCTTCAAAGTACATGGCGTCTTTGCTGAATCCGACCCGCAGCGCCCCGGAGGTGTAGAGGTTCTTCACCACGCGCCACTCCGCCTGGTCCTGGGCGATCTCGTAGTGGTGCCACCCGGCCCCCTCGTCTTCTATTATGGAGTTGCAGTCATCTTCGATTCCCGCCAGCTCCTCTCGGAGACCATCGGCTTTGGCCAGGCGACACAGCTCGTCATCATCCTGGATGGTGTCCAGGTGTTTGAACATTGGGCACTCGATGAAGCGACCTGTGGGGGTGAGCCATCCTGATTTATCCATGGGTGTCTCCTCAGAGGGTCTACCAGCCAGGAGGGCTGCCTAAGCCTAGTTTTCGGTGAAAGTCCTATACCGGGACAAGGGTAGGAGGAGTTCCCATGACCTTGAGAGATGAAGTCAAAAAGATGGCTCGTGCCAACCCTGAGCTGCGGCCTCACCTGATTCCGTTGTTGAAGAAGCAGGGGATGCGGATTCCCGAGGCTCGTGCCATCGAGAAGCTGAGGCAGATGACTGACCAGAACTTACACACCGAAGCGGTGTTGGAATTGGCGAAGATGGTGGGCAACCGCAAGTACATCAAGGCCGCAGAGGGCATACGGATGATCCATGATGGCTTCCGCTCGCTAGATGTAGACGTGATTAAGTTCCGCAGCAAACTCTTAAAAATGATCTTGAAACAGGCCGAGTTGTGGGGAAAAGAAGTGGCCGACGAGCTGCGCGGAGCCTTCTAGTTCTTGATCTTGTCCTTCCAGTCG
>Ga0307992_1001735_pt1 | contig 12760 bp, 6 predicted proteins | sample EllFjometagen133_FD_203162 | JGI IMG/M metagenome (GOLD analysis project Ga0307992, IMG submission 203162) | Marine microbial communities from Ellis Fjord, Antarctic Ocean - #133 | ecosystem: Environmental > Aquatic > Marine > Unclassified | place: Southern Ocean | collected 2014-10-08
GAACCAAAAGCATCATTCACAAAAATATCAGCCAAACCTGCTAATTGTTCTCCCAATTTTTCAGCTTCTAATCCTTGAGCTTCCTCTCCTTTGAACCAGCGAATATTTGGCAGATAGATCCCATCAATTTCTCCTTTTCGCAATTTCTTTATAAGAAGATTAACTCCTGTATCAATTCCAATATAGCCACCATTTTCTTTGTCTTCTCTAAAATCGGGAACAATGAATTTAGTGAAGAGTTTGCTATAGAGGTAGTCTACAATCGGTTTTACGTCAAACTTGGAATCCATATTTATCTTTCCAGTCTTCTTATCTTTTGGTCTGCCCACATGAGACATCAGAATCAATTTACCACCCTTTGACAGGATATTGAACAGTGTGCCAAAAGTTTTATCAATCCGAAATGGATCTTTGATCATATGCTCCTTAGCTACATTATGATCAACACGAACTAAAACTATCTTTCCTTTAAGGTCTGCATCTTGAATTCTGGGAATATCAAACATTCATCCTCCAATGAATTTTATTAACAATTCTATTTTGCGTTTTCTATCAGAGCCTTAACCTGTGCCATGCCTTTTGGGGAACCTTTCTCAATTGCCTTCAGCACAGCACCGCCACCTGTGAATATATAATATTTTGGATGGTCAAGTGCAACAATGTACAATCCTGGTAATAACCGCTTTAATTCTTGCATTGTATCACCACCACCATACAGTTTGGTTGCATCTCTGTTGGTGTCTATCAACTCATCCAAAGCTATTGTTCCTTCATTGAAATGCGGAGTAAGTCCCATTACTGCGTTCACTAAGATAGTTTGCGATATCTGAAATATTTTCTTAACATCCTGAATTTCAAATGAGCTCTTATCTATATCCAGCACATAGTTCAAGTTTGCTCCGGCTTTAAGTTCATGAACATTATGTGAACGATATTTACCCTGAATTTTCCCTTCTAAAACATCTGATTCAATAATTACTGGAAGTTCCACAAGCTTTCCGGAAAAACCTTTTGCATATTCCACAAATTCTTTTGCCAGAGCCAAATCTGTTTTAGAAATCCCCTTAATCTTAAAACCGTATTTGGCACAAAGGTAAGCATTATAAACTACTCCACCCAACACCAGGTAATCTGCAACCTCTAAAAGTTTATACAAGGGTTCTATCTTTGTATTGAATTTAGATCCGGCAACAACAGCCAAAAATGGTTTCTGGGGTTTATAGATGCGTTGCAGATTCTCAATTTCTTTTTGCATCAGGAAGCCAGCATAGGATGGTAAATATTTAGTAACTCCCACTGTGGAAGCATGCGGTTGCCAGGAACCAAAAGCATCATTGATGAAAATATCTGCAAGTCCTGCCAGTTGATGCGCAAACTGGTCAGCCAGCTCCCCACCAGATTCTTCACCTTTAAACCAACGAGTATTGGGAAGATAGATTCCTTCGATCTTATCTTCTTTAAGTTCACGGATCATATGATTAACAGAAGTTTCCACGCCCAGATAACCTTGAGGTGGATATTCAATAAAATGAGGAATTTTGAGTTTTATATGTAATTTGCTTTCCAAATATTCTACAATAGGTTTTACAGATGTATTCTCAGAGATCTCAATTTCTCCTGTCTTCTTGTTTCTGGGTCTACCAATGTGAGTCATCAATATCAATTTTCCACCTTTTGCACTGATATAATATAGAGTTCCCAGAGTTGCATCTATTCTATATGGATCATGGATCAATCCTTTCTTAACAACATTGTGATCAACACGGACAAGAACAACTTTTCCCTTCAGATCAGCATTTTGTATGCAAGGAAACTTAACCATAAAATACCTCCGATAATCTGCTAATGAATACGAGGTGGATTATTCAATTAACTGATTTTTTTTTGCAACCTATTTCTTAAAATAATCATAAAAAAAAGCAGCCTTTGCAATAAAGGCTGCCAAAAATTAATGATTACTTTCTTTTATTTCAGTAAGATGATTTTCTTTACATTGGTATAATCACATTCTTCATCACTTGCATAAAGTGAAGAGAAATAAATACCACTGGAAACGTTTCTATCATTTGAATCTTTACCATTCCATGTTATGTTATGTGTTCCGGCTTCTTGAGAAGCTTTAACAAGGGTACAAACCAATTGTCCTTTTACATTATAAATGGTCACAGTTACTTCCGAATCATTTTCCAAATTATATTGTATAGTTGTTTCAGGATTGAAAGGATTAGGATAATTTCCAATCAATTTAGTATTACTAATAACCTCATTACCTGCATCTGTTGAAGTAATTGTTAGAATAACAGGAATAATGGTTTCCTCTCGATTATCAATTATGGTAATTTCAGTATCGTAAATTCCCAAAATCATATCTGTTGTATCAAAACTAAGCTCAATGTTTTGGGAAATACCAGCGGGTAAAGTTCCACTTGTCGGATCAAGTGACAACCAATCAGCTGATTCTGAAAGAGTATAACCCATAGTTGAACCGCCAACATTAGACATCTCCATGATCTCTACTATTGTTTCATTTGTTGCCATTTCAATTGTAAATGAAATTGGATCAACCACTAGTTCGGCAGGAGTTGGATTGCCTGCAACAGTAAACATATGCGGATCAGCAGGACCTATGAATGGATGATTAAAACTGTCTCCAGAACCGTCAATGACATTAATATAGTAACCAACTTCACTTCCATCAGGTAAAACAGGAATTAAGGCATAATAATTATTTTCACCTCCAAGATACATCTCAACTGCTATATAGTCCCCATTATTAACTTTATAATAAACAGTTGCCGACACAATCTCTTCGTTGCTATAAGAAGTCAGTTGTACTCCAATTTCGTAATCTATTCCAGATGGCACATTCTCATCCATCGGATAATGCTGAATATAAAGCATCTTTCTATCAGCAACACCACGGGTTCGGCAATGAAGTGCATCAGTAGAAGCCCAGCTTCCTGTGAAACCCAGAACTTCATAACCGGGCATAGCATCTTCATAAACCTGCAAAGCTGCGTTATCATAAGTTGTATTACCTGTTATGGGAACAAAAACCCTGTCGTTCAATATTAGAGAATTTGTATAAGGTTGATCGTAAGGCGTATTTACTCGATAAACTTCATACGGCGTTCCATAAGAAGAAGTCTGTGCGGCAAAATAAGTCGCTGTCACTTCGATCTCATCATATTGCGGATGGGTGACAGGAACTTCTCTTATCAGTATTTTATCAACATCTAGAAATTTTCCCCAACAATCTATATGATCGATATAAGTATTATTGGGATCGGGAACTTTATGATATGTTTCAACTCCCAGGTAATCCAGAACGAATTGATCTATTTGAGCAATTGTAAGAGAAGGATTTTCTGTGACAACAAGTTCACTTGATGCAGAGATGCCCATTCCGTCTGTCATATAATTTCCACCGGTATGGATTAAATCCATTCCATAAAGGTCTAATCCAAAATAATTAGCAACTTCAATTGGAATATCATCATCATTTGGCCTGGGTCTGTTGTAAGGAAAATTTACGATCACTATTTCATTATCCACAGAAATAAACCATGGTCCATAATCACGTACCCAGTATGTATTTGTGGGTGCATTGATGAATTCACAATTTGCCATATTCACACCGTTATTCTGGTAATTTGTTTCGCATTGGTTTTGCTGATAACTTTGCACAATTGTATAAACTATAATATCTTGTGACATTTCTGCAATAAGTGTATAGGGAACACCAGGTGGATATACAACAAGAACACCCTCCATTTGTTCAAATTCTGATGTTTGTCGAATTTCTCCAGTTGGAGGTTCAGTTGGAGTAAAATCTCTCTCATAATCTTCATTTAGCAAGATTTCTTCTAAATTTAAGAAGTGTGCAAGAATTGGATTATCTTTAATTCTTTGGATAATTTTATCTACAGAATTTAATGATGTTGTAATTGTGATGATAAATATGAATAATATACTTATTGTTCTTTTCATGTTATTTCCCTTATATCCTTATTATTAACTTTATAATTACGCAATTTTAATTCCAAGAATTTGAATAATTTATTTAGGTCAATCAATAAGTATTTGGCATACTAAATATTTCATTGATATTCAAATTAGTAGTAGGAACTGAAAGATAATCACCTAATAAAATGATAACCGGAGAATTCAAGGAATCAAGGCTACAAAAATAAAGCCCCGATTTTCCGGGGCTTTATTTGTAACTACTAATTGCTATTTCATAAGGATCATTTTCTTTGTAGCGATATAATTACTGGATCTCATCTTGTAGAAATATACACCACTTGAAATCGTCTTATTACTGTTATCTTTACCGTTCCATGCAATATTATAATAAGCTGCATTGAGTTGCTCATTTACAAGTGCTTTCACCAGCTGTCCTTTCATATTGTAAATGTCAATTGAGACAAAACCGGCTTCTTTAGTTGAGAAACTTATTGTTGTTGTCGGATTGAATGGATTCGGATAGTTGCCTGTTAGTTCAGTTACCATAGGAATAGTTATACCATCAGCATTGGTCTGAATATGCTCAATAACAGCATCTGTTGATAAGGAGGATTGATAACCACCACTATAAATAGCCCTTATATTATAGGTATAAGTACCGTTCGGTACATCAGGATCATTATATGAGTTTTCCATTATATCATCTGCTATCATAACCAGATTACGATAAATTTTATAATGAGATAATGATCGATTGATTGGTGCATCCCAGCTAATAAAAATATCAGTTACTTGAGTTACAGCCTGCGGATTTTCAGGTGCAGGTAATGTGATTGTAACCGATTCAATATTGGAAGGCATAGATTCACCTTCATCATAAATTGCTGTAATGTAATAATCATAATCCCCACCCGAAAGAGCAAGATCATTGTAAGTAACAATTGCAGAATCGTTGATATCTGCGATTTCTACATTATCACGATACACTTTGTAACCAGTAATATCGCGAGTATAATCTGTTACCTTATCTTCATTTTGTTTAGTATTTAGTGAGTTGCGGGAAACAGATATTGCTTTGTTTATTGTAGGATTACTTCTTGTATCAGCTGGCATGTTCCAAGTAAGTTCCACATCATTATAATCAATCACCAAACAACTGAGCTCTTCTGGTATAATTAAAGCTTCCATAGCAAAATCTACTGTTGTTGTTTGAGTAGCTATTACCAATACATCTTCAACTGTGAGTTCATAATATCCATCAGCAATACAAGTAAGATCATATATTCCTGCCAGTATTTCAAAACTGTAAGAACCATCAGGACCACTTGTAGCCAAACCCTCAATACTGGCATTTGCAATTGGTAAACCTGTAGAAATATCCGTTACAACACCGGCTACAGTTCCTACAACAGCTATTATTCCACCACCAAGAATTACATTATCAATGTAATAATAATCTAGATCGAAGGTATAACCATCAAAATAGAAGCCAAGTTGGAATGTAGCGGAACCTACATCATTGGTTTCAATTGTTAAAGTAACATCTTCTGGTCCTATATCACCCGTTGGGAATACTTCACTTACTATATTCCATGTAGATCCTCCATCTGATGTTGTTCTTACACCAATTGAGTATCCACTGCCATTATAGTCATTTAGAAAATGTTTGTAAGATAGTTCAAGTGATGATGTTCCAGTTGTATTAATAATTGGTGATGTTAATGCTGATTCACCCGTGAATGATGGACTCCAAGTGAATCCAGCTTCTGGTGCTGTTCCGCCAGCATTGGAACTTGAAGAACCTGACCAGTTACTTGAGCCTTGTCCAATAATACTCCAATCTGCAGGAGGGAAGGTACCATCAAAATATTCTTCAATAAGATAGCCACCTATCTGAGCTGAGAAATTTCCACTTCCGCTAACTCCCTGGCCACCAGCAAAATCAATTACAAATTCAGCTAAATGAGCCTCTGGAGTAGCTTCATCAGAAACAGCATTATATGAAATCTCTGAAGTATTACTAAACGCAATATCTCCGAATGCCTGAGTCGTTGATGTATTTATAGTAACATATGGATCAACTGATGACAAAATGCCATATATATCAAAAGCATCTGATGCACCATTATTTTCCAAGGTTACATTAATATCAACAGTTTCACCCGGATCCCACATATAATCACTATTACCAGTTGCAGTATCATCAATTAGGAATTCTAAGAATTCTACGTTTGGAGCAAGAGCCTCAATGCTGAAATAACTCAACCATGTTGCTTCGCCAACTGAGGTTACTGTGAAATCTATAACATGACCATTCGGAACATCATTTGTTACTTCAATCTGGAATGCATCTTCAACTGTTACTAAAGTACCTGTAGCGACATTTCCAAAATTTTCTGTTCCATCAAGAATAGTTATATAAGGATCAGCACTTGTAATTGTAACTTCAACATTAGTTGCTTGAGAACTACCTACGTTACTAACTGTCATATCAAGATCAATTGTTTCTCCATAGTCAAGTGATCCATTATTATTACCAGCAGCATCATCAATTACATAAGAATCAAAAACTACATAAGGTCCATCTGGTGGTATAACCGGAATTGCCACATGATATCTATAATGGTTTTGTTTAGTGATCACGAGATCAACAATTGTTGGTGGTATTTGCGGTTCAATAACTACGGAAACAGGAGAGCCTGTTCCTTCTGCAACACCAATTACTTCGCCATTTACAGATAATGCAATAAGCGATCCTTCATCAGCTGAAACATCAAATGTAGAAAGACCACTTAGAAGTACTGGATTATGAAATACTGTAAGATCTTGCGGTACTTCTGAATAAATTGTGGTAAAGGCATCACCATGATGATGGAAAAGATTATAAGTTACCTCTTTATTGTTTGTATTATAAGGCCATGTTGATTGATGCAGGAAATATTTACCCGCTGCATTTCCAAAAGCCGGTAATACATCTCTTGAATCTGGTGTTGTACCATATGTCGGTAGGAAATCCGGCCACATATTATCAAACATTCCCCAAACATAAGTATCATTTACAAATGAATAAGATACTTGTGATGCAGCTATTATGCCAAGTGCACCGGAATTAACACCATTATATTGATATCTATGGAATTTCTCGGCAAAACACTCACCATTCATATTATATTCTCCTGTGAGGCAATTGATAGAAAAAACAAATGTCAGGTCAGTATTAGTTAATCCATTGATATTTGAATTATTATAGACTGGTTCTCCCCAACCGTCTGTGCCACCATGATCTCTATGCTGAAGCATGAATGCTCCATCATTTATGGCATTATTCACCATTGTGGCATTTCCACCTGTCCAGCCACCAAGTTCTGCTGGTGTGGCAGGGATATAACCCAGGTCACTCGGACCAAATTTATTTACTACAACAGATGTATTTGTTGCTGTTGACCATGGATCGGAATTCGGATTACCGTCATTAACTGCATTAATTCTTACAGGATCCTTACCCTGTTCATGAAGGAAATATCCTCCAACTGCTTCAGAGCAGATTTGGAACCAGCGAGAAGTTTGCCATCCTAAGGCAGTTATTGGGTGATCATAGAAATCCGGGTTTGTGGGTGGATTTCTTTCATAATTAAGGAATTTTGTAACCATGGTTTCAAGGTGTGTTTCATTTTGAGCTGTCATACGAGCAAATACTACATCAGGCAAACTATTTCCAGAGACATCAGCATAGACATTATCTGATGCACAGGTATTATTCCAGATAGGAGACACAATGGTATTACCTGTTGTTCCATAGTCACCCATAAGTAAAACTGCTGATGGAGCAGGATCCCAACCAGTAGATGGATCCATAATATCATTAATATAAGTCTCAATAGCTGTTGTAGTATTTCCACCAACTTCAGCAGTGGTTTTGATCACAGTGGAAATCCCCTGCATTGAACGGAATACTTTAATTGAATCCGCCCAGGCTAAGAAGGTTACATCATCAGGGCAAATAATCAGATAATCAGCACCATTACGAGTACGATTTCTAGTAGTATAATCAATAACTGGAAGTGATTCATGGTTAAGAATACTATCATCAAGGATCGGATCCCACCATCTACTACGAAGATTGTCAGCACCAAAATGTCCATTTCCTCCCATAAATTCTACTTCAACCTGAAGATCACGATAAACAATGAGCTCTTTTGTTACAGGATTATATTGGAATGGAGTGATTCCTAACATCACAACATCTACACCGCGCATTTGAGTTTTCTCGCCAAGAGTAACTGGGCTGGCAGGATAGAATTCATTATTTGAATAAATAGATTGATTTCTATTAAACTCAAGAGGACCATCTTCTGTATCCAGAGGTATTCTTGGAGCTGGAGCTACTTCTACATTTGAAAAGATTTCGGTTCTTTTTGAAATGATATTCAATTTTGCATAGGCACCTTGTGGAAGAGCTATTAAACGCCCACCACCAGCTAAATTAGGTGCACCCTCATCGTTTTGTAAAAGCACATCCGGCAATAATATGTTTACCATATCCTCACCATTAACCCTGATATCATTTAGTGAAAACTCGCTTATTGAGTAGTTCACCTGAACACCAGAACCATTTCTTTGCTCTAAACTAAAGCCAGCACTTGCCCAGTTATCATTATATTTGATAACCTCAGAAGCAAAAGCTAAACTAACTAAAGCAAACATTACAAAAATAAGTAATGTTGTTTTTTTCATTTTATTCCTCCAATTTTTTTTCTCTATTTTATTATTTTTATTATTTATTTATTTTAAAAGAATTACTTTCTTTACACTGGTATAATCATTATTACCATCATCAATACCACAGGATGAGAAGTAGATTCCTGAGGAGACACTTTTACCATTATTATCCGTTCCATCCCAAACTATCTGATGTGATCCGGCAATCTTATTCTCACTTACTAAAGTTTTGATCTTCTGACCTTTGATATTATATATTGCTAATTTAACTTGAGAATCATTAGCTAAGTTATAACTAAATGTAGTAGTTGGATTGAATGGATTGGGGAAATTTCCAATAAAACTTGTAACGTTCAATAGCTCATCATCTGCTGAGTTATAGAGATTCGTATCAAAGTATATCTCAACCTGGAAATCTCCACTGCTTGTATCAATATCAAGAATATCTGATACTATTTCACGATCTTCATTATCCACAGGCATATCTATCATTACTGTAAATTCTAATTGCTCTTCAGCTGACATAGTATATGGAAGCACAAGATTAAAATCATTTATAATCCAGGCAAAACTATTTCCACCTGATTCATCCATGTTGTTAATAACCACATTATCATTACTATTGTTTATTATGGAAAATTCCAATCCTTCCAAACTTGATTGATCTAAAAATTCCAGTACGGTCGGAGTCACTATCACTGAAGATGTAGGGAAAGTTATCTCGTCTATCCACCCGCAATCCTGATAGGAAGCCATTCCTCCATCTTTGTAATATTCCCATTTGAATGTATGGAATCCTGATTCTACATCGTAAAGTTCAAATTGCCAACTTCCATTACCACTCCAACTATCTTGTAAAATACTATCGATATAAAAACGTAGATAATCGTAATTAGTTTCTGATGATACTTTTTGATAGAAAGATATTTGGTTATCCTCTTGAACAAAAAGTGAAATAGAAAGTAAAGATATTTGATCGTCAGAAATTATGCCGGATTTCGCTGAGTAATCTCCTGAGAAAATGGTCACATTATCTATTACCCAATTATTATTCCCTGATAAATTCCAGCTACTGGCAAATTCTCCCGCTTCAAATGTTCCATCAGGCATAGCATATAATTCAAAATCCATTACATTATTTGCAGCAGTTACAAAATGCTGTTCTAAAATTCCGGCATAATCCGATACATAAACAGTTATAGAGTAATTATATTCATAAAGATCATCAATTACATATTCCCCAAAATCATTAGTATATACTGGCGCTATATTGTAATCCTGAATTGCTACTGTAGCATTTTCCACAGGTTCACCAGTATCACCATCAACAACCACACCTGAAAGGTCAATCGTATTGCTGGAAGGTGATAAAACAACATCGAGTGATGTGATGTTATCATCAATAATAACATCTTCGAATGTTTGTGAGTCATACCCATAAGCAGAAAAAGTTACATCATAAGTACCATTAGTAAGCAAGCGATAGTAACGTCCAAATTCGTTATCACTATTATAAGGTTCACGATAAACTCCAGAGTCATCTATTCCTTCAACTAAGATCTGAGCTACAATTGGCTCTTGAGTTCCAGCATCTGTAATATGACCGGTTAGTGTCGATCCATTTACTCGATCAAGCAGGATCATTGCCGCTTCAACATTGTCAGCACAAATTCCTGCTACCTCACCGGCAGGTGGGATAAATTGTGTAGCTAACTCTATAGTATAAGAAAAGATCCCCTGAGTTCCATAAGAATAATCATCGGTCGTTCCAGTACAGGGGTAAAGTTCCCATGATGCTTCTGGTGTATAATTACCACCACCTTGAGCAGGAATTGTAAGAGCTATATTAGTCGCAAGTTCTTCCAAAGCAACTTGATCAGGTGCAACCACCTCCTCAGCATAACCAAACGGATAAAGAATTAATTCACCATAGCTGTGATAGCTTATACCTGCAACAAAATGGTGGGAGTCAATCAAATTTTTAACAGCTTGAGTTTCCGGCTCAGAAAAAGCGGAAGTTCCCTGATAAGTTTCACTTGTCCAATTTGTGCTGGCTCCACCCCATTCCCAACCATAATTTCTATTAGGGTCCACACCATCCTGAGGAGAATAGCCAGTAACATTCAAAGTTCCATTTTCATTATTATCACGAATATTTTTACGCCACATTGTATTAATTTCGTCGGTTACAACTTTATGCCCATTTGGATTTACAAGTGGAACAAACCATATTTGAGTATTATTAACATTTTCCGTAATTTCAGGATCAGATCCGTAATTATCGATAATATTATTTAAGACAGCCATACTAACTTCAAGACTAATAGGTTCACGAGCATGGTGTTCAGCCAAATAATAAACACAAGGTTCATCTTCTTCTGTTTCTACATTATCTGAAACTTTCAAGGCCCAAATTTCATGGTAATAATCATCGTATATACTATTACCAGCATCAGAGTATTCCTTTCCAAGAGTTTCACCAATATCAAATAATTTACAGATATTGGGATTATCCGCTTCAATTTGCTGTAATTCTGTTAACATCTCTTCATAATCTCTATAACCATTAAGTTCAGTTGGATCATTAAGATTATTTTTCATTTGCTCTTCAGTTTGTGTAATAATCACATCATAACCTTGTTGAAGTATTTTTTGATAATCAATTTCAGATACAACGATATCTAGAAATTCCCCAGGTTTAAAAGCAGCTATGTCATAATTTCCATCAATAAAAGTACTTATAACTTGCGAGTCAGGATCTTCAAATCTAATAACTACGCTGTTTGCAGCTAATAAACTAGAAATTGAACTAATCAAAGATAACAAAATAATTAGATAAAATAATTTCTTCCTCATTAATAACTCCTTTTTTACGTAAATATTTATTGCAATAATTGTTCCAAGATTAGCTGCAAGTAGTTAATATATATAATAAAAAACTGCCGGAAGATCCAGCAGTTTTACTGAATTTAGATAGATTATTTATAAATGGGTCACTGTTTTTCTAATAACTTATTAAGTTCCATTTTCAAAGTTTCGATTTCACTATCAGATACTTCATTTTCATGATCAGCTTCTTTATATTGTAATCCTTTTTCAAGTGTTGTTAATGCAGTTCTATATTCACCAAGTTCCTTTTGTATATTTGCTAATTGAATATACGCATCGAAATGATCTTCTCTTGATTCAATTGCTTTCATTGTGGCGAATTCCGCACTTTTATAATCTTGTAGATTTATAAATGCTTCACCTTTATGACGCCAGGGACATGACCATTTAGGGAAGTCTGCATTAAGTTGATCATAAATATGAATAGATTCATTAAATTTACCTAGTTCTAATAATAGATTTGCATAAGAGAATTTAGTCATATTATCCAATGAATCAGAATTGACCTTTAAAATATCAAGATTCCTGTTTAATTCCATTGTATATAGATATGATAACATTAAAGCTGATTTATTATTATCAGAAATTTCACTATTTGAGTTATAATGTTCAATTGCTTTTTGGAAATTATCAAAATTCTGATCTTGCTGATAAATTATAAACAGATCATTGCCATTATGTTCATTAGCTGTTAGTAAGGTTATAATAAGTACTGCTACAATCAAAAATAAATTTTTTTGCATTTAACTCCTGTCTAATTTCTACTAAGCCCATAATCCAGCAATTCGATCTTCTAGAAAGAGCAATTAAATTCACAAATATTAATCCATCTTTTACCAGTTTTATCCCGTATAAATTCTCGTTTCCCAACTACCAAATTCATACCTACAAATCTAAACTCAATCTGGCAAAACAAATAATCCCATCCTACATCCATCGGATGGGATTATTAATATTATCCTATTTACTCAGTTCTTTTACAATGATCTCGTAATAAATAGATCGAAGATCGTGTTAAAGGTGATGCTGGGTCGCATCGCCTTGGCTGCTTTGATGTCGTCAAGCTTGTAATATCCACCAAGATCAACAGGTTTTCCCTGAACTTCTACTAATTCTTTCAGTATTTGCTCTTCGTTATCTCTCAGATATCTGGCCAGTTTACCGAATCTGAATTTCATTTCCGGAT
>Ga0307992_1001737_pt1 | contig 12752 bp, 12 predicted proteins | sample EllFjometagen133_FD_203162 | JGI IMG/M metagenome (GOLD analysis project Ga0307992, IMG submission 203162) | Marine microbial communities from Ellis Fjord, Antarctic Ocean - #133 | ecosystem: Environmental > Aquatic > Marine > Unclassified | place: Southern Ocean | collected 2014-10-08
TAGCAGTCATAAATATTAAGACACCAATCTGCCGGACTCTTATTTCCTAATGAGCTCAATTTACTACTGCAAAGTCCCGTACCTGGAGTTTGCCCTCCGGTTTTGCAAGCTTTATTTTCACATCCGTTTTCACAATAATCTCGAAAACTATCTTCATCACTACATTGACAGCCAAGTCCCATATTGTCATAGTTGCATCTTATGTGGTAATGATAATTATTTAAACAAAAATCTGCTATATGATTATTACAAGAATCAGCAGGGTATAAGCCGTAACACCATTGGATAGGATTCTTATCACCTAAACTTTCAAAAGTTTCTGAAGTACCACAAACACCTCCATTGGCAAGCAATGGGAAAAACAAAGCTCCTATAAATATTAAAAGTAAATGTCTTTTCATATTAAATATTTTTTAAATTAACTTTATTGCATTTTAAAACATTATTTTAAAAACAACAAGCAATAATTTAAATACAAGTTGCCGAAGCTACTTTATCTCCAGCATCCAGTTTTATTATTCTTACCCCTTGAGTATCTCTTCCTATCTTTGGGATAGAGCTTATCTTGATTCTAATAGTATGGCCTCTTTGTGAAATAACAATCAAGTCTTCTTCGCTCCCTGTTAAAACTTTAAAGCTTATCAAGTCTCCTGTCTTAGAAGTAACTTTTGCTGCCCTTACTCCTGATCCTCCCCTGTTTTGCAATTTAAACTCTTTCAAAGGAGTCCTTTTCCCATATCCATTATCTGTTACAACCAGCAAATACCTGTCTTCTTTTTTTATTTCATTTGACAATTTCTCAACTATGTCCATTCCTATTGTTTCATCTTCTTTCTTTATTCTTATTCCCTTAATCCCAGCAGCTGTTCTTCCCATGGGCCTTATCTGGCTTTCTTCAAATCTGACTAATTGTCCTTTCTTTGTAACAAGAATTATTTCTTCTTCGCCACTGGTTTTTGAAACACCTTTCAATGCATCTCCTTTTTTAAGAGAAATAGCGATTAGCCCGGATTTGCGAACATTTTTAAGATCTTCTAGATTTGTTTTCTTTATTATTCCATGTTTTGTTATTATTGATAGATATTTCGTCCCAGAAGCCTCATCTTTCTTTCCTAATGGGAAAAGTGCAAGCACTTTATCTTGCGGAGAAATTTCTAAAAAGTTCAACAATCCTCTTCCTTTTGCAACCCTATTTCCTTCTGGAACTTCATACACAGGAACCTGAAAAACTTTCCCAGAATCAGTAAAGAATAAAAGGTTGTCGTGAGTTTGGGTTAGAATGAAATGTTCAACAATGTCTTCTCCAACTGTTTTTAATCCCAAGAATCCTTTTCCTCCCTTCTTCTGCTTTTTATATAGCGAAGGATCTACCCTTTTAATGTATCCTCCCCTGGTCAATGTTACAATTGCGTCCTGCAGAGGAATTAAATCTTCTTCTGCAAATTCTCCAACTTTTTGCACTTGAACTTTTGTTTTTCTCTGATCTCCAAAATCTTTTTTCAGCAAAGAAAACTCTTTCTTAACGATTCCAATTATTCCTTTGGGACTTTTTAAAAGAGCAGATAATTCCTTAATTTTAATTTTTAATTCCTCAAGTTCGTCTTCTATTTTTTTTCTTTCCAGTTTCGCCAAAGCTGAAAGTTTTGTATCTAATATTGCATTGGCCTGAATTTGGGTTAGTTGAAATCTTTTTATTAAGTTATTCATTGCATCATCTCTGCTTTCTGATTTTTTAATAATCCTGATTACTTCGTCAATATTGGCCAAGCATTTATGCAAACCTTCAAGAATATGCGCTCTTTCTTTTGCTTTTTCCAAATCATATTTAGTCCTACGGAAAACAACCTCTTTTCGATGAGCAATGTAATAACCTAAAACTTCTGGAAGAGAAAGTGTTTTTGGCTGTATCCCGTCTACTAAAGCCAGCATATTCAGATGAAATGTTTTTTGAAGATCCGTAAATTTAAAAAGGCGGTTTAAAATCTTCTGAGGGAAAGCTCCTCTTTGTAAATCTATTGCTATTCTCATTCCATCTTTGTCAGATTCGTCTCTAATATCTTTTATCCCATCTATCTTTTTTTCTTGGACAAGACTAGCAAGCTGCATAAGAAAACCTGATTTCTGAACTTGATAAGGAATCTCTGAAATAATAATCTGGGAAAGACTATTTTTTTCTTTTTCAATTATTTCTGCTTTTCCTCTGGCTACAATAGGGCCTTTTCCTTGAGAGTAGGCTTCAATAATTTCTTTTTGATTGAAAATATATCCTCCTGTAGGAAAATCAGGTCCTTTAACAAACTTAAAAAGGTCTTCTGTGTCAGCCTTAGGATGATCAATTAAATATTCAGAAGCATCCAAAACTTCAATAAGATTATGAGGAAGAATATTAGTAGCCATTCCAACAGCAATACCAATAGAGCCATTTAAAAGAAGCTGAGGGAAAGGAGAGGGAAGAACTTTTGGTTCTTTTCTTGTTCCGTCATAATTGTCAATAAAATCAACTGTGTTTCTATTGATATCTCTGAGCATCTCTCCGCCAACTTTTGAAAGACGGCACTCCGTATATCTCATAGCAGCAAACTCTGAAGGATCATCAATTGAACCCCAGTTTCCCTGACCGTCTATTAAAGGATATCTTAATGAAAAATCTTGAGCCATTCTTGCCATGCTACTATATACTGCTGTATCTCCATGAGGATGATATCGTCCTAAAACAGAACCAACTACATTTGCCGACTTCCTGTATTTTGCACTATGGAATAATCCATCTTCATGCATTGCATACAAAATTCTGCGATGGACAGGCTTTAATCCGTCCCTAACATCGGGAAGAGCTCTGGAAACAATAACAGACATGGCATAATCAATATATGACTCTTTCATCTCATCTATTATTTCCCTGGGCTTTATATGTCCAATTTCTTTTTGAATTTCCTTTTTCATCATAAGCTTATATTTGGAGGGTTTATTTCTTCTAAAAGATTTTCCTTGTCAAAAGATTCAACGTTTTCTTGAAAAATTCTAAACCAAAAAAATATTAAAATAATTCCCAAGGCCACTATAACAGCCCAAAGGATTTTCTTTCTTTCTTTTTCAGGCAAATTCTGAATTTTTTCCAAAGTTTTCATGGCCTTAAAACTATTACTTTTGTTTCTCCTTCTGGAAGATCTTTTTTCTTAATCAAAAGTTTATCAAGAGTTTCTGCTGATTTTTGGCCCATTGCTTTTAAGAAAACATCTACTCCTTCAAGTTTTATTTTCAGCTTCGGAATTTTATAGCTCATTGGAATTACAATCCTAGGCTCTATCTGAGAAACAATCTTTACTGCCTGAGAAGAGTCAATAATATCACCTCCGCCGATAGGAATCATTAAAATATCAATGTCGCCGATTTTTTCAAGCTGCTCCGAGGTAATTTCTTTATTGCTAAAATTATTCAAATGGCAAAGACGTATTTCCTCTGTTTCAATAATATAAATAGTATTTCTTTCTTTCTTCTGTATAAAAGAGAAGCCGTGGACAAAAACATCTTTTATCTCATATTCTCCAGGATTGGAAATCAAGAAAGGATTGCCTTTAATCTCTTTTCCTGTTTCATGGTCAGAAATTATTAAAATATCAGCTTGCAAACTTGGAGATTTTAATCCAATAGAATCGTCAAAAGGATCAATAACAATTGAAACCTGCTCCCCTTTTGAGGGAGTTGCCATAATTTGAAAACAAGATTGTCCTTTCCAAGTAATATGCATACCTATTTATTATTTTATCACAAAAGCAAACTCTTTACAAGGCAGCAAAATTGTGCTAATTTTGGGATATGATAATAAAAAACATTTTGCCTCAAATAGAACAAATGAAGATACCTAAAGAGGGCGAGATAGTTGAAGGAAAGGTAATAGGAGCAGGAAGCTCTGGAGTATTTGTTGAATTGGGGAACTTTGGAACAGGCATTATCTCTAAAAAAGAGGTTGAAAAAGCTAAAGATGTTATAAAGAAAATCAAGCCAGGAGACACTGTTTCTGCAAAGATAATAGAAGAAGAAAACGAAGACGGATATATTGAGCTTTCCTTAAATGAAGCTGTAAAAGAGCTTTCCTGGAATGAACTGGAAGATATAAAGAAAGAAGACAGGACAATTGAAATAAAAATTTCCAAAGCAAATAAGGGCGGTTTAATAGCCGAACTTAACGGAGTTAACGGCTTTCTTCCACTTTCCCAGCTGTCATTGATTCATTATCCAAGAGTAGAACAGGGAGATAGTAAAAAGATAGTATGGGAGCTTCAAAAGCTGATTGGAGAAACGATGGAAGTCAAAATACTTGACCTTGATTTAAAACATAAAAAACTTATCTTTTCAGAAAAAGCAAAAGAAGCTCAAGGATTAAAAGAAATTCTAAAACAATGCCAAGAAGGAGATAAAGTAAATGGAGAAATTACAGGAGTTACAGATTTTGGAATATTTATAAAATTCATGCCATCTGGCGCAAAAAAAGAAGACCTAATGCAATTAGAAGGATTAATTCATATTTCCGAGATTGAGCTCGGAAAAGCAAAGAATCCTTCCGATCTTTTTAAAACAGGTCAAACAGTAAAAGCAAAGATTATTAAAATAGCTGATAATAAAGTTTTCTTATCATTAAAACCTTGACAAAAAACTATTCTATCGGCATAATATCTCCAAGGAGGTAAAATGGAACTTGAAAGAGTCTATGAAGGAGATATTCTAGGCAAAGAAGAGTGGTCCAATGAAAGATGGAGATTTCTATGTGGACCAGTTGTTAGTATTGACAAAGAAGAAGACTTTGTTGTTCTCAAGATAAAGGAAGGCAAAGAGTTTGTATTAATGAGCTTCAAATCAGAAGATCTCTGGCCAGCATATGCTATTCTTTTGAGAAAGAATAGGATTATACAGTCACAAAAAAATGTACTTAGAGCTCTTGAGAGATTCATAGTATCCTTAATAAAAGGAAATGTTGGCGAAGGAGGAGTACAAGAAGTTCTTGAACTTTTCCAAAAATAAGATAATTGAGTAAGAAGAATCTGTCGACTAATCCTTGACAGATTCTTTCTTTATGGTATAATAGTAGCAGTTCTTAAGAAGTCAAGTAGGAAAATAGAAACGGGAGGAATTAATCGTGAAAGATGAAAAAGTAACAATGTTCTGGCAAACTTTTGAAGCTGCGGTCGAGATAACAGCAAGAAACCCAGAGGATCAACTAGAAAAGCTGAATCTTTTGGAAGTTTCTTTCGCCAAGTTGGACGCCGAATCTCAGAAAAGACTGGTCTTCCATGTCGCGAAGACTGTCTTAGAAGGAGAAACCCGAATACAGAGTTTATTCGCAGTAGCGAGAATTGCGAATATGCGACAGGTTGCCTACAATGCATCCGTCGTTAAGAAAATTCTGGATGAAGGGCTCACTTTTGCTGATCTCCTCAACACAGGGCTTGTCGAGATCCGGAAGAAGGAAGGTGGCAGACCTTTCACCATCTACTTTTTCGGGCGAGAAGCTCTAGAAAAGGCTTCTCGCGAATTGAGAACCAGTGGCAATATTGGCCCTGCGAAGATCTTGGACGATCACCTAAGGAGAGGTGAACGTCACAAGCTCCTTGCTGAGGCAGCACGTAGTTAGAACGTCTTCCTACTTGACTTCGTAAGCCTCCTTGTCCTTATTACAGAACTTGGAGGCTTTTCTTATACTTTTTTCTGTGTTAAATTATACATATGAAAGCAAAAAATATAAAACCATTGGGGAAAAACTTCATATTTATTATTATAATTTTCCTGACTGTCGCCGGTATTTTTTCATTAACATCACAGCCTAGTGTAGAAAAAGATATTTCTTTAACAGAACTTACCCAAGAAGTTAATAAAGGAAGCATTGAAGAAATTATTATTTCAGGAAATGACATTTCCATTACATATAAAGACGGGACAAAAGCAAAATCAAAAAAAGAAGCAGAAATAGCTTTTTCCCAATCGCTTTTAAATTACGGAGTTGCAAAAGAAACTCTTTTGGGAATAAACATTATTCCAAAGGAAAAAAGCGGACTTGCTGTCTGGCTGGAACCGCTGTTGTTTATTCTTCTTCCTCTTTTGCTCTTTGGATTCTTTTTCTGGATCATATTCAAGCAGGCAAAAACAGGAGCGTCACAGGCTTTAAATTTTTCAAAAGCAAAAGCCAAGCTTTTCGGAGCAGACGGACAAAGTAAAAAAAAGACAACATTTAAAGATGTAGCAGGATTGATTGAAGCAAAAGAAGAATTAAAAGAAGTGGTGGATTTTCTAAAAAATCCTAAAAAATTCCTTGATATGGGAGCTACTATCCCAAGAGGAGTTCTTCTTTTAGGTCCAGCAGGAGTTGGAAAAACACTTTTAGCAAGAGCAGTGGCAGGAGAAGCCAATGTCCCCTTTTTCCATATATCTGGCTCTGAATTTGTTGAAATGTTTGTAGGAGTTGGAGCAGGAAGAGTCAGAGATTTATTCTCAACTGCAAAAAAATCTTCTCCTTCTATAGTATTCATTGATGAATTAGATGCAGTTGGAAGGCACAGAGGAACAGGAATAGGAGGAGGCAATGACGAAAGAGAACAAACTTTAAACCAAATTCTTGTAGAAATGGATGGATTTGAAAGAGATGCCCAGGTTATTGTGATAGCTGCAACAAATAGAGGAGATGTTCTTGACCCAGCCCTATTAAGACCAGGTAGATTTGACAGAAAAGTAATTTTAGATCTGCCGGACATTAACGGAAGAGAAGATGTTTTAAAAATACATGCAGAAGGGAAGCCCTTGGCGTTAGATGTTAATATAAGAGAAATTGCAGAAAGAACTCCGGGATTTTCAGGAGCAGATTTGGCAAACTTAATGAACGAAGCAGCAATATTAGCTGCTAGGCGAGAGAAAAAAGAAGTTTACCAAACAGAACTTTTAGAATCAATAGATAAAGTATTATTGGGACCAGAAAGAAGAAGCCATATTCTTTCTAAAAAAGAAAAAGAAATTGCTGCTTTCCATGAAGCAGGACATGCTTTAATTTCAAGCTTTCTTCCTGGATCAGAACCTATTAGAAAAGTTTCTATTATAGCAAGAGGAAGAGCTGCAGGATATACATTGAGGCTTCCATCAAAAGAAAAGTATTTAAAAACAAAAAAAGAATTCCTTTCAGAATTGGCAATGCTTTTAGGCGGATATTGCGCCGAGAAGCTTATATTCAAAGAAACAACTACAGGATCCAGTTCTGATTTGAAAATAGCTTCAGAACTTGCTAGAAAGCTAATAAAAGAATATGGGATGTCTGAAAGCTTGGGCCCGATTGTTTTTGGAGAAAAAGAAGAATTGGTTTTTTTAGGAAAGGAAATAGGCGAAGAAAAAAACTATTCCGAAAAAACAGCAATTGAGATTGACAAAGAAGTAAGTAAAATGATAAGAAATGCCCAGATTACAGCAATGAGAATATTAAAAAACAAAAGAAGCCTTTTAGATAAAATTGCCAAAAGATTGATTTTAAAAGAAACTATCGAAAAAGAAGAATTTGAAAAGATAATCAAAAAACGCGTATAGGGCATGTAGCTCAGTGGTTAGAGCGCTTAACTTATAATTAAGTGGCCCCAGGTTCAAATCCTGGCATGCCCACTCTTTAGAAACAAGTTTTAGGGCTTGTTTCTCGTCTTAATTTATGATATTCTATCTTCATAAAAGGGCGCGTAGCTCAGTTGGCTAGAGTGTCTCGGTGACATCGAGAAGGTCACAGGTTCGAGTCCTGTCGCGCCCACATGCAGATAAAAACAGCTTATGAAGATGAAAATGTTTTAATTGTTGACAAACCAGCAGGAATTATTGTTTTTCCTGAGGAACCGTCTGAAATAAAAACATTTATTGACTATGTTGTTGAAGCATTTCCATATATTAAAGATGTTGGAGATCCTCCAAGATACGGAATAGTCCACAGAATAGACAAAGACACTTCAGGTATTCTAATAATTGCAAAGAACAATAAAGAATTTGAATTTCTGCAAAAACAGTTTAAAGAAAGGAAAATAGAGAAAAAATACACTGCTCTTGCTGTTGGAGAAATTAAAAGCAATAGCGGAGAAATAGAAACTTTGATTGGAAGATCTCCGAAAGATAGAAGAAAGCAAAAAGTTTTTCTGATAAACGATCCAAAAGCGCAGGGAAAAAGAATTGCCTTAACTCAATATACTGTTTTAAAGCGATTCAAAGGACATACTCTCTGTGAAGTTTCCATTAAAACTGGAAGAAAGCATCAGATTAGAGCTCATTTTTCATACATAGGGCATCCTCTTGCCGGAGACAAGCTATATGGCTTTAAAGGACAATCAAAGCTAAAAAGACAGTTTCTCCATGCAAGCTATGTTAAAATACAATCAATTGACAATAAAGAAATAGAAGTTAGTATAGAGCTGCCAGAAGATTTAAAAGAAATAATAAAAAATATTAAAGAATATGACAACTAAAATAAAAGAAGAACAAAAAGAAACCGATTTGTCTGACATTAAACCAGGAGACACTGTTAAAGTTTTTCAAATATTAAAGGAAACAACAACCAAGGGAGAAAAAAAGAAAAGAATCCAGATTTTTGAAGGACAGGTTCTTTGTCGCAAGCACGGAAAAGAGACAGGAGCTACTATAACAGTAAGAAAGATAATTGACGGAATTGGAGTAGAAAAGATATTTCCTATTCATTCCCCTATTATTGAGAAGATAGAAATATTAAGCCATGGAAAAGTAAGAAGATCAAAACTGTATTATTTAAGAGGATCAAAAGGGAAAAAGTCAAAAATAAAAAGAAAGGATATTAAGAAAGCCCAGGTGCTGGAACCGGTAGACAGGCTAGCTTGAGGTGCTAGTGAGATTATTCTCGTGAGGGTTCAAATCCCTCCCTGGGCACATAGATAGGGCGGTTAGCTCAGTTGGTAGAGCGTCTCGTTTACACCGAGAAGGCCGTAGGTTCGAGTCCTTCACCGCCCACACAATAGAATATAATGCCTGCCGGGGTAGCCAAGTCGGTCACGGCGAATGTCTGAAAAACATTAGATTCCGGTTCGATTCCGGACTCCGGCACAAGTTGCGGGTGTGGTATAATGGTCATTATGCGACCTTGCCAAGGTCGAGAAGGCGGTTCGACTCCGCTCACCCGCTTAGAATATTAAAAAACTCCATTGGAGTTTTTTAAATTACTCAACAATAAAATTAATTAGTCTGTTTTGGATAAAGATAATATTTTTGATATTTTTTCCATCTACCCATTTTTTTACATCATTGTCTTGTAAAGCAATAGACTCTGCTTCTTTTTGAGAAATACCAATAATAGATTGAATTACATTTCGTGTCTTTCCGTTTATTTGTATAACTAAATCAAAATCTGTTTCTTGTATTTTTGAGATGTCAAAAGCTGGCCATGTTTCTTTATCAAGAATTGTTTTCATGCCAATTCTACTCCAAAGTTCATGACACATATGCGGAGCAAACGGATTGAGTAGTTTTAAGAAAATCTTTTTTGAATCTGTAGAGAAATTAATTTCCTTTTCAGCGGTATTCAAAAGAATCATAAGAGCGCTTATCGCAGTATTATATTGAAGCTGTTCAATATCATTAGTCACTTTTTTAATTGTCTGATGAAGTAGCTTGTCAAAATGAGCTGAGCAAGGTTCTTTAGTATCATCCTGCAATACCATATTCCAAAGCCTGTCAAAAAATCGCTGTATTCCTTGCATGCCGTTGTCTTGAAAATCTCCGCCATCTTGGAACGGAGCAAGAAACATTAAATATGTTCTCAATACGTCCGCTCCAACATTTTTTATATATTCGTCTGGATTAACAATATTGCCTTTTGACTTGGACATCTTTGCGCCATCTTTAATAATTAATCCATGCGCCCTGAATTTTAAAAACGGCTCATCAAAATCAATAAGTCCCATGTCATTAAAAACCATTGTGATAAAACGAGTATAGAGAAGATGAAGAACAGAATGTTCAGCGCCACCGATATACATATTTACAGGCAGCCATTTATTTGAGCGTTTGGGATCAAAAATCTGTTTCTTGTTCTTATTGTCAATATACCTAAAGAAATACCACGAAGAATCAAGAAAAGTGTCGGAAACATCTGTTTCCCGGCGCGCTTTGCTGTTACAAGCAGGACAATTTACTTCATAAAAAGATTTAATTGAAGCAAGAGGAGATTCGTTTCTGCCTGTTGGACGAAATTCTTTAACTACAGGAAGCTTAACTGGAAGCTTTTCTTCTGGCACTGCATACCAGCCAGGCATATCTTTTTGTTCTCCTTTCCCTTCCATAGCGCAGTTCTTGCAATAAATCATTGGTATTGGCGGCCCCCAATAGCGTTGGCGGGAGATAAGCCAGTCGCGTAAATGGTAATGAACATTTCGTTTTCCATTAACTTTTTCTACAATTTTCCATTTTACTTCCTCTGAATTCATTCCCGTAAATAATCCTGAATTTATAAGCTTACCATTGCCTTCAAATGCAATATTCTCATCAAATTCTTTACTATCAATTACCTGACGAATGGAAATTCCATACTGCTTTGCAAATGCGAAATCGCGCGCGTCATGCGCCGGCACTGCCATTATGGCGCCAGTGCCATAAGAACCAAGCACGTAATTAGAAACCCAAAGAGGAATTTCATCATCATTTGCAGGATTAACTGCACAAATATTTAATTTAACTCCGTTTTTTGGAGCTACGTCTTCAGTTTGTATTTCTTCTCGTTGTTTAAGAGCTTTTGTAATATAGCGACATGCTAAATCATTCAATTGCCAGCCGTCATCAATCCACTTCTGCGCTAATTCAGGAGATATTACAAGAAATGTTGCTCCAAAAAGCGTTTCTGGCCTTGTTGTAAATACTCTTATTGAATGCTTGCCATCATCTTGTCCAGCTATATTGCGCAATTTAAACTCAATATCTGCTCCTTCACTCTTACCTATCCAATTACGCTGTGCAATTTTTACTTTTTCACTCCAATCAATATTATCAAGATTATTCAAAAGCTTATCTGCATATTTTGTAATTCTAAAAAACCACTGTTCAAGCTCCTTTTTTTCAATCTTGGCCCCGCAGCGCTCGCATTCTCCGCCTATTACTTGTTCGTCAGCAAGCACTGTTTTGCACGAAGGGCACCAATTAACTGCTTGCTTACTGCGATAGACTAATCCTTTCTTCCACATCTGTATGAATATCCACTGCGTCCAGCGATAATAGTCAGGATCGTATGTTTCTATTTTTTCATCCCACGCATAACTATTTCCAATCATTTCCAACTGTTTATAGAATCTTTTCTCAGAAATTTTTGATTGCTTTAGCGGATGAGTTCCCATTTTAAGAGCATGATTCTCTGAATGTATGCCAAAACCATCAAGCCCAATTGGTTCAAATACCTCATTTCCCTGCATTCTCTTAAATCGTCCGTATATGTCAGCGCCTGTAAACGCATACATATTTCCTGCATGCAGTCCTTCGGCTGACGGATAAGGGAACATCATTAAATTTAAAAACGGGTTCTTAGGATTATCCAAATCTGGCTCATGCACCTTTTTCTTTTTCCAAATATCTTGCCACTTTTTCTCAATCTTCTGATGATTGCGCCTTTCTTTGTTATTCATAACTTTATATTATAATTATAGTATAAAAGCTATCATTTTGCTATCTATCCTTATTATTTACACAAGAATAGATAGTAAAAAAGTGCCACGCATACCCTTGACATCTCTGTATAAATAAGGTAAAATAATGAAACTCCTAACAGGAGTTTTTAAGATGATAAAATATTTTTCTTATAACAAAAGAATATTGATTGGGCTTACAGTTATTGTAAGTTTGCTTATTTCTGCGCAAATTTCATATTTAAAAGCAGAAAATCCAGAATCAGCCAAGACTCAACAAGAAATAAGCAGTGTTGTTTTATTTCAAAACAATATTCTTGCTCCTTTATCTCTCATGCCAGAGCCTAAAATAAATGGAAGAATTAGAGCTGTTGTTACTGCTTATTCAAGCTGTCCCCTACAAACTGATGATAGCCCGAACATTACTGCAGCAGGAACACATGTAAAAGATGGAATTATTGCAAACAACTATTATTCCTTTGGAACAAAAATTAGAATACCTCAGATTTTTGGAGACAAGGTTTTTATTGTTGAAGACAGGATGCATTGGAGAAAAAGCAACTCCCATTTTGATATTTGGTTTCCAGAATACTGGCAAGCTAAAAACTTCGGGATACAAGATACATATATTGAAATACTAGAAAGCTAAAAACCGCTGGAAACAGCGGTTTTAACTTGTGCCCGGGGTGGGACTCGAACCCACACGGGAAAAATCCCAACAGATTTTAAGTCTGTATCGTCTACCAGTTCCGACACCCGGGCATCTTGAGGCGCGGACCGGATTTGCACCGGTGTACTCGGTTTTGCAGACCGATGTCTGGCTGCTTGACTACCGCGCCTTATTAATTCTATCTTATCATATTTATCACTTTTTCCAACACTTCGTCAATCGTTCCATCTTGCTTAAATCCAGCTGCGTATGGATGGCCTCCTCCTCCAAGTTCTCTTGCAATACAATCTACTTTCTTTTTTTCAGCCAATTTAAAGGGTTCTGATCTTAAAGACCCTTTTACTTTGCCTTTTTCATATTCAACCAGCAACAAAGCGTAAAGGCATTTGGATTCTTTAGATATGATTGAAGAAATTCCGTTTAATTTTAAATCTTGA
>Ga0307992_1001738_pt1 | contig 12749 bp, 12 predicted proteins | sample EllFjometagen133_FD_203162 | JGI IMG/M metagenome (GOLD analysis project Ga0307992, IMG submission 203162) | Marine microbial communities from Ellis Fjord, Antarctic Ocean - #133 | ecosystem: Environmental > Aquatic > Marine > Unclassified | place: Southern Ocean | collected 2014-10-08
CAGCGATTATCATTCCTATTCCCGATTCACATCAAGAAGATAATGCTAATTATTTCGCTGAACAAAAAGCAATCGTTCTCTTAAAAGATAAAAAAATAAATCCGAGAAATTTGTTGATTAAAATTAGGGAATTGATTTTAGATAACGAACAAAGAGCTCTTTTAAGTTTAAATATTTCTAAATTAGCTAGTACTGAGGCTAGCAAGACAATTAGTAAAGTTATCCTAGATAATGTTAGCACTTAGGCTTGACGACTGCTAATTAGTTTTGTATAATATTAAGGATTTATGACCAAGAGACGAGAAGAAATATTTAAGATTATTTTAGAAGAATATGTTCAGACTGCCCAAGCAGTTAGTTCAGAATATTTGTCTGCTAAGTTAGAGCCCAAGATTAGTTCAGCTACTATTAGAGCAGAAATGGCTAATTTAGCCAATCAAGGTTATTTGCGACAAGAACATACTTCCGCTGGCAGAATTCCAACTCTCAAAGGATTCCGTTATTTTGTTTCTAATCTTTTGCCAAAGTCAGGAATGGCCGTTAAATCTGAAAGAAAGAAGTTAGAAAAGATCAAACCTAAGAATTTTGATCAAATTTCTTTAGTGAAAAAATTGGTCAAAGAGATTGCTTGCTTGAGCGGAGAATTAGGTATTCTTAAGTTTAATGATCACGCTTTTTATTATACAGGATTTGCCCGTCTTTTTGGTCAGCCAGAATTTCAGGATGCTCTAATCTTGCAGGAGTTTTCCCAGATTGTCGATGACTTAGATGCCACAATGTCAGATCTTTTTGATTCTATTGGCGGAGAAACTCAGATTTTGATGGGAGAGAAAAGCTTTTTCGGCGGTTCTTGTAGTGCTATTTTAACACGTTGTAATTTGCCAGGAAATGAGGATTGTGGATTAATAGGGATTTTAGGGCCAATTAGAATGAATTACAATAGAAATTTAGCTCTTATTGAAAGTGTTAAACAAATAATAAATGAAGAATTAATTTTTGAAGATTAGATATATGCAAGACAAAGAAATAAAGAAATTAAAAAAGAGTTTAGAAGAAGAACGTATCAAGTCTGAAGAACATTTGAAGGGATGGCAACGAGCTAAAGCTGACTATATAAACAGGGAAAAGGGGATTGAAAAAGAAAAAGAATCTTGGATTAAATTCTCAAATTCTAAGTTGATTATAGAACTTTTACATTTTTTAGATAGTTTCAGTCAATGTTTAGAACACATCCCAACTGAGTTAGAAAAAAAAGAATGGGTTCAGGGAGTTATTCAAATTAAAAGACAGTTTGAAAATTTTTTAAAGACTCATGGAGTAGAAAAGATAAAGACAATTGGAGAGTCTTTTGACCCTCATTGTCATGAGGCAGTAGATAGAATTTCATCTAAAGATTTTAAAAATATAATAGATAACGAAGTGCAGGCTGGATATAGAATAGGGGAGCATGTTATTCGTGTAGCAAAAGTAATTATTAAGTAAGATTATTAAATAAAATTAAAAAATAAAATTATGAGTAAAATTATTGGTATTGATTTAGGAACATCTAATTCTGCCGCTGCTTATATGGAAGCAGGTAAATCTAAAATGATTCCATCAGCTGAAGGAACTACAGTAGTGGGAGGAAAAGCTTTTCCCTCTTGTGTAGCCTTTACTAAAGATGGACAATTATTGGTGGGCGAACCAGCTCGTCGTCAAGCAGTCGCCAATCCAGAAGGCACAGTATTTTCTGCTAAAAGAAAAATGGGAACTGATCATAAATATAAGATTTTTGATAAGGAATATACTCCTCAACAAATTTCGGCTTTTGTTCTTCAAAAAATAAAAAAAGATTCAGAATTGTATTTTGGCGACAAGGTAGAAAAAGCAGTTATTACTGTTCCTGCATATTTTAATGATGCCCAACGTCAAGCTACCAAAGACGCGGGAGCTATTGCTGGTTTAGAAGTAATTCGTTTAGTCAATGAACCTACGGCCGCTTCTTTTGCCTATGGTTTGGATAAATCCAAGGGACAAGAGCAACAGGTTCTTGTTTTTGACATGGGAGCTGGAACGCTTGATGTAACTATTATGAGTTTTGGAGAAGGAGTGTTTGAGGTTCTTTCTACTTCAGGCGATACCAAATTAGGAGGAACAGACATGGATGAAGTTTTAGTTAATGATATTGTTGCTTCCTTTAAGAAAGAACAAGGAATTGATCTTTTGTCCGACAAAATGGCTATGCAGAGAATTAGAGAAGCAGTGGAAAAAGCAAAAATTGAACTTTCTTCTACTTTGGAAACAGAAATTAATTTACCTTTTATTACCGCTGACAAGCAAGGACCTAAGCATATGTTAAGAAAGATTACTCGAGCCAAATTGGAAGAATTAGTAAAACCTATTGTAGAACGTTGTGGTCAATCTATTGAGCATGCGATGAAAGACGCCAAATTAAATCCAACTAGCGTAGAAAAAGTTGTTTTAGTTGGAGGTCCCACTAGAATGCCTATTGTCCAAAAATTTATTGAGAATATTTTTGGAGATAAACTTGCCCGTGGTGTTGATCCCATGGAATGCGTAGCTATGGGAGCAGCTATTCAGGCCGCTATTCTGGGAGGAGAAGAAGAGGTTAAAGATGTTTTGCTTTTAGATGTTACCCCTCTGACCTTAGGAATTGAAACTTTGGGAGGAGTAATGACTCCACTTATTGAAAGAAATACTACTATTCCTGCTGAGAAATCTCAAGTTTTTTCTACAGCAGCTAATAATCAAACTTCAGTGGAAATACATGCCTTGCAAGGTGAAAGGCCAATGGCTACAGGTAATCGCACTCTCGGTCGCTTCATTTTAGATGGTATTCCTCCATCACCAAGGGGAGTTCCTCAAGTAGAGGTCAAATTCGATATTGATGCTAGTGGTATTTTAACGGTTAGTGCTAGAGATAAAGCTACTAACAAAGAACAACATATTACGATTAAAGATTCTTCTGCACTTTCTAAGGAAGAAATTGAAAAGATGAAGAAAGAGGCTGAGAAATTTGCTGGCGAAGATCGTAAACAAAAAGAAATGATTGACATAAGAAACCAATCAGATAATTTAATTCATACTTGCGAAAAAACAATTAAAGATGCTGGCGACAAAATAAAGCCAGAGTCCAAAGAAGAGATTGAGAAAAAAATTGACGAACTTAAAAAAGTTAAAGATGGTCAAGATCTTGAACTTCTAAAGAAAGCTAACCAAGAATTAGAAGACGCTATTCAAAAAATTGGAGCAGCTATGTATGAAGAAGCTAAAGCCAATACTAGCCCTGATCAGTCAGTTCCTTCGGATTCAAAAGAGAATGAACCAAAAAAGAAGAAAGATGAAGAGCCGATTGAAGGAGAATTTGAGGAAGAGCCAAAGAAATAAATAAAGACATTATGAAGTCTATATCACTAAAATATTTTGTATTTTCCTTTCTGATTTTATTGATGTTTATTTTGTTCTTTTGGCGTTTGACTTTATTCTTTATTTATCCCAGTTTAATTCATTTAGGAGAATTAGGAATTATATATCTAATATTTCTCGCCTTAATTTCTTTGTTTTTCTTTTTGATGGATAATCGTTATTTTGTCTATTTAACTCTTCTATTATCTTCTTTTTCCTTTCTGATTTTTTTCAATTTTAACGATATTTATCTTCTATCTGGTTTTTTGGCATTAATTTTGTTGATTATAGGATATGAATATTCGCGACATGAAAGAAAAGAAAGAATTAAATTATCGCTCAGAAAATCTTGTTTCAAGGGATTGTCATTTGTTATTTTAGCAGTATCTTTATTGTTGGCTGTAATATATTATTTTAATCCATTACTAACAATAGATCAGCAAGTTCTAGAGATTCCGCCTGAAACTTTCGGGCCAATAGTTAATTTGTCAAATGAAATTCTTTTAGATTCTTTGCCTGTTGGATTAAGTCAAGCGGGATTAATTAATTTAGAGAATCAAGGAATTGAGATTGAATTAGCACAAAGGGTTAATCGGGGATTAGAAGAGTTTATTGGGCCTTATTCCCAAGAGATTTCTATAGGATTAGCTATTACATTGTTTTTTATTTTGAGATTTGTAGGCATGATTCTAGGAATTATATCAATTATCATCGCTAGGATAATATTTTACATTTTATTTATTTGTAAAATAATAAAAGTTGGTTCTAAAATGAAACCAACTGAAGTTGTAAAATTTTAGAAAATAAAAGATTTATAAAAGTTTGGACACTGAGTGTCCAAACTTTTTGATTATAAAGGCTTGCTCATTTTTTCTATTCTGTTAATGTTAGTATATTAAACTAGATAAGTAATTAACTAATATTATATTTATTTTATGCCTACTAAGAAAGTATTGAAAAAAGAAAAAATAGTAAAAAAACCAATCAAGAAAAAACCAATCAAGAAGGTTGTTAAAAAAATAACTAAGAAAAAAACAGTTACTACCGGCAAAGCTGTTAAACCTGTTGTTTCTAAGAAAAAGCCAACTGTTTCTAGAATAGTTAAATCTGCTATCAAGACAAAAGTTAAAGCTAAGAAAGTAGAACAAGATATGGTTATTTGGGCAACCGGCAAAAGAAAGACAGCTATTGCCCGCGTAAAATTCTCTACCAATGGTTCGGGAGAAATTTGGATTAATAAAAAACCATTGGCATCTTGTTCTTTAGTTCCTGATTTAAGAAAGATTATCTTGGAGCCTTTAGTTTTGTTAAAAAGAGAAAAACATTTTTTGATTAAAGCTAATGTTAAGGGCGGAGGTACCAAAAGTCAGGTTGAGGCTATACGCTTAGGAATTACACGCGCTTTAGTTATACTTAATCCTGAATGGAGAAAAGAATTAAAATCACAAGGTTTCCTTCGTAGAGATCCACGCAAGAAAGAAAGAAAGAAACCTGGCCTGAAAAGAGCGCGTCGCGCACCACAATGGTCAAAACGGTAACGGGTTTGTCTGTTTTAGTATGATTTCTACAGCTAAAAACACTTTTTATCTATTGGTTGCTTATGGTTACCAGAAGTTGGTAGCGCTTTTTTATTTTATTATCCTGGCTCGTTATTTAGGGGCTGACAACTTTGGTAAATATACTTTTGCGATTTCCTTTGTTACCCTTTTTGCGGTTTTAATAGATGTTGGATTATTTGCTGTTTTGACTAGAGAAATTGCTCGAGATAAAGAGAAAAGTAAAAATTATTTTGGAAATATATTGACATTTAATATTATCAGCAGTGTGCTGGTTTTTTTTATAATTTATTTGGCTATAAATTCTTTAGATTATCCTCTTTTAACTAAAAAATTAGTTTATTTGAATGTTTTAGTCATTTTCTTGGATGCTTTGGCACTTTGCATCTATCATACTTTTAGGGGGCATTTGAATCTAAAATTTGAAAGCATAGGGATTGTAGTCCACAAAACAATTATGTTGATTGTTGGCTTAATCTTGGTTTATTGGAAGGCTCCGATTATTCTAATGGTTTTACCATTAGTAGCTGGGAGTTTTTTCTATTTAATTAATGCGATAATTTTCTTTAAAAAAAATATGCACTCTTGGCCTTGGCCACGCTTTGATATAAAAATTATAAAATCTTTATTAGTTTTGGCTTGGCCATTTTTCGTAACTGCAATTTTTGCTAAAATTTTTGCAACCAGCGACACCATACTTCTTTCTCTTAAAGCTGGTGACGAATTTGTTGGATGGTATAGTGCTGCTCAGAAACTAGTTTTAGCCTTTTTGATATTAGTCGCAGGTTCTTTAAGCACAGCTCTTTATCCTTCTTTCAGTTATTATTTTATACATTCTCAAGAATATCTTAAAAAACTTTTTGCCCAAGGGATTTTTTATATGATTTTAATAACCATTCCCTTGTCTTTGGGTTTAATTGTTTTAGCGCGACCTTTAATTTTGTTTATCTATGGTCCTGAATATTTATCAGCTGTCCCAGCCTTGACCATTTTGGCCATTGCTCTGCCTTTTATGTTTTTAGATTATATAATTAGTGGTTTTTTAAATGCTTGTGAAAAACAAAAAATTAATACTTTGATTCATGGATTGGGAGCTGTAATTTTTGTCGCTCTTAATTTATTATTAATCCCTGTGTTCTTTCATGTCGGTTCTAGCATAGCAGTTTTAATTAGTTTTTTCTTTTTATTTATTTTAGAAATTTATTGGAGCAGAAAAATTATTAAAATTAATTGGCGATATTTATTTCAAAAATTTATCTTAATTTGTTTAGTTGGTTTGCTAATGAGTATGGTTTTGTTGATAATTAAAGACAGAGTGCCATTGATGATATCTGTCATTGTTGGAGCCACAGTTTATTTTGTTTTTGCTTATGTTTCGGGACTAATAAAAAAACAAGAATTGTTATTTTTAACTACGATTATTAAGAACAAAAAGAAATGAATTACGAAGTAATTATGTTTAATATGTCCAGTTATTCTGAATGGCAACATGGAGTTGTTAATCGTAATTATCATATTTTTAATTATCTGTTGAAAAATAAAGATGTAAAGAGAGTAATAGCAGTTGATTTTTTGCCTTTCACGTTCAAAAGAGCAATCAGAAATTATTGGGAAAATATTATCAAAGGATCAAAGGGAGAAGTGGTTTATAGAGATTTAACAACCAGATGTGTTAGAATAAATAGAGATGAAACAGAGTTTTATATTTTTTCTACCATTGATTCTATTCTTTCTCGTAAACTAGTTATTAAAAAACTAAATAGAATCTTTAAAAAAAATATTAAAATACCAAGAATAGTTTATTCTTGTTTCCCTATGTTTGTTGATTATTTTTCAAATATAAAGGCAGATCTAACGGTTTTTGACACTATTGATAATTGGATTGAACATCCTTCTTTTAAAAAATATCAAGAGATTCTAAAGAAAAATTATAAAATTATTACTGAAAAAAGTGATTTAATTTTTACAGTATCCGAAGGATTAAAAGATTTTTTTAAAGAACAAGGAAGAACAAAGAATGTTCATTGGATTCCCAATGGAGTTGATGTCAATTATTTCACTCCAGTTACTACAGCGGGGTCGGCCCTTGTAATAGATCTTATAGATAATGTTTCAAAGCCAATTATTGGTTATTTTGGAACAATACAACATAGATTTGATGTAAAATTATTAGAATATTTGGCAGAGAATAATCCAAAAAAATCTTTTGTTCTGGCTGGACCAATTTGGAAACTAGAGATGAAGGAAAAGCTAGAAAAACATAAAAATATTTATCTCACAGGAAGAATTCCATATTCACAGGCTCCAGATTATATCAATTCTTTTGATGTCGCTATTATCCCGCACAGAATAGATGAATTTATAAAATCTACTTATTCTCTTAAACTTTTGGAATATTTATCTTGCGGGAGGCCTGTAGTTACAACTCCTACTCCAGAAACCGAAGAATTTAAAGATGTTATTTATCGAGCAGCAGACTATGAAGATTTTGACAAAAAAATAAATTTAGCGCTTAAAGAAGATAGTTTATTGTTGAGAGAAAAAAGGATAGAAAGAATTCAGGGGGAATCATGGAATACGAAAATAGGCGAGATGATGAAAATTATTAGAGATTCAGCCTCCAAACTTTTATAAAATCCCAAATATTATGGTTTTATCAATTATTATTGTTAACTGGAACGTAAAGCATTATTTAGAAAGGTGCTTGCTTTCCATTATTAAAAATACTTCTGATTTAGACTATGAAATTATTGTAGTTGATAATAATTCTACTCGTGATGATAGCAAGAAATTTTTAGCTAGTTTTAAAACAGAAGCAAATGTGAAAATTATTTTAAATAATCAGAATTCAGGTTTTGCTAAAGCTAATAATCAAGGCATAAAACAGGCTCAAGGAGAATATATTTTATTACTAAATCCAGACACGGAGATTATAGAAAAGAAGAGCTTAGCAAAGGCCGTTGAATTAATGAAAGAAAATAAGGATTGGGGGGTTTTAGGTTGCCGTTTATTGGAAGCTGACAAGCGAACTCAATTGTCAGTTAGAACTTTTCCCAAAATTATTCCTCAGACGATGATTTCTTTAAAATTACACCATTTTTTTAAGAAATCTAAAATTCTACAAAATTATTTCCAGTTAAATTTTAATTACGAAAAAACAGCTTCAGTGGATCAAGTTATGGGAGCTTTTTTAATGACCAAAAAAGAAGTTTTGTCTAAAATTGGTTTATTGGATGAAAAGTTTTATATTTGGTTTGAAGAAGTTGACTTTTGTAAGAGGACAAAAAATGCTGGATGGAAAGTAGTCTATTCTCCCGAACCAACAATTATCCATTATGGATCTCAATCTTTTGTTCAAGTTCTTTCTCTTGCTAAACAAAAGATCTACAATAGAAGTGCAATTCATTATTTTCGAAAACATCATCCATTACAAGCTGGAATTTTATCATTCTTTTCGCCCTTGAGTTTATTTTTAGCTTATATTAATGGTTTATTTTTGAGAGTTAAAAAAATATTTAGCAAACAAAATGTCAAAGTTCACTAATTCTCTTTTTAAGGTTCGTTTTTTGGTTTATATTTATTTTGTATTCCAATTTTTGTCTTTACTCGGTCGTTCTTATCCAGGACTACAAGAGATAGTTTTTTTCATAATCATTTCTTTAGCTGTCATTTCGAGTTTGCGTAAGATTGAATACGGTTTTTTGTTCTTATTATTTGAATTTTTAGCTGGACACGAGGGTCATAACTTTAGCTTCAATGGCATTTCTCTTCGTTTATCCTTGTTTCTATCAATAATGTTAATTTGGTTTTTGAAAAAGTTTTTTATACCTAAATTTTCTTTAAAAAAATTGAAAAGTTTAATTCCTTTGAAAAAATCTCCTTTATCTTTTGCTATTTTATCTTTTCTGTTTGTGGTTGTTTTATCATTTGGTCGGGGATGGTTTGCTAATAGTGAATTTCTAGCTCTCAGAGATTTTTTGAACTATTCTTATTTCTTTTTAATTTTTCCTTTATCAGAAATAATAGAAAAAAGATTTTTTAGAGAAAAAAGTAAACAAATTTGTCGGGCGGGGATTATAGGTATTTCCTTTTTAACTATTATAGTTTTAGCTCTCTTTGCTACTGGTTTGGTTAGTGTTCATGGTCAATTTTATTGGTGGTGGCGACAGACAGTTTTTGGTAAAGCTACTTCTGCTGGGAATAATTTTTTTCGAATTGTCAGTTCTGTTCATCTTTTAATCTTGCCTTTCTTCTTGATTCTTCTTAGTTTTGTAGCTCATCGTTCTACTAGAAAAAAAAGTGTTATTTTCCTAGCTATTTTAGCCAGTTTAACCCTTTTTATAAATTTTTCGCGCGCTTATTTTTTAGGTTTATTTGCTGGGTTGATTTTTTTAGCTCAGGGGTTAAAATTTAAAAAATGGATAATTTTCTTTTTATTAGTGATAATTTTTCTGGTAGCTGAATTTGGGATTCTTAATCTTTTGATTAACCAAAATCTCAATATGATCTATTTAGGAGAAAGAATGAAAAGCATTACTTCTCCCGACAGTGAATTGAGCGCCTCTACTCGTTTGAATATTTTGCCACGCTTATTGGAAAAGATAAAAGAAAAACCAATCTTTGGATACGGATTAGGGTCAACCATATCTTACTTAAATCCTCTTTCCCAAAAAGAAGATATTACATTTCATATTGATTGGGGTTATTTAGAAATTTGGTTGGAATTGGGTTTGCTGGGTTTGATTTTGTATTTTTTCATTTTATCTATTGTCTTTTATCAAGGAAGGCAATTGTTCAAAAAAGCTCAAGGTAATATTGGTCGTCAAAGATTATTGATTGGACTGGGAGCTGGCTTATTGAGTTTAGTGATAGCTACTATTACTGGTCCATATTTATTTCATGCCTTAGGAATTTTTTATTTAATTTCAGTTATTGTTATTTTTAACCAGAGGAACTATGAAAGTCAAAATAAAAAAAACAGCTAAAGTTTTAATTCAGATTGTTACATGGAATAGTCGTTTTTTTATGGAAAACTGCTTGGATTCAGTTTTTAATCAAACATATAAAGATTTTTCTGTTTTAATTATTGATAATGCTTCTACTGACAAAACTATTCAGTTTATTAGAGAGAAATATTCATCTTCTAAGAATTTATTTATTCTGGAAAATGTTCATAATTTAGGATTTGCGTCTGCCCATAATCAAGGTTTTAATATTAGTCAATCAGATTTTATTTTGGTAATGAATCCTGATATTGTTCTACAACCAGATTTTTTGGGAAAATTAATGGCAACGATGAAAACTAATCGTCGGATTGGTAGTTGTTCGGGTAAGTTGCTAAAAATGAAATTTGGTAATTCAGAAACAAAAGTGAAAGGCATTAAAACAGAGATTATTGATAGCACGGGACTTTTGGTTAAAAAATCTGGACAGACCCTTGATCGGGGAGAAGGAGAGGAGGACAAAGGACAATATGATAAAGATAATGATGTTTTTGGACTTTCTGGCGCTTGCGTTTTTTATCGTCGCAATGCCTTAGAAGACATTAAGATTCCTCGTAATCAAGGTTATGAATATTTTGATGATGATTTCTTTGCTTACAAAGAAGACGTAGATTTGGCATGGCGTTTAAATTTGCGTAATTGGCGTAATATTTATATCCCTAAAGCTATAGCTTATCACTTTCGAGCTGGAGCACCTAAATCTAAACGATTTCATCAATCTCCGTTGATAAATTTTTATTCTTTCCGCAATCATTTTTGGATGTTAATTAAAAATATCCATCCTTCAATTTTCCGGCGAAATATACGGCATATATTCTTTTATTTATTACTTAAAAAAACATATTTATTTTTTACTCAACCCAAAGTTTTATTTCAAAGCGGTTCTTCTTTTTGGAAAAACTTTTTTAAAATTATTCGCAAACGAAAATATATTATGAAAAAAGCTAAAGCCACTCCAGAAAAAATCAATAAATGGTTTAGGAATTAAAAATTTAAATAAAATATCATTATGTTGTCTATCATCATTCTTAATTATAATAACGTTAATCTTCTAAAAAAATGCATAAAAAGCATTTTAGACGCTCAGATTAAAATAGATTATGAGCTTATTATAGTTGATAACAATTCGCAAGACGAAAGTAAGGAATTTTTATCTGAACTTGATTTAGGTTCAGTTAAAATGCAAATAGTCCTCAACAATCATAATTCTGGATATGCCGCGGGCAATAATCAAGCAGTTAAATTGGCTCAAGGAGATTATATTTTCATCTGTAACCCAGACATCATCATTCTTCCTGGAGCAATTGAAGAACTATATTCATATTTAGAGAATCACTCGCAGGTTGGTATGGTCGGCCCACAGTTATTGAACCTAGATCGTTCAATTCAGTACTCTTGCTGTCGTTTTCCGCATTGGTATACTCCTTTTTTGAGAAGAACTTTTTTCGGGGGATTGCCATTTTTGAGTAAAAAACTTAAAAAATATTTGATGGTTGATTGCGATCATAGAAAGGAAAGAGAAGTAGATTGGATGATAGGGGCTGCTCTAATGCTTAAGAAAGATTTTTTTGAAAAATTAGGAGGTTTTGACGAAAGATATTTTTTATACTTTGATGATGTAGATTTAGCACGTAGGGTTTGGCAAGAAGGAAAGAAGGTAATTTATTTACCAAGTGCACAGATAGTTCACGCCCATCAGCGTCTGTCAAATATGCGTTCTGCTTTACCTTCTTTATTCTCTAAAATATTATGGATTCACATCCAAAGCGCCATAAAATATTTCTGGAAATGGAAGTGATGTTAACCTCTAGAGGTTAACATGAAGAAAAACCAACCTGACGGGTTGGTTTTTTGGGTTCTTGACTTTTCCGCCGAAATTTGTCATAATATCAATATCTTTAAAATTCATTATTAAGGAGGTGAATGATGAAAAAAGAACTATTCATTGCGATGGCAAGCATTGTCATCGTAGTCTTTGCTGGAGCTTTCCTGCTTCTAGGAGGTCTGGAAACCAAGGGACATGAGAGAAATGCTGTTGTTATGGTGGCGGGATTAATATCCTTGTTCGTAGCAGTCACAATCTCTATAATTGCTGGGCGCATAAACCCAAATATTAAAGAGATGGCAAAACTCTCCGCTGCAAATGTTATTGTAGCCGTAGCAATCGTATGCCTTATCAGTGGCATTAAGATTGCTATAGCCTTCTCTTTGGTTTTTCTATTCTTTGCATTTGTTGGAGCTTTCCTTTTTATACATGAGAGAAAATCCAATGATTTCATAGGGATCTCCCTCATTCAGATTTTGATTATTATTCTTGTCATGACGTTGACAATGATAATCTAATCTTTGGGGCATTAGTTGTTTTCGCAACGATTGATGCCCTCATTTTTTTTATATTGACAAATTGTTTAAATTTGTTATAAATTAAATAGGTCAATTATTTAGAGTAATAAATTTTTAATTAATAATTTAATTTATGACAAAGAAAATTTTCAGTTTAATTGGTGTAATTTTAATTGTGCTTATGATTAGTGGATGTGTTAAAGGAGCAAACGACAAAAATGTAGAAGGTTTACAACAAGAAGAAGTTGTAGAAGAAGGGCAAATTCAAGAGACTCCAGTAGCAGATGTTACTGAATTACAAATAGAATCTCTTATAGAAGGAACAGGCGACAGGCAAGTAGAACAAAATGATGTTATCAGCGTTCATTATGTTGGAACATTAACTGATGGATCTAAATTTGATTCTAGTATTGATAGAGGCGAACCTTTTACTTTTACAGTA
>Ga0307992_1001739_pt1 | contig 12747 bp, 20 predicted proteins | sample EllFjometagen133_FD_203162 | JGI IMG/M metagenome (GOLD analysis project Ga0307992, IMG submission 203162) | Marine microbial communities from Ellis Fjord, Antarctic Ocean - #133 | ecosystem: Environmental > Aquatic > Marine > Unclassified | place: Southern Ocean | collected 2014-10-08
ATCACTTCAAGACAATCACCTTGATACAAGTTACGCATTCTCTATCCTGTCTCTCGCGATCTCATAGTACCCAGCGTCGAGCTCGATACCGATGAAATACCGCGCTAGGTTTTTACACGCGACTCCCGTCGTTCCACTGCCCATGGTGAAATCGAGAACAGTTTCAAACTTATTCGTGTAGGTTTTGATAAGGTATTCCATAAGAGCAACCGGCTTTTGAGTTGGGTGGACATTCCCTTGTACACTATTAAACTTGACTATTGTACGGGGCATCTTCTTATCACGTGGACACTTTGACTGATACTCTGTTCGCTGCGATCCATAGCAACTACTTTGCCTCACCGTTCTAGTTGTTCGGGGCCGGATATTTTTAGGATCCCTATCCGCTAATACTGGGTAGTAGCCTGTAGCACCTTGCGAAAATACCAAAATATCCTCGGTCTCTTTCATTGGCCGCCTCCACGCATTTAGGTGCCCAGTCAACTGGCTTTTTTGCCAAGTCCAATCATATTTATATTCTTTGATATTACTTATCCGAAGGTAACTAGAAAAAGGCTCAGAACCAAACAATACGATCGCCCCTTTTGGTTTTATTATCCGTTTGAGTTGCGCCCACATTAGATCAAGGCCGATCACTGTATCCCACTTGCACGCTGTAGTGCCATATGGCGGGTCAGTCATCACCATATCAATCGACTTATCGGGGATCTGCTTCATCACTTCAAGACAATCACCGTGATAAAGACTGATCATCCCTCATCTCCCAACTTATTCTTCATCACCCTCTTGAATGCACCCAACGATGCCCCCGTGAGCCTCACCTTCGCTTTGCCTACTACTACATCCGAGTTCCCGACTGATTCGATCCTCTGCTTCGCTATTTCAAAGTATCCTTTGTCAATCTCGATCCCTATAAAGCCAAACCCTTCTTCAGTCGCAGCCTTGCCCGTCGATCCCGAACCCATAAAAGGATCGAATACTGTCCCGCCCGGCGGCGTGATAAGCCTGCACAGATACTCCATGAGAGCCGTCGGCTTTACTGTTGGATGATCGTTCTTTGCGCCATCAGAAAGCCCCTCGTTGCGATCACTCTTAGAAGTCTTTGCACAGTAAAAGAAACGTGCTGCTGAACCTGAATTGGGCGTCGACACTTTCCCCCTCTGTCTGACGTAATTCTTGCCGCTCATGCTTCTGTTTGGTGATTCTTTCTTGCTGGCTTTGTCGCCGCCCCCACTCTTCGTCTCCGGAAACAACCCCAACACCTCTTCCGATCCATCGTGAATCATATTAGCAGGGAACCTGCCCAGTGGCTGCTGATACTCCCCTATCCCCGCACGGAAACCGCTGCCCTTCCCGCTTTTCCTGTCCGCATTTTGCCAAGCAGTGTCCTCTTTTTCTCGCATGGATCCAGAATACGCCCCGCAGCTCAGACTCTCGATGGTCTCTACCCGGCAACCGTCAATGTTAATCGCACCTGTCCCCCACTTCTGCACATTGGCTGCAATAGTCTTTTCTCTCAAAGGCTTGCGAGCTAAAGTGAAGAATTCACAAGCTGGCTTAAGAGCTGTCCCCCAACCATCCCACTGCTTAGCGGCATCGGTTGCGGAAGCCGTGATGTTCCTTGATCCAGTGTTTCCCCCAGAGTAAATACCCTCATACCCCACGCCGGAAACCGACCGATGATTAGGGTTCCTCCCTATTATATCTCGCTCCGCACCCGCCGCTTTGTCGATGGCTTTTGAAATCGACATGCTTTTTGGAAATCCCGATCCGAAAACCCAACTCACAACGTCCCTGATTTCGAACCCGGCATCCTCGATATTCACAACCATCCTATGCTGCGTCCTCGTCCCGCAAGCGCAAAGCATATGACCACCCGGTTTCAAAACACGCAATACCTCCCGCCACACTACAACTCGCGGAACATCATAGTCCCACTTCTTCGACATGAAGCTGATCCCATAAGGAGGATCAACAACAACCGAATCTACAGATCCATCGGGGATCCCCCGCATTACCTCAAGACAATCACCGTGATAAAGACTGATCATCCCTCATCTCCCAACTTATTCGCCATTACCCTCTTGAAAGCACCCAACGTTACCCGCCGCTTAGCTTTCGCTCTCTCCACCGTAATAGCCGATGCACCCGCTTCCTCAATCCGCTTCTTCGCGATCTCGTAGTACCCAGCGTCGAGCTCTATCCCGATGAAATACCGCGCTAGGTTTTTACACGCGACTCCCGTCGTTCCACTTCCCATACTGAAATCGAGAACAGTCTCGAACTTGTCCGTATATGTGCGGATCATGTACTCCATAAGAGCAACCGGCTTTTGTGTTGGGTGGACATTCCTTTGTACACTATTAAACTTGACTATTGTCGATGGCATACTCTTATCACGTGGGCGCTTTAGCTGGTGCTCCGCTTGCTGCGAGCCATAGCAACTACTCTGACTTCTCTTTATTTTAGTGGGTCGAGGCCGGATATTTTTAGGATCCAGATCGGATAAGATGGGATAGTATCTAGTAGCACCTTGCGAAAATACCAAAATATCCTCGGTCTCTTTCATCGGCCGCCTCCACGCATTTAGGTGCCCAGTCAACTGATTTTTTTGCCAAACCCAACAATACTTGAACATCTTGTAATTTGATGAGATCAAGCGGGTTGTAAACGGTTGCGAAGCGGTTAGGACGATCGCACCATTTGGTTTTATTATCCGTTTGAGTTGCGCCCACATTAGATCAAGGTCGATCACTGTATCCCACTTGCATTTAACCATTCCGTAAGGTGGGTCAGCCATCACCATATCGATCGACTTATCGGGGATCTCCTTCATCACTTCAAGACAGTCACCTTGATACAAGTTACGCATTCTCGATCCTCTCTTTCGCGATCTCGTAGTACCCAGCGTCGAGCTCGATACCGATGAAATACCGCGCTAGGTTTTTACACGCGACTCCCGTCGTTCCACTGCCCATGGTGAAATCGAGAACGGTCTCGCCCTCGTTGGTGTAGGTCTTAATCAGATATTCCATAAGGGCCACCGGCTTCTGAGTGGGGTGAAGTCTGCCTTTTCTCAATGCAGCCAAGGAAAAATCAATGATACTTTTAGGGTAGTATGAATCGTTAAATGTTTCCTTGGCAGCACCACCCCCATCACCCCCACTATTCACCTCACTTTTCTGGGGACCACCTGTCATTTTTCTTCTAAGCACCCCTTTGGTCTTTTGTGGTAGATAGGGGGCTTTGCCTTCACAAAATATATGAATGAGTTCATGGATTTTCAAAGGCTGGATTTTTGCAAGAATACCATTTCCAGCTAACTTTTTGTTCCATACCCAATCATATTTATATTGTTTGATATTTGACATTCTCAAGTGACTAGAGAAAGGTTCAGAACCACATAGTACAATGGCCCCGTTGGGCTTGATGACTCGCTTCAGTTGAGCCCACATTTGCTTAAAGGGGATCACGACATCCCACTTGCATTTAACCATTCCGTAAGGTGGGTCAGTCATCACCATATCGATCGACTTATCGGGGATCTCCTTCATCACTTCAAGACAATCACCTTGATACAAGTTATTCATCTCAGTCCACTTTCTTCCACGCTGCTATCTTGCTCGTTCCCTCTTTCAATACGACCGCCACAAGATCCAACGCTGGCCCCGTATTGAGCCAACCCTGTGCCCACTTTGCGATCATTATCACGAGGTTCTCTGCTGTTGGCTCGTCTACTAGATAATGAACGTTTAGATCCAAATCTGCAAGAGGAGCTGAAATAGCATTGGCAAATGGATCGTCTACCGCCAAAATCACAGAATGGTCCAAACCTCCGAACCCGTCCCTGCCCTGGTGCAACAGATAGTGTGCTAGGGCGTCCAACGTCGAACCGTCTGCTACCATCCCCTCTGGTTCCCTCGACTCCTTCATGGATCCATAGAGCTCTAGGACTAACTCGTAGGAATGACCATGTAGGTGTCTCTCCATCCCTGAATGGTCCTGTAACCTGTGCGCCGCCTCAAATCTGTACCCCTGCTTGACAGTGATCGTTCCCCTGATTTTTTTGTCCGTCGTCTTATGGGGCTCTGCTACGGCGATAACCTTCGTTGGATTGAATTCGTTCAAACCTTTACGGTTCGGGAAATTCTCTACTAACCGTTCGGCCTCTCTAACGTTTTTCGCCTCTACCTGGATTTTCTGAACCTTTTCTGACCAATTAGGCACGCCAACATAACGGTAGACATTGTTTCCTTCTTCTGTGACTAAACTATTCGGTACTATGCTGATCTTTGCTTTACTCATTTTTCACCAACTTTTTGTAAGAAACCGGATGAACTGCTGATACGTAGTTTTCCAACCACTCATCGACCGGCATCATTTTAATTTTTCTTTCTATTTTGTTTTTACCATCTCACTAGGCTGAATCCTCCAATACCCGCACTGCTTATCAGAACATACTAACGCGGTTCCCCTGATTGCAACATATTCACCCGCTACCGATAACCTCCGAATCTCCAATACCGATCCGCACTCCGGACAGAGAGAACTATCCTGTTCCGATCCGCCCTTATTGTTTTTCTTGCTTGGGATTTCCTCTATCCATGATCCGACGGCTTCGATCCTGATGTCGCGCCGTTTTTCGACTTCCCCCATAACTGCATCTCTCTTGCGTCTCCACTCGTCCATTTCTTCTTCTGTGTGGAACTCTGGTTTATCGTACGCAAACACCACGCCTTCCAGATCGTGTCGATCGTCCAAGACACCAGCGAATTCTTCGATGCCATCCTTATCCGTATCTACCATCAATGATAAACCAAGTGGATGGAGAAACCGCCTATTCACTTCTTGTAAATATCCTTCTCGTCGGAACTCATCGACCGGCATCATTTTAATTTTTCTTGTGATCATTCTCCTACCTCCAGTTTTGACTTCCCATCTTTAATCATCGAGATCGCTTGGTTCTCTGCTAACCCAAAGGCCCACCCCCTGGAGCTGGTTATATACTCCTCAATCGGGATCACTGCGTATCCGTCGAGGCACGCTAATGTGTCACCGCCCTTTGATGGGAACAGATCACCCGGTGTCGCAGAACCCCGTCCAGATATGATGCATTTTCTGACGTAACTGTCCTGCGCCTCGGCCTTTTTCTTTTTTGCGATCCGTGCTTCCGTAAGCTCCTCAATGACCATCCTGAAAAACGTCAGAGGATCTGCATCCATCTGGAGCTGGTCATAATCATACAACTGGGACATCTCGGTTAAAACTGCGTCCAATTCTTTCTTATATTTCTTGCTCATCCCTTCGTATCCCTTTCCCTGGCTTCGAGCGTCTTGTCCCTCGTTCGTTTCCAATAGGTCAATGTCATTTTGTTTCAAACCTTTCGATCATCGCCATCGCGAGCCCCAGATTACAACACGGATCTTCAACGCAGTGAAGCGTTTCATTATCCGCAATAAATCCCATCATCCCGCACTTTTGCAGACACACCGCATTCAACTGGTCCTTTACATCTTTCCTCTGTTGATCGCCCCAAACCGGCTTCCCGTACTGGCACCATTCCTCGCCCGCCCTAAGACCCCTTATGTGTTCCTTTTGACCAAAAACTGTATCCCTCAACTCCTCTTCGATCTTTTTTCTCGCAGAGATTTCTTTTATCTGTCCTCTGATCTGTATTTGCTGCTCATAGATTTTTGTACGCAAATCCAAAACTGGCTCGCGTGTTTCTTTTCTCAGTCGTTTAATTTCCTTCCCTTGCTCATGAACTATGATCCGCGTTGCTCTGCTTTCTTCGTGCTCTACTTTTACTTCTTCGCGCAACACTTGCACTTCTTCCCAAACTGACATTTGAACTGGTTCCATGCTTCGCCCTTTCCCTACCATAACGACAACCCGAAACGGTTAGCACAGACTATCACCGCGTCTAGTTGCCGATCATGGCGTGTCAATGGTCGCTTGATCCAATCGCGCGCCCGACTCATCCAACTAATGTAGAATGCGTTATTGCGCTTCTCGATCACCACGATCACTGAAACCTCCCCTGCAATATCCATTACCCTGGCCTCTATAATATTCCTGGCCGTTTTCTTCCAATATTGCTTACTCATCTCTAATTATATTTCCTTTCTGTACTCTGCTCTGCCGGCGTTGGTTCGAAGTATTCGCATTCTTCGTTTATTTTATCTTCAACAAGGCCGCGAATTCGTGAATCTCTTAAATCGAAGACACAGATTACTCATACCTTCGCCCCGTTCTCGAACTCGACAGGTGTTTCCTGCTCGATGCCTTTTGGTACGATGGCCCGGATCCTTATATCGATCTCTATCAACCCGCCGCCAATCCAAGAATCTTCAAAAGGCTTCTTTAGATTTGCGGTAACTATTCCGCCGCGCTCGACGATCATTCCCTCCGGGCATTCTAACTCCAATGCCGAGCCAATCGCCTTCGTAATATCAACGCCGTTCCCCTCTTGGATTGCGGTTACCGCCTGCCCTAAAAAATCTATTTGTATAACGTAAACTTCTGACCGCTCGGATCGTAGACTTGAACAATTTCCAAACAGATCTGCTGTACTCTTATCCGAGAGTTCGCCCCGTGCCTCTGTTAGAATCCCCTCTTTGCGCATCAATACTTTGACCGTTTCGAAATCGCAAAGCTCGTTCATGATTCTAGGTAAAACGTCCATCGTTGTCCCTCCTTATTTACTATCCATACTTTCGGTTCGTGCGTACCGTGTCAACGGCTGCTCGCCCGTGTCATTACACTACCACCCTTTTACCCCAAAACCTATAAAAATGTACTTACTTTTTTAATCTTTTTGAACCGCCCGTAGCGGTACCCATAACGTTATGCGATTATTATTTGATGGTCTTCCGAGGTTAGTGTCACAAGGGTTTGCGAGAATCGCATGAATCTTTCCAGATTTCTACTTGCCTATTTGCGGCGTAAATATCAACTCTATCAGATCCCTTGTTGCTAACTCCGCCAATATCCTAGATTGTACTGGCGCATCTTCCCGAGCAGATATGATCCGTTGATCCCTCGCTACCCTGCCCGCAGCCTCTATTCCTAATACCCGCGTTCGCAATTTCTCATATAGGTCTGAACTCTTCTTGCGAATCGACCTTAACTGCTCTACCTCGTCCAATAACTCCGTATGCCTACGCGCTACCGCATCAAAATCAAACGGGGCCTGAACCGTCTTAATACCATAGAGCTGCCTGATCATCTTCTCTACTTTTCTCTGCTCCTCACTTGAAACCGCATCAAAAGATAATGTCACTGATCCATTTCCGATCTCTACCTTCTGCGCTGGCTTCGCCTTCCACGTCTTCGGCGGGGGTACTATTATCGTTTTTCGCTCATTCCAACTACAACGCCCCATGTGCCTGGACGTTACCATTCCACTCCACTTCGCACAATAAACAGAAATATCACTGCTACCCAACTCTATTTCTTTTGAATCAAAATACTCACACTCAAAACAATGCCTCGGCTTTTGCTTACTCATGATCGCCTCTCAATTCGTCACGCTCAACGCCGGACCACTTTCCGCCGAACGCTTTCAATGCCCCCATGCCATGGCGATGTTGCTCGGGTATTGACGCATAAATGTGATATGCAAACTGACGTGCTTGATCTTCATCAATGATCGCCTCGCTAGAACTTCTCCTTAATGGCCAACATACAAAATCCAAACATGCACCTCGTAGGTCTGCCCCTTGCAGACTAACGCCTCGCAGATCAGCACCTTCGAAAACAGCATGCCTAAAAATTGCATCCTTGAGATTCGCGCCCTTAAAAATCGTGCCTCGCAAAATCGCTCCGTTTAAAATCGAACCCTGTAGATTCGCACACTGTAGATTCGCACTCTTGAGATTGACGTGCCGCATAATCGTCCCAGAAAGATCCGCCCCCTGTAGATCCGCATCCGAAAGATTTGCCCCCCAGAGATTTGCCCCCCGTAGGTTCACCCCTGAAAGATTCAGGCTCGAAAGATCCGCATTCTGGATATCTACATTTAAAAAATTCAGATCATTGATTTTGAGTTTCATTAAAACGTCATCCCGATCCATTGATCCCGTTCGTGCTTTATCTACCTGCTCGATCGGATCCTCCTCCGTCGCCGTCTCTGTGTCCACGCCGCATTGACAACGTATGAACGGAAACCAATTAGAACGAACCGGGCACACGTCGTTCGTCCTTGCCTCACGAGCCCAATCCATGATCAGATACACGTTGCCCCTATTCACATCTTGTAACAATTCCTCCAACTGTTCGATATTACAAGATGTATTCCTCCTATTGCCTATCGTTCCAATGCTATAACAAACAGCAAAATATCTCTCGGTCCGCTCTCCCAAAGCCACCTCGGTGGGCGTCGAATTCGTCAAGGTTATGCGCTCAATAGGATCCATTGCCGCCGCACCTCCGGTTATCTCTATATTCTCGCTATGAATGACATCGCCGCCCTTTAGACCTTCGAGGTTATTATGATCGGGAACATCATTTCTATTGAGCTGATCGGTACGGCATCCTCGATGTACTGAATCATCCTTAGGCAAATCGTCACGACTTGCATATGCATCCCAGATTTTGTCCGCTGATTTCTCGATCATTGTTCGTATCAATGATTTATCTTGATCCAGATACGAAGAATACCGCGACAACGCCCCGTCTGGCGAATGCGCCGTTATGTGCGAATGGACATGAACTCCTGTATCTAATTGGAATGTCTTGAGTGTACAATTCTTATTCACACTGATTTCTGTAACTGTTACGCTCCGAACCCGCCCCGTTTCAATGTGCGATTCTAGGTTCCCGGTCATTTCGTTTAGATATGAAACTACCGCAAAAACTTCATCCCCTATATTGATTCTATCAATGTTCATTTTGCATCTCCTTTTCGCTGAACCAACTTTAACAACGCCTTATAATCCTCGGTGGGTAGAACGGTACAAACCGCACAACCGACATTTGGTATCGGCGCATTTATCCCTGCGCTCTCTTACATCCAAATGATAGATCGGCGGGGTATTGACCCCCGGCTTACGATCATACTCGACCTTGAACCACTGTTCCGCGTCAACCGCTACAGGTTTTTTTCTATACTCCATTCTTCCCGCCTTTCTATATGCAGATCGTTCCGTTGCATATTTCGTCATTATCGCATGATGTATTGGTGCACACGCATTGCGCCGCCCACGGTTCGTCAACTTGCCCGTTACACAATGGCAACCTACCACCGCAACTTGCGCACCCTAGCCCGCAATGACTATTTACGTTGCACGCCTGACACTTATTATCTTTTCCGCAATATGTTGCTTCGACGTTAACCGAACAATCCTTGTCCCTTCTACACTCGGGCTCAACCTCCGTATCGCTGTCCTCGACCGTTCCCGCATCGACCGTTCCCGCATCGACCGTTCCCGCGTCAATCGTTCCCGCGTCAATCGTTCCCGCGTCAATCTGTCCCGCGTCAATCGTTCCCGCGTCAATCGTTCCCGCGTCAATCGTTCCCGCGTCAATCGTTCCCGCGTCAATCGTTCCCGCATCTTCGATCGGATCTCCGCCTATCCACACACCTGCACCGGCGCCCAGGTCCACGCTAGGCCGGTTGAACGCATCAACGATTAACGACACATCCTTGTCCGTTTCTTCGATAAGAATATACCCTGCGTCGCTGGCTACAAACTCATCTGGATATGCCCCCTGGCAAGAACAGACCGAAATTAAAAAAACAATCATCAATCGTCTCATTACCCGATCCTATCTACCCACTTTTGGAGTGTCTTGATTGTTATGGCTGCTCCGCAACAAGGGTAGAGCGTTATCCATTCCTCATAACCCCCGCTACATTTGAACCTACACTCTCTTTTCGTAACCTCAATCACTCTTTCCATATCCTTCACGAACAGATCCTGATCCTTGGTAATCATTCGCTCACCTCAATCACTTTTTTCTCGAACTCTACAACCCACACATATGGATTAGTATACCAGCCAACCCCGTTCTTTTCGTTTATCGAATCCCATAACCACGCAAACTCAGAACGCGGACAATTTATAGGGTTATGGAAGATCCCTTCGCTCAGCGCATCCTCTGCCGTAATATAGTGCAATCTGTCGATCCGTACACTCTTGATCGTTAACGTGATCCTACTCATCCAACGTGGCATATGGATTGATGGCCTCCAGCGCTCATAATCATATATGGTATCTGCGTCTGGATCCTGGAACGATTTATACAAGATCTTTGCATCGCGCGGGATCTCCGATGGTTTATTTTTATCATACCATGCCGGTGCACTCCACGCTTCGCGCACCCAGAGTCTGTCGCCGGGCATTCCATATGGGCAATATCTTGTGTAATCGCCGAGAATAAGAGAACGCTTGTTGCGCTTATGGCACCAGTCCTCCGCATCTCCTAATGCAGGAATGTACTTGACAACCCTACGTATTTGCGTTTTCTTCCCAGATAATACTGCCTGTACCATTTCTGTTTTAAAAAGTATCGGTCGCTCTTTCATTTTATTACTCCCTTTTTAAGAGATTCAAACGAAACTAACTTGCCATTTATCAGCACCTGATCGCCCATCATTAATGCAATACGCCGGTCAAGTCTCTCGATCTTATCAATGATCTCTTGTCCCATTTTTCTTGTCATGTGCTTGTTACTATCATTTGACGCCAAGACCAAAGGGAAAGGTATATAATGCTCATCATTTTGCAATTCCTCTAATGCATCCCTTAGTACTGTAGCTTCGAAATTATCATCTTGTGTAGGCATCCCGTTTCCCCTCCTACTATTTAAAACGCTTTTCTAATGCGGTGATCGCTATATGATTACAACAGGAATCAGAGCAACTATTACACTCTGGTGAACCATAAGACAAATTGCATTCTGAGCAGGTCTCTATTATTCTATCTCTGGCTTGCTCGAAATATCCTATTTGACAATCTCTAGCGTTTTTTTTTGCACTGTTTTTTCAACTACATCTTCTGCTTTTTTTGTTTCTTCGACCTGTGCTTCTAGCTCTGCAACGTGCGCCTTGACATCGGCCATGAATTTAGCCTTTTGTTCTTCGATCTCCTTATCCGCCTGAGCGATCTGTTTTTTCCAATCTAAATCTTCATAGACTTCGCATTCTTCGAAGTCTAGGGATTCTATCTTTCTCAATTCGATGTAGCGCTCGACAGGTATGATCGCATACCCGTTAAGCTCCGCGACTAACCCTCTACCCCGGTAATTGACGATCGGCGATGGCACGCCATTTCTTGCCTCTACCAGACAATTGTAAATGAAGTTTGAACCTACGACGATCGGATGTTTGATTTTCTTTTCTTCGCTCATCTTTTGACTCCTATTCGTATTTTGCTTTTAGTCTTGCCAACTCAGCAAGATTTCATGATGAAGTTTCTTTGATCCATTCCTTCATTTCTTTTTTGTCTCTCTCTTTATCATCTCGGCTACTTCTTCCAACTTGGCCAAGATAAACACCGCGTTAGATCTTGTCTTAGACATATTTGAATTATTGAGTTCGAAAACAAGTCTTTTCACCTTATTAGAAGCTAAGAAATTCTCTCTATTTATCTCTGCCGTAACATCGAATAATTGCAGCTTATGATTCTTCTTAGACCATTTCTCTTTGCGTTCTGTAGCTTCGTCTGTGAACCAAAAGTTTTTTGTTTCTCGCGTGATCTCCATTGGCAACCCAGGCGCCGGACCGTCCCAACACCAGGGCTCTTTATCTATATAAATAAAATCCCCTACTTTTAGTTTTTCAAACATTGCCAACCCTTTTTTGTACTTACAACTTTTACCACGTTCGATCAAAAAATCAAACTAATTATTTCATCGAATCGTTGATCATTTTTGCTACTTTTTTAGCCATGGTACTTCTAGCTATTCTAACTAGATCATTGAAATGAAAATTGGAAACCCTTTCGACTTCACTTTTTACCCACTCAGCGACCGGGCCCTCGCCCTCTATCCATTCCCTGACCTGTTCTCTCACCTGATCGCGCACCTCTTCTTTTAACGCCTCTCTTACCTGTATTCCAATCTCGATAAATGCCTCTTTACTCAATATGAAACGAATATCAGATCCACGCCGTTGCTCTTTCCCAATGGCATCCATGATTTCTTTATTGACCGTCTTAGATAACTCCTGCTTTGCTTTCAATATAGCTGGATCAAGTGCGAACTTTTTAAGATGTCTCTTTACGAATTCTGACGCTATACCTTGACGCAACTCTATCTCAAAATCAGTATCCCCACCGATCAGACGATCGACTGCTTCAACACTTCCCAACATTATTTTAACTGTCATCTTCTTCTCTTTCCTCTGGAAACTGGTCCCACGTCTTACCGTCCAACGCCCGCCCCGCTTTTTTCTTTCCCGTCTTACTCATCATACAGGGATCCAACGCTTGCCACTCTTTATGATCCGATAATGAGAAACCTAGATCCACTGGACTGTCGCAGATCCTTCCGTCATTCAAAACGATCTTGTCCTTACCCGCATGTGCGTAGCCGCTACCGTTCTGCCACTCTCCCCATTGCTTAAACATGAGCGGAACTACTGCCGCTTTGCATTGATCTCTAATATCCAATGCCCATGCCGGGTGCATCGGGCGCGCCTTCTGCCCCGACTCTCCGCCGACTATAACCCACTGTAAAAACGCCTCGTATCCGAACCCGTCCGTAAAACCGAAACAATTCATACCCCTTGGATCCTCTCCAAAC
>Ga0307992_1001740_pt1 | contig 12740 bp, 18 predicted proteins | sample EllFjometagen133_FD_203162 | JGI IMG/M metagenome (GOLD analysis project Ga0307992, IMG submission 203162) | Marine microbial communities from Ellis Fjord, Antarctic Ocean - #133 | ecosystem: Environmental > Aquatic > Marine > Unclassified | place: Southern Ocean | collected 2014-10-08
CCATTCGTTTTGTTTTTCACAACCACAATATAAAGGAGACGTAATCACAAGTCTTGGTCTTCCTTCTGTACCAACATCCCATCCACAAATAGTATTCTTATCTTTAGATAACTGTTTAGAAATTTTATTTAAAAAAGTTTTGTTTTTATCATATTTAGGATCTATACGAAATGATATATAAGTAACCCATTCTTTATCATGACCTTCACAACTTCCTCTTATCTCAACATTTGGTATATTATCTAGATCATCAAGCCATTTAGTTTTTAAATGAATATCTACAGCCATTCCATTCCACATTTTTTCTTTAACTATACCTGGATATCTACCACTTCTCCAACCAGAATATTTTTTACCATTTACAAGTTCCCAAGCAAATGTAGGAGATGGTTTTCTTTTAATACCACCTTTTCCCATCTCTCTTTGTTCGAGAAACAATAAATAATCTTTTAACATTATTTTAATTCCTTTATTTAACTACAAATCTTCTTGTCATTGAAATAACAACTGCTTTATCAACAAAGTCACCAGGACAAGTTAAATCTTTATTTGTAGAAACCTCATTATGAAATTTTATTCTATTTGGTGAGATATGAAACATCTTCATCATAGGATTAATTAATTTATAAGCCAAAACTTCATATAATCTCTTTTGTGGAATCTTAAAATCATAATTTCCGAGAAGGGCAATATGGATTGCTCGATTATTTATTTCAGCTGGAATATCTGGATAATCACAAAGATATACAAAAGGTCTACAAACAATTGGGATATAATCTTCTTTTATTAATTCAACCACATAATGATAATTAATATCACCTTGTTTCTTTTCTAAAACTCCCTTAAATAAACCAGGTAATTGATATTTTGCATTATCAATACGTGCTTCAGGATTTTCATATAATTCAGATGTATGGTGTAGAATAACATATCCAGTTTTTCTTCTAATTTTTAATAGAGATGGTCTGAGAGGTATTTTCATATTATTCTACACCTTACATAATTAATCAGCCGATTAAACATCGTTATACACGGTTTTATGAGTACGTATAAACAATCCCATATAGTAGGTTGAGGAAGTATTTGCATTACTCTATACCTTTGTACTCACTTTGACTGTTTTATAAGCAATCCCAAAAACTCCAATAGATGCACCTAATCCTAAAAGTATCTTGGCAAAAATTGGATGTCCCATAAATGTTAAAACTACTGAAGCTAGAAGAAGCACAATTGACATCCAAGTTTTCCAACCACCCATTATCTTTTGTTTTAAAGTCTGTATAGTTTCAACACCTTGTCCAACTCCATATAATCCAAGGGCCGCACCTAAAGCCATTACTTCTGGAGTTAATTGTCCAAAACCTATTGTATCAAGAAATGTTGACAATAACATTATAATCCCACTTCCCCAAATTTTCCAGTTAATAGTTGGCATAAAATATCTCCTTTTTAAAGTTTATTTTTAATTTGTTCTCCCTTTCCCATTAATTGACAAAAACATTATTGGAACAGTTCACCATAATTGATCCACAACTGATGGGATCTCCACACGTTTGTTTATATTTTCCATTTACAAATACATCATGGATTCCGGCTGAATTTCCTGTGTGGCATCCGTGATGGGGACAACAGTGCGATACCCAAATATCCCCAAATCGCACCACATTAAGACCGTTCGAAAATACGTTGGGGCTCCATTCCCCCGGTGGCCGTGGCCCAAAACAACCATGACCTGAGCACTGATCCGTCTTTCTCGTCACGCCCGGCAAGTTTCTTTCTCCTTTCTATAATATTCTTTCATTATATCTGATTGTTTCTTTCTATTATTTGGATCTGCAAAATATTGTTTACTAATTTCAGATGACTTTTTTCTATTTTCTTCTGTTTCAAAATATTTCTTTCTTCCTTTGGATGACTTTTTTGCAATTTCTGGATTTTTCATAGGGTTATTTTCACCCATCATTCTTTTACTAGTATTCTCTTTCTCTTCCTCAGTTATTGGTCGTCCCTTATAAGTTCCATTTCTTCTCCTGGTCTCAACCATTTTCAATCTACATTCTTCTATATGCATTGGATTTTTATTTTGTTGAAAAGAATGTATACCTAATTTTAATTTATTTTTTTCTCTATCTGATATCTTTTTTCTGGTCTCAGGATGTTCTTTATAATGTTTTTTTATTCCCTCAGATATCTTTTTTCTGGTCTCAGGATGTTCTTTATAATGTTTTTTTATTCCCTCAGATATCTTATTCCGAAAATCTGGATTATCTTCAAAATATTTTTTTCTCTCTTTTGACATTACATCTCTAACTTCAGGATGTTCTTTATAATGTTTTTTTATTCCATCCGATAACTTTTTTCGAAAGTCTGGATGATTCTTAAGATGTTTTTTATATTCTAGAACTGCCTTTTTTCTAACTCCCGGATTTTTCATTGGATTATTTTCACTGAAAGATTTTCTCACCTCCGGATTATCCTCATAATATTTTTTCTTTATTTCTGATAATCTATTTTTAGCTTCAGGATTATCTTCATAATGTTTCTTTAAACCTTCACTTATTTTTTTTCGAATAATTGGATTTTTAAAATTTTCTCTCATTTTATCTTTCATCTTCTTAGTATATATATGTCCACTAGCTCCTTCTCCACCTTCAGTAAAATTTACCAATGGTCCGGTTCCTAAATCTCTTCTACCAATAGTTATGATAAGTTCAATCTCTAAATTAAATGCAGACTTTTCATCTAAATTTTCACCTTGAAATATTATTTTTGGTTCTAATCCACTTTCTCTTATATGTTTAATTTTATAACCCAACCAGTTCTTATAATAATTCCAGTGATCTCTCCACCTATTATTTTTTCCCTTCCCCACATACATTGGTTCATAATCAAATGAATAATTCCCATAATTATATACTCCAGGTTTTCGAGTATCTAAATAAATATAAGTATAAAAAACTTTGTCCATTATGAATCACGATCTCCAACAGGATCAGCAGGGGAACTCGGCGAAGCAGGAGTTGATGTCCCAGAATTCTCCCAAATTTGTGATCCATCAAAATTTATTGTGGATCCAGCTTGGGCGTCAAATTTCCCACCTGCAGAATGATAGGTAGATCCTCCTGACTTTTTATGAATATTTCCATTTGCTTGTTCATTATAATTTGCATCTGTTTTTATTCTAATATCTTTTTTTGCATGAATATCTAATTTTCCATCTGTCTTTATAATTATATCTGATTTAAAATAAGCTTGCATTTTCTGAGTGTCAATATCAATATGGATAAAATCTCCCTTATAAGTTCTAATCAGCAATTTCTCTTTTCCATCTCTTTCATCCAACAAAATAGTTGTTTGGTTTCCATCAATTTCATATACTGAATCAGTATCTCCAGTTGGTGGAGTTTTTATCTTCCTTTTCTTTCCGGTTATTTCTATTCTCTCGTCATCTGGATCGTCTGAAATAATTATTGTTCTTCCTTGATGAGATTTAAAAATAGTCCACTTATCTTCATAATTTGTACCCAACTGATTTTCTGGAAGTACTTTTGTATTTTCTAAATCCAACCCACCAAAATAGTATGGACGATTAATGTTCCCATTTTCGAAAAAAATGAACACCCATGAACCAATTTTAGGAATATAACTTGTCCCCATATAATGATGCTCAGAATCTTCTTCCATGTTTCTTCCTGAGATTGGATTATTTGCAGCACGAGCCCATAACCCTTTTTCATCTGGCACTAATGGCATTATATCAGGAATCCACACTAATACTCTTCCAAACTTTTCCTTATCCTTACTGCTGACAACTTTTGCTCGGTAAAAACCAAAAAGTGGATCTGTTACATTTTCCATAAAATTCCTTACTTAAAAGTTGATTTCGTCAAAGCAATTATTTTATCAAATTCTTTCTCATTCTGTTTATAAAGAGAAGTTGGAACTATAGAAGTTCCTGGAATATCAGAAATTAATATTATTGAAAGAAATCTGGATAAATCCTCAAGAGCGGGTAAAAAATCAAATCTAAATCTAACTAACATTTTAGAAGAAAAACTATGAGGTCTAATTCCTGGCATCACATTTAAATCAGAAAGACATTGAATAAACTCTACAACTGATTGAAAATTATATTTCTTTATTTTATCTGCTTCATTCTTATAATTATAAGGAGATATTTTAGAAGATTCTGAAAGAAGTGCATCTTTATTTGTAATACCATAAAAAGAGGATAATACATAACAACTAATTAAGAACTTTAATTTAAGAATTTTCGATGTATATATTCCTAATAGACCATAAGTTTTACCAAAAAGTTTTATAAAAACTGATAATAAATAACTTACAAAAACTGGAGCAAACATATCTGGTATTCGAACTTTCCCAGTTACTAATTGTTTAAAATAATAACCATATACTAAACAAGAGTATAGATTTCTTGGTTCTACATAAGAAATATCAACTGCATTAAATGATTTTAGATTGATAATTATACTTTTGGTATTTGTATTATATGTTGTAGGAAGGGGATACTTAGTAAAATTAGTAATTACAATATTCTCACGTTTTTTTATATTTGTAATAAGATCAAATATTATATCTTTTGTGAAGTGTTGAATTTTCTTTTCATGTAATTTTAAATATGCAAATAACGATCGAGGAGTATTCTCTTCATTCATAAAACTCCTAATAGTAGATTCTGATTCAGATAAAATATTTTTGGTTCCTCTAAGGAGTTCAAATTTATCTTTTATCTTAATCATTTTAAACCCTTTCGGCAGTTAAACGTTTTTGTTTATCCGCTATCATTTTTTGTTTTTTGTATGATTCATTTTGAGCAACTAATTTCTCCATTTTGATTTGTACTTTATCAATATGATGTTCAAGCTTTTCTCTACATTTACCAGGATCTCTTGATCTATCACATTTTGGTCTACCAACAGTAAGGGCTGATAATGCGTATTTTAATCCCTCTATCTGCATATCTGTTTTACATATACCTTTTTCTGGACCCTGTAAATCATTACAAGCTCTTGCTTCTTTTGTTGCATATTGTTTAACAAATTGATACGCTTTCATTAAAAGACTTGCTACTGCAATATATTGATTTGATGCTGCCAAAACTTTTCCAGTACCTTTAACAGCAGTTCCAAAAAGTCCTTCTTCTATATCAATTTTTTTTAATTGAGTCATCTATAATTACTCCCAAAAAAATGATTTTTGATTTGTTTCCAACTAAATTAATAGAATAAACTTTTACCATGGTACCTCCATTAATTTAGATATTTCTTTTTCAGGAAAATTGTCACTACATATACTAACGATTGATTGAAATGATGGAATTACAACTGTTACTAAATTAAAATCTTCAATACATGGAATACTATTAACAAACATTAAAAGAGATGCCAAAGTGACTGTTCCATATTCATCGTATGATAAATAATCAGGTTTCATTTTATATTTTGGTTCAAAATCTTTTAATGTAGAATTTCTTAATAAATAAAATAGATTTTTTTCAATAGTCCATAATGTTAGAGATGGAAAAATATAACGACCACCTATAGTTTTATATCTATCACATTGATTATCTAGACCAGTTGGGAGTTTAGAAAATTGTTTTGCTTCATCTTCAATAGTAATCATTGAATTATCCTTCCATCGCTATTCCAGGATAATTATCTTTAGACCATTTATATGACTCATCATTATGAACAGAAGTTCTTTGTTTTAAAACATCTATATCATCATCATCTAAAAACTCTGAATAATTATTAATGAAATACTTATAATCCCCTTTAACTATATCAATTGGTATTTGTAATACTCCATTATGAAAACGTTCATGAATTGCTTTTACCAAAACTGCATATCCAACTTTGTTTGTATAATGAAGATTCATTGCTTCCATTGCAATATCAAAAGAGGAAAACTCTTCTTGTTTTGCCAGTTTCTTACCGACTATCGCTTTTATTAAAATAAAAAGTGAGGGCATATGATGATGGACTTCAACAGTACATTCATTCATACTTTCTTCAGTTATCATACATTGATTTATTCCTAAAACAACAATAATATATTCCTTCCAAAGTTTATATTCCAAACTTCCTCTAACAAGTTTTTCACAGTTTCTTATAAATTTTTTAAATTCAGATTCATTTTCAAAATTCTTTATTTTTAAAGGAAGTCTAAATGGATAATTATCGCTGTATAATTCAAGCCCGTCAACATTTGATTTAACATCAGTATTTTCCATTTATTTCTTCCTCTATTTATTACTAATATTGATTGTAGATAATGTACCTAATCCATGAATTATCATTCCAAGAATAAAAATTACAAACGCAAATAAACCTACCCAGTAGACTGAAATAAAAGATACTATATTCCAAGCAACATAAATACATGCTCCTATAAATGCCATACCTATTATTTCATCTGTATCAATATTTATTTTTGGAAATTTTGATTTAGATGATTCTATATTCTTTTCTTCATTTCCAAAAGCTTGAGAAAAATCCTTTAAGGCTTTTCTAGTAGCTTGACTTAAATTTGTCGATTTATCTCCCGACGCTTTCATTGCAACTAATAATGAACCAGAATCAATTAAATCTGAGTTTATTTTTCCATAAGAATTTGATAAAACTCTCTTTGCTAAAGAATAAGATTTATTAAAACCTGGACTCTTCTCTGACATCATTTGTTTTACTTTTAAAACTCCAATTTTAGGAGGATCTATTTTATTCATAAGAGATTTCATTCCTTTAAAATCTCTTTTTATAAATTGATCTTTCACCTTTAATAATATTTTTTTTACATTTTCTTTTGTCATCTTTTTTCTAAATGATTCAAAACTTTCATTTATAAGATTTAAATCTTTTAAGTAAATATAGTCAATATAGTTTTCAGTTAAGTTAGACATGTTTGTCCTCCAATAATCTTTTATAAGAATTTAACTTATACTCAGCAAATCGTTCTCCAAGAGTAGAAGCTTTCTTTTTTATACGAAACATACTAGAAGAAGAACTCCTAACATCTTCTAAACTATCAAATGCATCTGTTTGTTTAAGAGAAGAATGCATTAATGAAAAATTAACAGCTGTACAATAACCATTAAATTGTTTCATACAAAAATATGCAATTCTTTGAACCTCATCAGCAACTACAATAGAATCCCATCCAAGTTTAAATAATTTTGAAATTCCACCACTCTTTTGAAATATCTGATTTTCTACATCATTATAATTTAATAAACATACTACTTCTCTATATTTTGTTTTAGCTAAAATAATATCTTTTTTTGGATTTTTAGTTAATATTTTACTTTTTGATATAAATGGAAATTTTGAATAAAGATTCCACATTAGACGCTGGACTTTTCTACCCTGAGCTACAAACGATGTTTTAATTTTTTTCATTGATATATCTGACATTAATAGATCAACCAAACTATCAGTTTTAATTCTTATTGGAATTACTTTAATACCTAATAATTTATTTTCATCTTTGTTGATAGATACATTTACAATAGTTGGTTCTGCAGATATATTTGAATCTATATCTTTAATTTGTCCGCCTTTACCTCCACTGGATTTTCCTTTTCCTTGATTAGATAATCTCGGAACATTTATTGTTTTACCTGATGAAGTTGTTTGTGAAGAAGTTTTTGAAGAAGTTCCTGTTTTACCTTTTGTTTTACTCGAAGTTGATTGTTCTTCATCACTCTCTTCCCAGTCAGCAGCATAACTATCCGGTTCAGGAAGCTGCTTGGGAGATTTGGAAGCTTTGGGTTGTCCTCTTGAAACTTTCCTATCTTTTCCCCAATCTTCTTTTATAAGTAACCTTCTCCCTTTCATATAATAACTTACTCCCATTCGTCTTCCTGTAGTCATAACACTCTCTGTATCATATATTAAGATCATACGTTCCAGAGCTTTACTTACAGTAAGAACTGTAGGATTAGAGAGACTTGATGTAGTTAACATTGGATAAAGTATAATATTACTTCTTGGTTTGGATTTTTGCATATAATTAAAACTCCAAGTTATTATCAATAACCCCCAACTATGAGGCGTTAATTTATAAAAGAAAAGAATCTATTTTTTTAGTATCAAATGGTCTACTAATTTTACTTGGATCTTTCTCACAATGAATCTTAAAAGGACAGAAAATACATTCATCTTTATTAAAACCAATAGGTTCCGGCACTTCTTTCCTATTTAATGATTCTTTCAAAACTAATGCTCTGCCTAAAAAGGTTTCTGATGATTTTAGATCAATCACTTTAATATCAAAAGGAACTATTTTCTTTAAATTTCTAATTACATAAATAATAGTGATAGTATCAATATGATAATTATATTCAGTATTTAAAATATATGAATAAATTAATCCTTGAACATAATGATTTTCTTCATATTTATTATAAAATTTATCAACATCTATTGTTTTTATTTCATAAAGAAAATTATCTCGAATTGCATCACATCTTCCTTTTACTTTGTATTTTTCACTTACAATAGTTTTTTCAACTTCAGAAAAATTATAAAGATTTTGTATTATATCATGAATTTCATTTCCAATTTTTTGAATCATATATAAATAAGAAAAGTTGAATAGTTGTCTTACATCCACTGGATATTTCATCCTGTTATAATAACTCTTACGTAAACAACTATATAATTCAGAAACTGATATATATGGACGCTCATAACTTTGAAGTCGTTTATAATCATCAATTAACTTAATTCGCATCAATTCTTCAAACTGTTTAACATTAAATCCCATTGTTGTAGAACCCCGCTTTGATAAAGATTTTTTTGGCTTTTCCCTACTAATTTTCACAATTTCTTTTGTTTTTTCAAGTACTTGATTTAACTTATCTGCCTGATTAATACTTTCTTGTTTTATTTCAATCTTAGGAGAAATAATTTCTACTTTCTTTCTAGGAATATTAATAACTTTAGGCCTAGAAGAACTGACCTTATTTCTCCCGAGATAATCTAAAAGATTAGCATATTCATATTGTAATGCACTCATTTACGCCAACAAATCTATTGCGAGTCCAGTCATATCATCCCGTAAGATTTTATATGCATCTTCTATAATTCTTCCACCCCAATCATTTAAATTCTTATAATTAGATGATTCTGTTATAGTCCTTTGAATTAAAAGATTATCAACAGCCATAGAAAATGCTTTTTCTCTAATTTTTATTTGGATCGCTTCCTCTATATCGTTTACCGTACCTGACTTTACAGACTCTTGAATTTCATCTTTAATTGAAGTTCTAACTTTATCAAGAGTAATCATTTTCTGACAATTACTTCTGGCTATTTTTGCACTCTCTCGAGCCATTTCATGAAGCATTTTTACATTTACTCTTTCTTCAAGTGCTTGTGGATTAAATTCTATAAGATCCATCATTTCAATAATAGTGGACATTAATGCACCTTTTACAGAAATATAATCTTTTAATACATCTGGACAACATGAACTTTCCATTCGAACAACTGGTTTACCGAAGAACACATAGTCTAATGCGTAAAAATTTTCCAATACCCTAATTTTAGACCCTTTATTTAATTTCATAATTAAAATCTCCTATTTATTTTTATATACAAAATCTGAATTCTCATCCTCCAGAACTTCTATAAGAACTCGTTTTGGGTCGTCTGGAAAATGAGTATTTTTGATTGCGAGACAAACAATTTTTAGTGCATCAACCGTTCTCCCATGTTTACCAATAATTTTCCCTACATCTTCTTGAGATGTTTTAATCTGTACAATAACCGCTTTTGTAGAAATATTTGTTTCTACTTTTACTTCTTCAGGTTCATCGACCAATTTTTTAATGGTAGACTCTACATAATCCGTTAACATTTCTGACATTCCGCTCATTTTATTTTCTCCTTCTACTAAGTATGTTAAATTCAATACATCTTCTAATTTTTATTTTGTTCTATAAAAAGAACCAAATCACCAACTATTCTTCAACATCTGGATTATATTTATCTATAATATCAAGTTGAATTCCATCCGTCACTTCTTTATCATATGCTTCTTTAAAAATTGGGTCAGTTTTATATAAATCTATTGCATCTTTCGTACGAAATTTCTTTTCTGGAAGAGTAACTAAATAATTCCATGCTCCCGCTTTCATTCTTTTTGCATCAACTAAAAATTTATAATTAGTCCAAAAGTTAGAAAATCCGGTTGTGAAATTTCCTACTAACTCAATTGTCACATTAGGAGCAAATAATTTATTCTTAACAGTATGTACAGATGATATAAATCCATCAAATCCATACCCCTTTTCTGCTGATAAAGCTGATTTAGTTTTTAATTCAATTAATTGAAATGAATTAAATCTAAGAATAGTTCCACCTGGCATATCTTTTCCTGTACTCAAAAATCTAAGTTCTTTTGGTGCAGCAAATTGTCCTATATTTAAGACATCTCGTAATTGATTTATAGCTAAAAAACAAATATTATATTTTGCACATTTTGCAACATACTTAGGAATTAAAATAGAAAGGAGTCTTGCCTTATATCCAATAACAGAATTTATATCCTCAACTTCTCTTTCCTTTTGAGAAAGTGTATTTGCAATACTATCCCATATAATTACAGACGGTTGATCTATTATTCCTTTTTCTTCTTTAAAGAGACACAAACCTTCTAAAAATTTAAAAACCTTTTCAACTGTAATATCTGTATATGGTTTAATTTTTGGTAATCTAACTCCAAGATTTGATAACCTTATAGTAGTGGTAGCTTCTTCTGAATCAAGGAAGGCAGACAACATTTTACCTTTATACGATTTTTGTCCTGCTCCCATTGCTTGAATTGCGAGCATAGTATTATGATGTACTAATCCATTCGGTGTTGTATAAATATGCTCCTTCTCCATTGCAATATCATAAGCAAATCCAGACTCTTCAACCGTAGTTATCTCAGTTAATTCTATATCCCCTACTTTCTTCCCAATTTTAATATCTTCAACTTTCTCAAATTTATTATTTTTAGTTTCTAGTAAATGTGTAGATGCACATCCTAATTTTATTCCATTAGAAAATGCAGCAGATAACATTTTACAATTAGATTTTTTAATAACTCCTAAAAGTCTAATTATAGTTCCACTTTTACCTTTTACATATATTGGTCTTCTTGTGGGAACAATTTCATTTAGAATATCTGGAGTAATTGCATATTTATCAAATACCAATCCAATCTTCATCTTCTTTTTTATATAACCAGTATATACTTCACTATCCTCATATATTTCTACGGGTTCATTATAATCAAGACATTTTCCTGATCCTGGTTGACCAACTACTATATTCATTGCACCAATAGCAAATCCCCCACCAAGAATAGCATCTAGAGTATCTATCCCAGTTGTCATTGTTTCTTTCAAACCACTATCAGGAGTAATATCTACATTATTTTCTAAAAAACCAGTAAATTCTTTATATAGATCATCAACACTATCTATTGTATCTTTCTTTGTTTTATTATCTTTCTTTTCTTTCTTTTCTTTTGGATTAATTTTAATACTATCTAAAACATCTTTAATCTCCTCTTTAGTAATTGGTGCAGCGAGTTCTTCTTCCACTGCCATAATTACCTCTTCTTTCACTTCTTCTTTTTCTATAATATTTTCTACATCTAAAACAGTTGCTGTTTTTTCACCTTCAACTTCAACTTCAGGATCTAAATTTGTTATTTTATCCATTTAATTATTCTCCCCTTTCTTAAAATTCATTAAAATATTTTTTAGATTCTATTATATCTATTTTCATTTTTGTATTCCAATTTTTTCCTTCTCATCATTCTCATCCTTTTCATCCTTCGTTGATTTAATATTAGAAACTTTCTTCTGGAATTTAACTACTTTACTAGCTAATTCTCTTATATTAAACATATCCTCTAAATCTAATTCTCCATCTACTTCTTTCTTTATTTTTCTTCGAATCTCAATCTCGTCTTTAAAACTTTTTATTACTTCTTTTCTCATATCCAATAAAGCCTTAAACATTTCAGTTGTTGCTTTTACTTTTTCTTCAAAAACCCATCTTGATTTATAATTTAAAGTTTCAGGAAACATAGTCGATATACTTCTAGAAAGTGCTTCTAATTCCGTAATCATTAAAAAAATAGAATCTCGTACTCTTTTCATTTCTCCAAAAAGAGAATCTATATAAGTATCCTGAGCATCTGTTTTATCTTCCATATATTCTATCCTTGTAGTAATTCCATCTTACCAGTTTTATCAAGTTCATTCCTCATATGTCCCTCCAAAAAAGTCCCATCTGGATTTACATAAGCACAAATAAAATCTCCTATTCTATTTGACAATGTACCTTGACAAGTTAAATTTAAACCCTCCATTATAAACGGACAATTATCTCTAAACGGACATACTTCTCTCTCTTTTAATACTAACATCTTCTTTTCCTCCATAAAAAATTTTATCTTCATCTCTTAAAACGGAGTCAACAATCCATGATGCTTGGTTTAATTTTTTACTACGTTCTTTTCGTGACAAAAATTTTCCTTCTCCATTTTTATCTTTTTCTATTCCTGTTCTTCCTTCATCTAAAAGATTTTTTATCTGGATAAGTTTTTTTGCCAATTTATTATCGCTCATTTTCTACTCTCTTTAAAATTTAAATGATTAAAAATTCTATTCTGTATTAATAATCGAGTTTTCATCTCGAGTGGGACGACGATCCTGT
>Ga0307992_1001741_pt1 | contig 12736 bp, 4 predicted proteins | sample EllFjometagen133_FD_203162 | JGI IMG/M metagenome (GOLD analysis project Ga0307992, IMG submission 203162) | Marine microbial communities from Ellis Fjord, Antarctic Ocean - #133 | ecosystem: Environmental > Aquatic > Marine > Unclassified | place: Southern Ocean | collected 2014-10-08
GGGTCGTCCACATGGGCGTTCACCGACTCGATGACAGGCTGGTCCGGCAACGACGGCTGGTTCTCATCGCTGATGGTCCCGATATTGGGCCCAGCCCCAGCCAGGCCCGCACCTGTGATGGTAGGTCGGGCGGCGTTCTCATCGGGGGCAGCCTTGCCGTGCCCCGTAGTCAGAGTGCCCGGATCTCGGATTACAGGCATGTCCTGTCTCCCACGGTCAAAAGAAGGTTGCGGGTGCGGTAGACCGCAGCCAGAGTCCGGTTGGCCGATGTCGGGTCCTCAAAGCGGACGTTGTTCTCATCGTCCAGCTCAGCGAATCGTGACAGCACGATGAGCAACAACTCCGACTTGCGGAACAGCAGCCCACCAGCCACCCCCGAGACATCCTCCGCCGCCCTAGCGAGGAAGGGCGTGAAGCACTTGTGCCGCACAGCCCCAGACAAGGGCTGAGCGAACACGGTCGGGCGGTACGCCGAGTCATCTGCGAAGGGGTAGTAGGCCCGGAACTCGGCGTCTTTGCGGGGCTTTTCGTCGTTGTCCAACCCACCGAAGCTGGCGGCATTCTGCACATCTTGCTGTACGAAGGCATGCAGGTTGATGATGCCCGTGTCGGCATCGAAGTCGCTGATGGCGACCTCGGCAGTGGCTGCGAAGTACCAATCCTCTGTCGTCCCGCTGATCTGCTGTGATCCAGCGGGCACCGTAGTCCCATCGTGAATGGGGATCTGGTCGAGAGGTGCCGAGTAGGGGAAGCCAAGATCGTGGCCCCCCATCCCCACCTGCCCGGACCAGACACTTGGGCTGGCCAGCAAGGGCTCCACTCGCAGAGTCGTCGGCAGAGTGCCATCGCCCGCTGAGGTAATGTCACCTTCCTTCGTGCCCGCCGTCTGAGGAGCATTCGAGCGGTAATAGTAGGCGATCTGATAGCCGCCGCCGTTCACCCCGTAGTTCGGGATCGGGTCCTGAGCAAAGTAGCGAACGTCGCAGAGCGTGTGCCCAACACCGGACAAGACCGTGTCGAGTCGGATGAGCCGGCTTGACGATCCCAAGTCCGATGTACCCACGTTCACCGTCTGCACAACCGCTGCCACGTTGTCGTTGACGTAGAGCCCCGTTCCGAGGCTGTCGCTCCACACCCGCCTCGGGAACCGGAGCGTAGCGGTGTCCATGCTGACGATTTGCTCAGCCGTGGTGACCCCAATGGCCGATCCCAACAGGGGCAGGGCGTGGGCGATGGTGTCGTTGGCGACATACTCGCTCTGCACCTCTCGGAACCCCGTCCGGTAGCGAGCAGCGAGCAGATTCTCATAGTCCGCTGGCCGCTGGAGGATGTCGTTCTCGATGAGGGGCCCGGGGCCCACCACCGTTGCCACGGAGTCCGTGTAGAGCGTGGCGTCTGGCGTGACCTCGTGATCAGGGGTGTCCGTCGTGCCCACCCCGATGGGGTAGGTGATCTCCACCTCCATGAAGATACGGCGGGGGGATCCGACATTCGCTGGAGCCACTGGGGGGGCTCCACTCACAGCGGAGCCGACCATCTTGTGCTCGATGTTCGGCCCGATGATGTCCTGCCCTTCTGTCGTCGCGGTGCTATTGGCATCCAGAGTGACTTCCAGGTGGGTCGTCCCGAGACCCTTGACGATCCCCAGATGAGCATTCTGGTCGGTCACTACGTCGTAGTGGCCGTCATCGTGCCAGATGTTGAGCACGTCGGTGATGACTGTGCCCAACGGGGCGAAGGCCAGGAAGTTCTGGTCAGGCAGGCCCGTGCCTGAACCACCGCCACCCGTGCCTGCACCGGGCCGGCTGTCGAACAAGCCGCCGAGGGTCGTGGCGTTGAGGAACTCCAGGTCGAGGTTAAGCACGTCCCCCTCGTACCAAGTGGTCGTCATCGTCCCGCCGCCAGCCTTGACCACGTACTTGCCGGGGTTGTTTGTAGCCGGAGCTACGGCGGCACCGTTGCGGTCACCGGGCCAGAAGGCAATGATCACTCGCTCGACCACCGGCTGGTCACCGAAGCGGCGTGCGATGTGGTCGTAGCTGCGGATCAGCTCCCCACGCTCGGAGTCTTCGCCGGCCAGCGGAGGAGTAGCCCCCTGTGCGTTGGTGCGGCCCACCTCATTGCAGATGAGGTAGCGGGTCGAGACATCGCCCGAGTCCCCACCAAGGGTCTGCTTGCTGGCTGTGTCCACTGACCAAGTACGCAGGCTGCCGTCGAGCAGGCTCTGCATCTGGTATTGCAGCTCGCCAGCCAGGTCGACACCAGTCGGGATCACATGTCGGCGCAGATCGAGCAAGTTCTCCTGCGTGATGACGTTGCAGAAGTGCTTGTCGGGCCGGTCTGAGACGCCCGCCGGCACAATCATGCCCAGGAAGCTGATGTAGCCGGCGTGGTCGTACATCGGAGCGCCGTTGGCATTGCTCTCCGGGTCGAAGCCCTTGACCCCAGACAGCATATCGCTAGCGTTGTTGTGTCGATGCACGAAAGCGATGGGGATAGCGTACACGAAGCCGTCGATAGCCCCGAGTGCCTGGGCTGCTGCCTCAGAGCCGTCGCCAGCGACGTAGAGTCCATCGTCTTCCCACCCATAGCCTACAGCGGATGAGTTCAGCCAGGTGCTCGTCTTGTCAGCCGGCACGAAGGGATAGGACAAGGTGTCCACGCCATTGCCAGACCATACAGGCACCGCCCTGTTGCCCTGGGCGAAGATTGCTGCGTCGTTGGGGCCGCCACCAGCGATGAGGTTCGAGAACCCGTCGGGGTGCTTCTTGTAGTTGAGGGCCTCGGAGTCGCTGGTGGATCGGATACGGTAATGCAGCTGAACGCGCTGGCTGCTTTCCGTGACGATGATCGGGTCGACCATCTCGTCATCGAGCCACACTGGAGAGGGGGACAGCACGTTGCCGTGACGGAAGAACTTGGCCTGCTCCGTAGAGGGCTTGTTGGGCCTGTCGGCGCCTCCTGTCAGCGTTGCCCCCGAGACAACTAGGCAGCCTACGGTGGCCACCGTCACTGACAGGGTGATGAAGTTCCCTGTCTGGGAAATGACATCCCCGGTCCCGGGCACCACGGCAGTCAGCAGAACCCGATCAGATACCGCACGGGCGGTGAGGATGGTGTCAAACGAGTTGGCTACTGCTGTGAGAGCAGTAGCGATGTTGGTTGCGGTGATCGCCTCGGTAGCCCCGATAGTGAACTCGTCCACACCCGCCACACCCGCCACTGCGGTCAGGGGGGTGGCATTGATGTTGACGAGGTCGCCTGCGATCACGTCCGCAACGGACACCACCTGGAGTTGGCCTGTGGCGAAGGCGGAAGGTGCCACCGGAGCGAGCCACACTTCGAGAAACAGGAAGTCGGTGCGCTTCACCGTAGCGTTGGTGCCATCGTAGATCTTCGCAGCGGCCAGGGCGATGAGGTTGTAGCCGGGCGTCCGGGTGTTCGTGTACTCCACGATCACGGGATGTCCCGCTACCGTAGCCTCCAAGCGAGGGAGGAGCAGGGATCCCGTCAGAGTCCTGTCCGTGTGAATGAGAGGCCCCGTACCGCCTGCGGAACCAGCGGATCCCGAGGATCCCGAGGACCCTGCTGAGCCACTGGGGTCTACCAGCTCAGAGTCATCGTACACTCCCACGGGGGCGGTCTCAGTCGTCCAGTCGCAGTAGGCGTCGTGGTGAGTCCGCCCTCGGAGCCAGCCCGAAGGGGTCTGCCAGCGGCGGAGGAGGAAGTCCTCCATCCACTGGGCACTCTGGTGCAGGTTCAGTTCTGCATCGAGAACGGGCTTGCCCGACTCGGCGATGACGCCAACGAGGGCGCGCTCGCCAGTCTTGACCGTGCGAGATACCGTATTGGGCACTCGAAGGCCAACAGGTGTCGGTGACACCTGGATCCCGTCATAGTGCTGCGTGTGGTCCTTGACCGCCATCAGCTATTCCTCCCGAACATCTTCGGATGAGTTCTGAGATTGAAGCGAGGCTTCTCCCAAGGCACCTCGGAGGAGTACCGATCTCGCAGGGCACGCCACTCTGGACTGCTCTGAACCAGCACGTACACGGCCTCTCCCGTCATCTGCTCGAAGGCTTGGATCTTCATCGAGGCCCCACCGGCAAACGAACCGTCCTTCTTTCGCCAGCCCTTCAACTCGACCCACCCCGCAGGGATGCTTCCGAGCGGGGCTAGAAGCCGGAAATCCGGCGTCCACCGGCTGCCGTTGGGGAGCCGGAACACCTTGGGCTCATACTCGTAGGGCACGCCCTCGTGAGCAAGGATGCGGGCGAAGTTAGCTTCCAAGGTCGAGCGGCAATAATGGACCAGCCCCTTGCGAAAGCCAGTGATCCCCCGGCCCCCGCCGGGTGGGATGAGAGTCCCATTCCTGAGACGGGTCTCGAACCCCTTCTGCCAGACGCCAGGGATCTGAAACCCAACTATATCTCCGCGCTTTTGCCGACGCACCTGGCCTGCCGACAACTTCGCTCTGTGATCGGGTCTCTGTCTGATCTCAGCCAGCGCTAGACGCCCCCGCTCTCCCACTTCACGACGGTACTCATCGGTCAGATTGTGAGCCACTCCCAGACCACCGGCGCTGATCGCCGCCTTGTGATCTTCGGACAATGGCTTGCCCGCCCACGGGGCAGAATCCTTGAGTCGTTTCGACTGAGCCACCCGCTCGTCGGGATCAGACCACCTCTTACTGGCCGCAGCAGACTGCTTGGCACGGCATTCAGCAGACCGTTTGCGAGATCCAAGCACTTCTACGGGAACCCCTGGAAACTTGGCTTGGTACTCGGCGGTCGTCATCTCGTGAGATGCTTTGATATGGGCACCAAGACGCCTGCGTTCCACACCGCAAATTTGACACTTGACCATCTCGCGCATACCAACCCCCTTCGAGTAGCCCATCTGGTGAACTACCTTACCATTGCAGTGGGTTGACAGCAACGAAAAAACCTGCATCAGAACGTAAGTCTCCAAGTTATCGCAAGAACTGCCGTTCCTGGCTTCGCGACGACCGCGAACGTCAAATAGTTGACCATCAGGTCCAGGCCATCTACGTCGATGGTGGCGTCGTAGTCCGTGGGGCCATTGTCGATGGGGTTGGTGACTGCCGGGTTGACCGACGCTGGCACCAGAAGCCCCATCTCGTCCAGGGCCCCCACAGCCTCACCCTCACCGAACGTCGTAGTGAAGTCTACGATGTTCGTCCGGTAGCTGACCGCCACACCCTCGGCTGTCCGATAAGTCGTGGACGAAAACGCCTTGCGGGCAATCTCGTTGTTGAGCATCCGCTGCGTTGCCTGTGGGGCATCCGGCGAGAGGATGTTGCCCGTAGCCCCCGTACCCACCGCCAGCATCTTCAGCCCACCCGTCAGGTCTCCCTTGAAGTGGGCGGCACCAGCAATACCAGCGTCCCGAGTGATGATGTTGTCCACCTCGTCGTGGTGGAGTATCTCACCTGTCTCGGCATCCCACATATCGAGGATGACGATGCCTTTCCGGGCCCGCATCTGAGCCTCCGAGAACTGAAGACCCAGGCCCATCTTGACCTGTTGTCGCGTATGCTTCATTCGGACACTGTACTGGGCCATCAGCTCCTCCGATCAAGCCGGGTGATCTACTTTGGGGGGCTCATAGGCTGTCTACCGGGGATCAAGACGAGGCGAAAATCAAGTTGACTTCACCACCAGCAGGAAGGGCTGAGCCACCCAGAACCACCATACCGAGCAACGGGTTGATAGCGTTGGTGTGGTCAGTGGTTTGTTCCCCACCGGCAACCAAAGATGACTGTTGGATCTTGGACCCACCCCACATCACAAAGAGAGATCCGGGGTCAGGATAGGCATCCGTGATAGAGATGCCCCCTGTCGAGTACAGAACAGCAGGGTAAGCCGTGGTCGAGGGCTCGATAGCTTCGATGACCACCATCACATGCCCACTCAGGGTCAGCCCCGCCGTGGCGACATACTGAAGCCTCGCTACGGGGTGCAGGTTGATGACCGCGGCCAAAGCGACGTGCGGGTTCGGGGCTACAGCGAACTCAGTGTTGGTCACTGGCACAGCAGCGGCCGTGAAGACGAAGATGCCCGGGGTCACCCGGTCAATCAAGACCAGCAAATCCCCCACTGCCACGGTAGCCAACAGGATTGTGGCTGAATCCCTGGACGGGGTCAAGGAATCCAACCCACCCCAAGGGCCATAGCGGGAGTAGTCCCCCGCGCCGGACATCTGGCCGAAGGCTGAGCCTAGCAGTTCCGATGTCCCATTCGGATTGTAGGTGAAGTTGGCGGGCGCCGTTGGTGGCACCCGATCCCAACCGTCACGAGGCCAATCCTCATCCAAGGGGTGATCAGTTGTTCCCGAGGAACCCGAAGAACCCGCTGAACTTCCAGCCCCAACCGTCACAGACCGGAGGTCCAGGAACCACTCCGTGCGGCGATAGATGCGGCCCTGATCCCCGCCTGTAGCCCCTCTTGCGGGGAAGGACGGGTAGAGCACGGCGGTACCGGGTCCCAAGGTGCCACCAGCCGCTACAAGTTCGCCCGTGATGTTGCCCAAGGAGTCCACCACCGGGTTCGTGTACGTGCCCCCAGAGGCGAACAGAATGCCGCCAGGCATCCCACCATGTTGCTGCCAGTCGGGCTGGGGAAGGAAGCTGGTGTCTTGCCAGAACTGTGTGCCGCTGAAGTCGAAGACCTCAGCCCCGACGGACAGGCCTACCTTGTCGCCAGTGGCGAAGAGGTCAGCTACGTGCCCACACCCGCCCAGGGCTGCCCCGGTCCCATCTGGGGAGTAGACAGCCTCACCCTCACCCTCGGATAGGCCGGAGAAGCCTGTCCCCGGGCCCCTCTCACAAATGGCTGCGATGAGGTCTGAGCCCCCATCATTGTCCACCTCAATGAACTCCAGCTCATCGTACAAGAGGTATACCGAGGTGTCCACCACCTGGCTCTTGGGCATTGGTGGGGTGCCCTCATTGAGCAACGTGACCCCATCAAGAAGGCCCACCCCCCCCAGGTACGTGTTCGTCACCGGCTTGCCCGGAATGAACATGACCGTGACGTTGGCATGGAGGGCAGAGAACTCCCGAGCCACGCCCGTCAATGGATCTGGCAACAGGGTGATGAGCTGTGCATCCCGATTGAAGGTCCAGTAGCCCTCCGTCCAGATGGTTGTGCCGTCGATGACCTTGTAGATGCTGTCTGCGTACAGGTGCGTCGGCAACAAGGTCAGCCGAGTCTTGTCCAACGTCTGGATGGCCACCGTCTCTAGCGTACGGGCCCGCCCTCGTTCACCGGAGGTGATGACGTTGTACTGGTTGAGCACCATGTGCTCGGGAGCAATGAAGTCGCTCGTTGGGTGGCGCGACAGCCGGTAATTCACGTAGTCCCAACGGGACTGCGTGAGGGCGTCGGTGTCGAGCGAACCCCACTCGATTGTCCCGAGCTGGCCACCTGAAGTCCGAGGGAGGCTCCCGTACTCGACGTTGATCCAACCCGCCGTAGGCCCCGTTGCCGGGTCACCAGCCGTGTACCAAGGTGGCATGGCTAGATCGGGGCGCAGAATGGTGACGCCCCAACCGGGATCGCGGTAGGCCCGGACCTCGAGGTCAGCCCGCCAGTCCCACCACTGAATGGTCGGCCCCGTGAGCCACGAGTTGGGGGTCGTCGATGTGTCGATGCGAGGCAGCTCGTAGTTGTTGATGTCGCCACGGTCGATGGGCTCTTGCACACCCTTCAACACGCCCAAAGTCCGCACCAAGTCAGCCGGGGCTTGGGCGTGGCAGTGAACCGAGTGCCATTCCACCTCTGCTTCGATGGTGACATCGTGCAAGTCGTTACTGTCCCGGCCCGTGCTCCCAAAGAAAACCTGCGTGTTGTTCACCCCACCCGTGAAGCTGGTGAACGCTGCTGCCGGGGCCTGCACCACATCGTCGATGAGCAAGGTCACCGTATCCGCTATACGGTCGGCGAGCACCCGGTAGGTGTGCGGAGCGTCCGCCCAATCGTAGGTGTACTCAGCCACCGGAACACCCGTGGCTGTACGCAACCGCACCACCTCACTGCCAGAAGCACCCGCTACCTCAACCTGCACCACAGCGTATGCCGTAGTGGTCCCGGTCATCTGGCAGCCGAAAATGATGCCTGAGTCCCCGTTGGTGTTGGGGGTCAGGGACTTCACTCCTAACCGCGCCTCAAGGACTCGGCCGACATCCTCATGAACGGTGCTGAGGTCGCTGGAGACGCCCCAGCCAATGTCGTTGACCCAGCGACCCCGGTTGGTGGCCATCTGCCGTGTGACAAACTGTGAGCCCTCGTGAGAGCCAGTTAGGGTCGAACCTGCCGGCACCTCCCACCCCATGTACTCAGGGGACACCAGACCGGCCAAGCTCACCTCGGGCAAACTCACGATGCCCCGGTAGATGATCGGGTCCACTGAGATGTTCTCTTTGATGAGCAGAGTCCGCAGCTCCACTCCCCTCTGAGTGTCATCCAGGGTGAAGCCCACCCCCCGCCCTGAGCTGGTCGTGTCGAGTTGGACCTTCGTGGTGAAGTCGAAGATGGCATCCGGGATGAAGAAGGGCTCCACCCGAGCGTAGCCATAGGACATCGCCACGGATGCATCCGTAGACGTGGCCTTCAGCAACAAGATGTCTGCTGCCAGGATGTCGGCCGTGCCGAACGTCTGCGTCGGCCACCATTCGGAGAGCGGGTTGTCCTCGGGCAGCACCGTCATATCGGTGGCATTGCTGATCACCTGGCCCTTCAAGAACACCTGATCGGGCACTACGCCATAGCGGATGAAGGACCACGTAGCCCGGGAGGCTGCCTGCCTGCTCAAAGACCCCCAGAATGCCTGGCCCACCAACTCGAACGGGAGTTGCAGAGTCGTCTCTGAAGTTGGCGGAAGAGCCGGCACATTGCCATCAATGGTAGCGACCACACCACGAGTCTCGCCAGAGATGCGAAGCTCAGCGACTTGCTGGTCCGTGTCGATGTCAAGCTGGTACGTGAAGGGCTTCTCATCGGCGTTCGTCTCGAAGACCACCTCGGTGTACTTGTTGCCGTAGATGTCCCAAGGAGCTGGCAAAGCCGGCGCGAACGTCACCGTGGTGGTGCCATCACACGCTGTAGCGATAGCCGTAGCCGTGTAGACGCCCTCCTGCGTGCCTTCTAGCCGCTGGAATCGGGAACCCACCCCAAAGCCCACAGGCATGGTGCCTGAAACGAAGGTGCCCGTCGTCTGGGAAGTAGCGGTGAGGGTGGCAGCCGGGCCAATCTCCCAGGACTCCCATTCGTGCAGCCGCTTGGGATCCAGCAGCAAGCCAACGTGAAGCACGTCATTGACCCGCAGGATGCCTACGAAATAGAGGAAGCGGTTGTCGTGAATGCCGAAGCCGACTCCCGTAAAGACGCCATCCGACTGGGGGGTCTGCACCAAGCTGCTTGGTGGGGATGACGGGGCCGAGTAGTCCGTGTCGAAGAGTACATTGGAGAGCTGGAACCTGCCCACGAGGTTGACGCTTGACGGGAAGGTCAGATCTACTCCCCGATGGTACACCGAGGTTGCCGCCAAGCCAGAACCGAGTGAGCTGACGTTGGGGTCAATGACCGTGTAGGTCCCTAGGTCTAGGCCCGTGTCCCCGTCGTGATCTACCCCCCCGAGATCGGAGCCATCCAGAGCCCACGCAGGCGACGCCACAACCGGCGTGACCAACCCCTCGTAGGCGACGCTTACCCCAGAGACCTCGCGTTCAAACCCGGGCACGCTGACCCGGCCAGGAGCCTGGTTGAGCAGCAAGGTGTCGGGGCTGTTGACCAGAGCAGAGTAGGCGCGCTCGAAGCCCAAGTACCTGTGACCGATGTAGAGGGGCTCGGTGCGATCCATAGGGCCAAGCACAATGCCCATTGGGAAGCGATGGATGTCAACGGCTCCCTTGGGCACACCAGGGCTGCCCAGGAAGTCAGGCTGACCTGGCAGCACCTGTACTTGGTCACCGTGAGCTGCGGGATCGTTATGCCCACGCTGGGGGCAATCATACTTATTGAGTACGAGCCCCTCAATGTTGAGCCCGGCCAGCTCCATCACCGGCGACTTGAACCACTGATAGTCCACCGCAACATCCGATGTCCCCACCGGAAGCAAAGGCACCGGGGTCGTCAAGACGATCTCACCGATGTACGGGTTCACCGAGGCAACTTCGACCGCCGTGCCGCTCAACCGGACCTCAACATCCAGAACCGTGGCGGGGGTGGCATCCCCCCACCCCTTCACCAAAGGCCCTCGCTGTGTGAGCACCCTATCCTGGGCGAGCACCGCGGAACCCGTGAAGGTGGATTGCTGGTCGTGAATGAAGTTCCAGGCCGCCGAGTAGATGGTGGTGCTGCTAGACAGCAAACAACCTGCTACCCGCACACCGCTGATGTCCCACCCACCGTCGAGCAGAGAGAACCGAACACCGGCCTGCGTCTCCGGGGTCCCGTCCACGTTGGCGGTCAACGTGGACATGAGCGGAGCTTCATCGAGCAGGAAGGTGACGATGCCTGCCTGCATGTTCCGCACGAACGATAGTACGTGGCTGGCGTTCGACCAAGCGGCATCCACCACCATGTCGAAGGTGCCCGACCGGATTCGGATCTGGTCCACCCCAGCCAGGCTCTGCTGGAGCGTGAAGCGGACGAGCACCCCGTTGCCGGGCACCCCATCCTGCATCACCACATCGCTGATCTCTGGGGCGACGAACAACGAGAGGGCTGGGTCGTAGAAGGCATTGCTGAAGTCGAACGTGCAGTCTGCCCGCAGAGTCGAAGTCAGCGGGACGATCACCCCGCTGGTATCCTGCCACTCCATAGCGAAGGCGTTGTTCTTCAGCCGGGAGACCACAAGGTAGCTCGTTGCCGCTACGACAGTCCCTGTCCCGGTATCGGTACGGGTGCAGCCAACCAGCCCATCTGTGGTGTCATATGAAAAGGCGAAGGCCGGGCCCACCGTGAGGTCGTAGAGGATAGAGGTCATCCCCTGCAAATCCACTGTCACCTGCTTGCTGCTATCGACCGTGATCGATTGAGCTGAGGGGGTGATGGGGTAGGGGTTGGTGCTCGACACAGCGAAATCGTAACCCCCAAGGCTACCGTAGCCCCCGACATTGGCCAGCATGTCGTGGCTGTAGGTGATGAGCACCTCGTCGCCCGTATCCGGCGAGGGCAACGTAGCAATGACGTTGGGGGGATCGCCTTTGGAAAAGAAGGGGACATCCTTGTCCAGAATGGGGTTGCCGGCGATGTCTGTCAGCCCAGTAGCATGAACCTCGTAGATGGCTCCCTGAGTCGTCCCTGTATGCGTGAGCACTACCGAGGTAGCCCCATCAAGGGTGTCACCGGCACCCAGGTTGGGGCCAAGCTGCTCAACGTGTACCGAAATGACGGTTGCCGGGGCAGCCCCCATGATCGTCTCTAGCGTGTAGCTGGTCGGGTCAGTCAGAGCCGGGTTGGTCATGTCCAATTCTTCGGAGAAGAAGACCTCGACCTCGTAGCCGTTGAGTGAAATGGCTGACGAGATGAACGGAGGAGTCCTTTCCGTACCACCGTAGCCGCTCAAGCCGTAAGGATCCCCACCGTAACCACCGGAGATGTTGATCCGAGGGCGGGAAAGGGAACCGTAGGAGCCAAGCCCGAAGGGAGACCCCACTCCCCCAGTTGAGACGAAGCCCACCCCACCATAGCCACCCCCAGTGGGGTGCGAAGGGATCACGTCTACGGACTCCCCAGGCAGTGGGAAGGGGCCGAACCCGAAGACACTCAGCTCATAGCTGTCTTCAGGATTTGTTGGTGGAGTCCAGGCCATTGATCACCCTACCGCTAGAAGATCGACCAGTTGCCATCACCATTCTTGTAGAGCTGCACAGACCCGTAGGCCGTGATGATGTCCTGCGAGGCAGCACCTTCGATAGTGGGGAAACCCGTGTCCGAGATGACAATCTTCTGTCCACCGGGCAAGTTGTTGGCCGCGCCCCTCTCATCCTTGATGACGAGGGACTGGCCAGATGAGAACAGCGAAGCATCCAGGACAATGGAGATGTTCGATCCCGCCGTGAGCACCGCCCCGACCGTGTGGATGGTGCCCGGGACGGAATATGGTGAAGCAGCCAAGTTGACTTGAGCGTAACCCCCACCGGCGATGATGACGCCTGTGATCTCAAGGTTGCCCTTCACCCGCAGACGGCCATTGGAAGGCACGTCCACTGCAACGACATCCCCGTAGACTCCTGGCACGAACGTGACCGCCGAGGACAAGAAGTTGCCAAGGGAGGTGTTGAGCGTACCACTGGTCGAATCGCCGACGTAGATGATGTCGCCAGCCGGGGAGTCCTCGTTGATGAGGGTGATGTGGCCAGCAGGAGCCTCGTCTGCACTGAACCCGCTGGCTGTGGCATTGAAGACAGCGAGGGCCGCAGCGATGTTCTGGCCAGCGGTGAAGGTGAACTTCTGGATGCCCGTCGGGGTGCCGAAGAACGCATCCCCTGTCACATTGCCAACGTACAGGTTGACTGCCGGTACTGAAGCCCACGTCCGATTGAGGTGGCCACAGAACCAAACATCCCCGCCTGTGCCTCCAGGCTCGGTACCGGGAGCCAAGAAGATGTCGCCCGGAATGCCGCCATTGGTCAGAGTGCCGCCGGCAACGATGTGGACATCGCCCGGGTCATCCCCCGTAGAGGAATTCTGAATGTAGCCGCCAACGA
>Ga0307992_1001742_pt1 | contig 12734 bp, 12 predicted proteins | sample EllFjometagen133_FD_203162 | JGI IMG/M metagenome (GOLD analysis project Ga0307992, IMG submission 203162) | Marine microbial communities from Ellis Fjord, Antarctic Ocean - #133 | ecosystem: Environmental > Aquatic > Marine > Unclassified | place: Southern Ocean | collected 2014-10-08
CTAATTTAGATTGTATTACTTCTATGTCTGATTTTTTTAGACTGCATTCCTCTGAGAAATCACTAATTGCAAATGTTTGAGATGTTACTTTTTCTGAACAATAGTTATTTATTCTTGCGTAAAATATTGCCCTTTCTAGTTCGCTATAAACTCCACCATCTACTTGTTGGAGTGCTATGACTGGGACTTTTTCAACGTCTTCTCCTGATCCACCACCGCCACCGCCGATAGTTCCAGTAGATGCTGAAGTAGTGAAGTTTGACTCATTGTAATTTTCATTATCTGAAAAATCAATCGCATAAACTCTCATTGTATAATCGCCATATTTTGTTACAGTTGCTGAGAACGTACTGCTACAGGTGAAACTAACATTCTCATTTAATCCATCAATAGATGAGGTTGAATTATAAATAGAATATTTACATGAATCTAGATTGGTGTCAGAAATTACTGTCTCAACACTAACTGTTTGAGACCCTGCGGTTGTTGAAATTGGATCTGTGATTGCAACTGATGGAGAAATCGTATCAACAGTAAATGTAGAATTCTGAAAAGCAAATCCACTATTGCCAGAGGTGTCATTACACCAAATATTCCAAGTATAATCCTTATCTGAAAGGTTCAATTGAGTATAATTTTGTGTCTCGTTTAGTGGACTTATCCATGTATAATTTTTAGACCAATCTCCATCGAAATTTCCCCAAAGCTCACAAGTACTTAATCCATCTGGATCTGTAGCTGTGAAATTAATAAATATGTTTTCCCCATAATCAAAATATAAACCATTCGTGGGATAATCTAAAACAACTGCTGGAGAGGCCAATGAAACATAAAAATTGACAGTTGTTTGATTTATATTAGAAGAAGAGTCATTTGCATAAATAGTCAAATTATATTCACCAGTCCCACCTGAAACATTGAATGTTGAATTTGAACAACTTGCAAGAGAAACGTTATCAATCAAAACTGCCCCAGTCACATTAATTAATTTATACCAACAACTGTCAACATCATCATTAAGATCATAAATATTATAGTTTAAACTTAGGCTTTCATTTATTGAATATGATTGAGGTTTCGGGTCAACAATAGTTATTATGGGAGATCTATCCTCTAATGCTAATATAACGAAACTGTTTACATTTGTTTCCTCAGTAAGATTATAAATTGTTGAGTTTGTAACATAATTAGTTTTTGAAACATTAACTGTGTTCGGTGTTTTATATGTTATTGCTTCAATTGATTCAACATATTCTGTTACCTCTTGTATCAATGTTCCATTTGAATTAGTAAGTCCTGAAATTTCAAAACTATCATCTTCATAATAAACACTTATATTTGCATTATCTAAATATCCGTTTGAATCATTAACCTGAAATTTAATGTACCATTTTCTTACTAAAGATCCTTCGGAAGTGTCTGCTATTGAAAAAGTTGAATTAATTACATCGACCGATCCATCATCTATATCTATATCTATATCATAAGCTCCATAGCTTGAAATATTTGAATTGATTATTTGAATATCATTGGTTCCGTAATAAGTAGGACTAAAAAAACTAATTCCACGATTATTGCCAGACAATATAGAGTTATTAATAGTCACGCTACTTCTTGCATACGGAAAATATAATGCAGTCTGAGATGATGAACTTATGGTTACGTTATCCACGATAGTATCATACAAACCATTGGCTGAAAATAACCCATACGCAAAGTTGGTTATGTTTATATTTTTCAATTTGAAATCATCGTGATCTAAATCTACGGCATCGTCAGTACCACTTCCATTCACATTAAAATTATTACCATCAAGTGTAATACCATCAATACTTGTAGTAAAACAATCTCCAATAGAATTTAGATCATTTAGTAATTCGTATTCTCTAGCAACTCCAAGATTTCTACACATTGTAACATTCTCTGGATCAAAACTGAAATCTATTAAATCTGTTTTTCTCCAAACCCCATCACTTGTTTGATTACACCAAAAGGTTACATTATGATCACCCTCAGTCATTGATGAGTTTGTGAATCCCCAAGCATTATTCCCATTATAAGGCATTGTGTAATTTGTTGCTGAATCCATCTCTGCATAACAATTGTCGTATGCCGTTGTGTTAGTTATATTAAAAAGTACGTCTCCAGGAAATGTTTGTGATGCAGTTGGAGATACTGGTTGCACAAATAAAGTATAGGATATTGTTATTGCAGGTCCACCATAATATCGTTCACTTGAGGATACTTTAGAACTTGCTGAAGCATTAAACATAATGCTTCCATTAGTATTTCCTGAGGAAAACTCATTTTGGAGCCATGTGGTAATATTTAGTTTTGCTGTTGCTCCTGGAGTTCCAAATAATACAGAGTCTATTAGGGAGCCATGAGACGGAGCATTATTCCACGTTATAGTTTTGGGATCCCAGGTTTGATTATCAACTCCATAACCATACGCAGTTATAATATTGAAAAAATTAAAAAGTTGTAATTGGGCATCAGTGATTTGATTTATTTGATTAACGTCATATAATGAAGATAGGTCAAACTTCATATATGCCTTACATTGAGTTGCAGAACAAGTATCTTTATCAAGCAACCAATCCGTATACCAATAGTTTGTATCTGGATTATTAGAGGCGATCATTGAATCCCCAATTATTGATGCAGAACTCACAAGATTAATGGACAACAAAGTAAAAAAAATCATGACAATCAACTGCATATTCGCACCTATGTTGTTAAATATTTTACGTCCCATTGTACCCCTTTATAAACTTTTCTAGCTTATTAAATCTTCCGATAAAGAAGAAAAATAACGATTGGCCCGATTTCTCGAGCCTAAAAAAAATAAAAAAAATAAAAAATGTCTTATTAATTTATCCGAAAATTAAAGTCCACAATCCACTTAACCATTCAGTTATTGATGCGAAAAGATTACTAAATCCTTGTGGTATTGAAACTGTTGGTTCCGTAATTGGATGCTTAACATTAACGTTAAGAACTTCCTTTACTAATAAAGTTTCATTACTCTCAGTCCAGTTTCCAGTTATGTCACTGAAAATCATGTCGACTTGAGTTACTACTACAAATAGCATATACTCTCCTACTTGATGAATTGTTAAAGAGATGTTCTTCTGATACTCTCCATACACTCTTTCCCAAGATTGGTTCTGAATAATTTCTTGGTTCGAGTTCATTAGTCCCCAATTTGCATGCTGAACTTGATATGTTCCATCACTGTAATCCGAATCTGGACTATCAGTTAAAATGGTAATAACATAATCTTCAGTAACATCTGGCAATATATTCTCATTACCAGAAATTGGTAATTTCATTTCAACAGGCATTGTTAATGCTCCATCGTGATATGTAGATCCATCAGTAGCTATAAAATAAGGTTTGTGTATTCTCCCCTTAATTTCTGGCAAATGGACATCTAATGTCTGTCCACCGTCGTAAGTTAGAGTGATAAAATCACCTGCTCTTATATCAGCTATGTAATCTGTTGTAATTTTTACTACAATAGGATTATTATTTGAAACATCTTCATCTATATATGGAATAGGAACATAATCCCAGAACCATATATTACCCAAAGAAGTATCTACATTAGGAGCATCTCCGACACCTCCTGTCCAAGGAAAGTCTGGTTGCGTTCGATTATATGATCTTATTTCAAAATTCATACCAAATCCGTCGTAATCTTGTGTAGTTCCACTATAATTCTGTACTGTTAGTCCATCAAGACTAATGTTCTCGAGATCATTAATTACCAAATTACTTTGTGCTAAAACAGTTGGTGCGACTAATAAACTTAAACATAAAAATATGCTTAAAAATATTTTATTCATTTTAAACCTCCTTTCAACTTTGTTCTGAAAATTAATTTCTGTGAATCATACTTTAATATCATATTATAGTATGACAATCATACTATATAAATGTTCCTATAAATGAGTTACACCTTAATTATAAGTTATTTCTATGTCCGCATAAGTATTATCCTCTGCAATATTTGTTATTTTAATATTTATTCCTTCTTCTGATTCAAATTTATAAATTCCTGTTTCTTCTCCAAATGCGCTCTGACACAATTGACAAATTTCATCTCCATTGATATAATCTGCTGGTATAATCTTGACAAGATTTGGGCTTCTTCCAAGCCAATCTGGATAGGCTGTCACATTTATTGTGTATATTAATAATCCCTGTGTTTTAAGGGCTCGGATTAAAGCATTATCAAAATTGTGACCATTTTCAAATTCTTCGAGATATCTCCACTCTAATAAATAATATATGTATTCATTATTCTGATTTCTGGGAATTTTGACTAACTTGGTATTTAACGTATATGAATTTTCTTCAGTTTTATATAATCGTATTGTTTTATTTTGTCCAAAGCTAACTTCTTCTGGATATATCCATCCTATCATCATTTTTGAATAACCAGAAAAATGACTTGGACCCTCATCATTATTAGCACCACCATCCATAATTCCATATCTATCAATCATTTCATTTGGATAATTATATAGGTCACCAATACCAAGTTCTCCAATGTACTCTTTTCCATAGTATCTAATTGGAGCTATATGTGAAAACTCGTGCACTAATTGCCCAAATCTTACTTTATCGAATCTACCTATTTGTGGATACTCTGAAGGCAATTCTGCTATTAAATGTGATATTACATATTTACCATCAACCATTCCATAATGAACTTTGAAAAAATTACCTACAGCATAATCAAAATGCTTGTCTACTCCAAGTAATAATTCTATCATACTATTTGGGAAAAAGAATATTACTGTATCTATATTCCCAGTATTATCACTATCGAAATTTGATAAATCCATTTCTTCGTCTAATATTTTTAATGCATTGAGTGCCATATATCTATCTTGAGAATTTTCAAAATTATTTTTATAATAGTTTGAATCATTTTCTAATACTATCCAATCTGCAACTTCACCACTAATTGAATATTTCCCATAACTATTTTGTTCAAAATAATCTTTCATACTATATCCATCATCTCCTAGAATCCAATTATTTATCCATTCTTTCGTTGCATATTCTGGAATTGGTACATCTGATGTTGTCACTGGAATAATTAAAACTTTTGACTGTATACATCCACAATTTTTTATGTCATAAGATTCTATACAAACAAAATTTGTTAAACGTGAGCAGGTATAAATAGTTCTTTTCTGTTTTCCAAAAGAGCATTCTCCCCATTCTGAATTTTCCTTACATTGTTGACACGCAGGTGGGATTATACACGCACTATCTTCACACCCAGAATCACATTCTTCTAATAGTCTTATTTTACCATCAGCACAGGTTATAACATTTCCAGCTAAACAAGAAGTGGAACCTTCCTTACACTCATCATTATTTAGAATAAAAAATGATACAGCGAATAGAATAATTAATATAGTAACTATTATTAATATTTTATTTTTTTTCATTTTATCTTTTCTTCTTGATATAAAGTGCTACTAGAAAAATAATAGTTAAGGATACTATTAATCCGATTATTATCATTCCACTATCTCCTTTTGGGATTTCTGGACATTGAGTTTCTGGATTATCTGAGCATACCCAATCTCCGTTAGTACATACGCACCAATCTACACTTGTAACATTGTCCACACATGAATATTGTTTAATTGAACTTTCTTCACATAACTGAGGTAAAATATTCGCTTCACATTCATCTAGTGTTAGAAATTCTAAATTAGTTTGAATGTCTTCATCAATACTTACTAAGCTACATGCGTTGTCATCAAACCTATAAACATTTATTATAGATACTATGTTTTCTGAAGCAACTAGATTTGTTAATGCTCCATCGTGATATGTAGATCCATCAGTAGCTATAAAATAAGGTTTGTGTATTCTCCCCTTAATTTCTGGCAAATGGACATCTAATGTCTGTCCACCGTCGTAAGTTAGAGTGATAAAATCACCTGCTCTTATATCAGCTATGTAATCTGTTGTAATTTTTACTACAATAGGATTATTATTTGAAACATCTTCATCTATATATGGAATAGGAACATAATCCCAGAACCATATATTACCCAAAGAAGTATCTACATTAGGAGCATCTCCTACACCTCCTGTCCAAGGAAAGTCTGGTTGCGTTCGATTATATGATCTTATTTCAAAATTCATACCAAATCCGTCGTAATCTTGTGTAGTTCCACTATAATCTTGTACTGTTAGCCCATCAAAATTCATATTTTCTAGGTCATTAATTATTAAATTGGTTTGTGCTAAAACACTAGAAACGCTAAATAGAAACATGAACATAACTCCGAACATTAGAAAATTTCTTATTGTTGGTTTTGCCATAGTTAGTTATACTTTTCTATATTTATAAAGACTCCCTACTTTTAAATGATAGGAAATATCATCAATTGATTTATCTATTTACTTTTTTTTACTTTTTTTACAAGGAAGATTATTAATAGTGTTAAGGCAAAAAAAGAACCTCCGACGATTGAATAGAATTGTTTCGTGTTGTAATAAGGGATACATTTTTCATCTTTGCAACCATAAGAACATTCTTCATCAACTACCCATTTGTTTTCAACGCCAGAGCACTTCAGAACATTTCCTTTATCACTACACATCTCCTCGCCAAATTCACAAACCTTTTCTATACACATTGCGCCCTCTCCATCAACGTCTTCACACCTAAAATCACAACTGGTAGTAATATTACTGCCAGAAGACTCTGAACATTTATTGTAAATACATTCATGAGTTTCAAATTCTTGTAATATATCCTTTCCACTACAATATGTAATATTATAAATGCTTGCATTATAATCTATTGGGACACATTGCTGGTCATTTAAACACTCTACACCACACTTTCCAAGCACTATGCCTTTATCTTCCCACTCATTATATAGAGTGCATCTCTGCAACATTTGCCCAAAACATCTCTCATCATAATAATCACAAATATATACTTCACAAGTTCCATGAGATAAATCTGGATTTACACATACTCCAGATTCACAATCAGAATCTTGAGTACATTCAAATGTATTTATGTTAAAGCAGTTATCATTTCCAAACATTCCGATTCCAGAAGTGACCCATACCCAAGACCCATCTGAATCACGATCATATTCCCATCCAAATGGATAAATACAAGTGGTGAAAACTCCTTCTTTATCAGAAAGAAGATTTAGTCCTTTTTTTAAAATTCTGTAATTACATCCATTCTCGTTACAATCTTCATCATCTTCGTAATTTCCGTTTTCTATAAGGTAATATTCGTCTGCATCTCCTCCTATCTCTAGATATAATCCTCCTATCGAAAATGGTCCATTATAAAAAAATGGTGGTGAAAGCCTGACAACTTGTCCCCTTCCATCAACAAATCTCCAATATATTTCTACCCTTGCATCTGCTTCTCCATCTGGATGTGAATAACGATCGTCAGAACAAAAGTTATAACCATCTTTATAGCAATCCATTCCAGCAGTAGAAACACATGTATTCTCTATGCAAACTAGACCAGTATCACAAGGTGGATTACTATCTGTTATGTATCCACAGACAGAACCCTCATTAGCTGAGGAAACAATTCCTATTAAAAATATTAACGAAAGAAACATCGTTAATTTTATATATTTCATGGGAAACCGCCGCTTGCACCTTGCCCATTAATTGATACTATTCTTGATGTTGAAAGAAAATTATTTGAAATTTGTTCAAAAAGTCCAAGTTTGAATAAAGCAAATAATAAAAAAGACAATATTAAAATTGTTATTATTATTTTAGTCGGAGTCCAGAACTTGATCTTTTTTACCATAATAAAATACGCCTACCAAGATTTATAAATTCTCCCTACTTTTTAGAGGTAGGTAATTTATCCTTAGAACTTTCACAAATCTCCTTCTGCTTCTTCTCGACTTCTTTTGGAAATTTCTCTTCAAAATGATCATTCAAAAAGGTTGAAAGATTCTTTTTTCCTCGCTTATCTTCTAGCACAGCATTAACTTCTAATTTTAAACTTATTGTTCTTCTTTCCCTAGCCATATTAATGTATGAATTTCATACTTTATAAAGTTTTCTAATTATGTAATTACAGTAGATAGGCAAGTAAAATTATTATTTAACTCCTCTCTTAATAGATTTATGGCAACTAACTTACCAATCTCTTTGATACCATATCTTTTGTTATTGCTTTTATAGTGAATACTTTTGTGACATAATGGGCATAAAGAGATTAAATTAGTTTTACAATTATTGTTATGATTTCCATCCCTATGATGCACGTGTAAAAGATCAAAAGTATAATCGCAACAAAAACATTTTGAATTTACTCTTGACATTCCATTCCAATATGATTTTTCTAAAGGTATTGTAGCATATTTTGGCTTACATTTATCAGAACAATATTTTTTCCTACCGCATAATGATCCACAAGCTACGCATCTATTATTAACTAATGGTTTTTTGTTTTTCTTGTTCCATATATTAGACTTCTCTGGGTTATTTTTATTGAAAAATTTGCATTTACAACTATTTCCACAAAACTTTCTTTGATTATTACGTAATTTCCTATTACAATTAACACAAAAATATACCATATAAAGAGGTGATATACAAAGTTTATAAAGTTTTGTATATCGAACCCTTTTTTATAAAGTATGATAGTATTACTATATTATCACCTCTTTTTTCTGGAGAGGGACACATCGCACACTATTTTAACGTGGTGGATAAAGAGAGGTTGAGTAGGTGGAGTAGGTCTAAGACCGAAGACATCGAAGAAATTTCCTTTATTAGTCCCCTCCAGTTTATAATTTAATAGAAAATTTATTTATAAATTATTTTACTTCCTTTAGCAGATTCAATAATTGACTGAGCAGAATTTAAAGCTTCTTTCTTAGTAGGTTTACGTTTAAGATTCTTACATTTCATTGTAATTCTACCATTAAATTCAGTTAGTACTACTTGACATCTTCCTTGAACTTTTCTAATTTGTTTTGCCATGATTAAATTACGAGTTTAATACTTATAAGTTCTCCCTACTAATTTATGGTAGGTGACTTCCTCTTCATTGCCTTATAAGAAATTAATCCAATTGGTAATACTGATAAAGTCATTGCTGGTAATGCTCCGATTAAAGGAGCAGTCATTAAAAAGACTGCTACAGAAAGGCTGTAGGCTATCAGATTCAATCCTAGATGAAAGACTCCTGCGAATACTAAATTCTTAATTCCGTCTCTAGTTACCCACCATCCAGCTAGTAATGCGAATAGGAACGCTACAACAAATCCAGAAATATTCGCAGAGATGGCAGTCATCCCTTCAGTAAATCCTGGGTACATATAAAATCCTGAAACATAAGCAGCTAAGTGGAATGCCGAAAATCCTAGAGCTTGAATAATTATTGCTCTCCACTTTTTCTTCTTATCGATTGTCCCATCAAAATTACTAACATAGGCATATAATGCACCCTGAAAGAATATTGTTTCGACTATAGGAGCGACTATAACTACTAAAAAGAATTTAAGACTATCTCCAATTGATGCTGGAAGAGAAGGAAACCCTATACTCATTCCTGGAACAACTAATGTAACCAAGAAAAAAAGACCAGTGAATATTACCCCCCAACCCATAGAAGCCCAAATATTCTTTTTTTGAATACCGATTAGATCATCTTGATATTCACTTGCACGATAGACTAAGAAAGCTATCGCTAAAAATATTAAATTAATTCCGACAGCACTTCTTGCTGGAGGATTTATAACCCATAAAAAAGCCAGAAGAAACGTCATTCCAATTATCACATTTCTAACTATAGCATTGTGTTTTAATACACCATTCGATCGGAAAGAGGGGTTACTTCTAACACACCTATCGCCAACTCTCTTAGATCCCCTTTTACACTTTTTCATAGTATTAATCAAAGAACCACTTTTGTATTACTATAACTACCATACTAAATATAGAGGCTATACCAACTACTGTCTGGATTTTTGGTCCTACTAATGCTATTCCTGGCATAACTAAAATACCAACAACAATCATGAACATACCAAATATTATAGTAAATAAATAAGTTAGTTCTGGTCCTTGAAATCCATCTTTTGCCCACTTAACTATTGTAGTTACTCTACCTTCAAGCATTAATCCAGCACCTGCAACAACCATAAAGAATGTTGTAGTCCATGGACTTAGATCAAATGAAGTAAATGAATTAATAGCTAAAACTAAAAATCCAAACAAACTTATATATGCTAAAGAGTCATTAAAACCTTTTTTTGTTTTTCCCATTTCTATTCCGACCTCCTTTCAGTCTTACCATCAACGAGATGATTATTATTACAAAGATAAAAGCAACAGCTCCAACAGATATCCAAATTATCATAGATGTTGGAAATACTTTAACGCATTCATGACTATCCGCTATTTCTCCATCGCCGCACTCGACTTCTACACAAACACTTTCATCACAAACTTCATTATAATTGCATTGCTCTGATGTCCCACATTCACAGGCTTCGTTTTCAGTGAAAGCGACACACTCATAATTGCTTGATTCGCTACATTTATAATTTGTTCTAAACATTGATTCATCTGCACATTGAGACCATGCTGTAGGGTCTGGGCAACTTGAACATTGAGGAATAGTACACACAGAATTTTCGCAACCACTCTCGCATTCTTCTACTGTTCTTATTTCTGTAGAACAATCAGATAACTGATATTGCTGGACTATAGTATTACCACTACATAATTTTTCTCCAATAAATTCTTCGCTACAGATACGGACACAAGAATCCCCTTCACAAACTTCATCAGATTCACATCTTTCATATTCTTCTTGTCTATCCCCACATGAATCATACCAATAAACAGAAGCACCACTACATTTCTTTTCGTCATGGCTATAACATTGCTCGTCTATGCACTTTCCATTATTACAGTCGTAGTCACAATCAAATTGATATTCCCAAACTCCAGAATTGCTACATTCTAACACATCATTTCTATCACATTTTCTATCTCCAGGAAGAGGACTACCAGCTCCAGAACATTCAACACTTGGAACTGTACAAAATGCCTGTTGATTATAATAATTATAAGGTTTTAACCAATCATTACAATAATTATTTGCAGAAGTCCATATATCAAGATTATTCATTGAATCTGGATGCCATGTTCTAAGACTAGCAACTCCGCCATTATAACATGGATCACAATCTCCTTGGAAAATTAAATTTGCACAAGTTTGGTCACAAATACCCCAATAATTACTAGTAGCAATTGCTAAAAATCCTGTGTCACTATTAGCTTCTAAAACACTTTGCTTATATTCTTCAAACGAATTAACATTGTCTGGAACATTAACAACGATACCTGCGTTGACTAAGGATATAAAAATCATAGAGAAAATAAAGACTGATAACAATTTTTTCCTCATTTTTTAAACTTCCTCCATAAAAGTGTCAGTCCAAATCCCATTATAAAACCTTCTATTATAAACATAATATATCCTATGATTCCTGCAATGATTGCTCCACCACCAATAAAGTCATGACAATTTGAAGGAACAAATATAGATGCTATCCCTGTATTGAAGCCAACTCCAGCATCACCAATAGCCCTACTCGTTTCTATAACTATTCCACAGGTATCTCTACCTTCATTTATATTTATACACCTATCATAGTAACAGGTTTGTGGATCATCAGACCAATCGCATTGTGAAATCGTTCCAGCAATTTTTATATTTTCGCCAGAAGATATTTTTGAACAATCAATTGTATCAAGACTAGAACACATATTGTAAACTGGTGTAGAGACTATGTGCAAGGATAATAATATTACAATTAATAACCCTATATAGCTTCCCCACATTTTGAATGGATTATTTGACTTCTTGCTTTTTCTACTTGTGGACACACTGGTCTTCTTACATTTATCTCCAACTTTTTTGAATCCTTTTTTACATTTCATTTTCTTCTCCTCTTGGATAAATTTAATCCTGGAATGAAACCTATAGCAATCCTTATGACTCCTATAATTATAAGAATTACAAGACCGACATAAAACAAGAAGTATGTTAGTACTCCAATTACACCTGCTAATATTATTGCTAATGACCAACTTAAACCCTTATACTCTCCTCCCATGATCTTGTTTATTGTATTGAATCCTAATATTAATGAGAATATAAAAAAGAAAGGGATTGCTAATAATTTCAAAAACGCTAAGAAGCAAATAAACGGACTTTGTGTTTTAACTCCAAGTATAGTTTTTGCAGAACATGTCAAATCATTTTCTGTTCCGTCTGTTGCCCATCCAAATAATGCCGATTTTGCGAAAGCGTCACATGTATCACATTCATTTTCTTTACATATTGGATCTTCTGGATGAAGTTCACAAAATTCTATTTCATTTTCACATACAGTACTACACCCATCCCCAGAAATTTTATTGCCATCGTCACATTGCTCACCTGCATCTAAATTTCCATCGCCACAAACTGGTAATATTGTTCCACCTTTACATTCATTTAAATTAGTATCACAAACTTGATCAATAGCACAATCCGCATTAACACAACAGTCTACTACTACATCTTCGGATTTCTTACAAATTCCAACTCCATTTTCGTCCCTATCTTCACATCCATATGATGATAACATTCTATTTTGACAAATATCTCCTCCAGAATTTGGGCAATTAAAATC
>Ga0307992_1001744_pt1 | contig 12729 bp, 9 predicted proteins | sample EllFjometagen133_FD_203162 | JGI IMG/M metagenome (GOLD analysis project Ga0307992, IMG submission 203162) | Marine microbial communities from Ellis Fjord, Antarctic Ocean - #133 | ecosystem: Environmental > Aquatic > Marine > Unclassified | place: Southern Ocean | collected 2014-10-08
CGAGAAGTAATTAAAGACAGAAGAAATATCATTCTATTGGGAGATAGTATTGGAGACTTAGGGATGATCGAAGGTTTTGATTATTCTAATCTATTAACGGTAGGTTTTTTGAATCTTGATTACAATGAATCAAGCAAAGAAGCCTATGAGGAGAATTTCGATGTAGTCTTGGAGGGAGATGGAGATTTTGATTTTGTGAATACCTTGATCAGGGATTTGGGGTAAAATATACTTTTTCCTTAGTTTTTGATGCGTTGATTAGAATCCCAATTTAGTTTTTGAATATTCGAATGTAGAATTAAAAAAACATCTCGGAAAAGAGATGTTTTTTGATTCAAGGTAAAATAGTTTTAATCCTTTGCTTTATTTCTTTTCGCTTTTACTCTTCCGTGCTCAGTTAGGAATTGTTTTCTTAGGCGAACACTATTGGGAGTAATTTCTAAATACTCATCGTCCTTCATAATACTCATTCCTTTTTCGAGAGTCAATTTTGTCGGGGGAGTTAAGGTAATTGCTTCATCGGATCCAGAAGAGCGCATATTGCTTAATTGTTTCCCTTTTGTTGGGTTTACTGTTAAGTCACGTCCTTTTGCTGCGTTTCCAATAATCATTCCTTCATATACTTCAGCAGCAGCTCCAATATATAAATCTCCTCTGCTCTGAAGGTTAAAAAGCGAGAAGCCAAGAGCTTTTCCGGTTGTCATTGAGATCATTGATCCAATATCATTTTTCTTAATGGTTCCAACGTAAGGCCTAAATCCAATAACTCGAGTATAGATAATTCCTTTACCCTTGGTGTCAATCACAAATTCGCTTCGATATCCAAGCAATCCTCTTGTTGGTATCTCGAAAATAATTTTTACATTACTACGCTTAGGTGTCATTTCCATCATATTTCCTCGGCGAACGGAAAGTTTCTTAATCACCACTCCGGACATTTCCTCTGGCACATTAACAGTAACTTCTTCAAACGGTTCGAGCTTTACACCGTCTTCTTTTTTAATAATTACATGTGGTTGAGATATTTGCATTTCATAACCTTCCCGGCGCATGTTTTCAAGCAGTATGGCAATGTGCATTTCTCCTCGACCATAAATCTTAAAATGATCAACGGCAGAAAAATTAATCTTCAAACCAACATTAACTTCTAATTCTTTTTCTAGTCTTTCTTTAAGTTGTCCACTAGTAATATCCTTTCCTTCTCTTCCGGAGAAGGGAGAGTTATTAACAAATAAATTCAATGAGATCGTTGGTTCGTCAATATTAATCGCTGGCAAAGCCTCCTGTTCTGGATCTATGCAAATAGTTTCCCCAATAAATATATCAGGAAGACCGGCAATCATAATAATATCGCCAGCTTGAGCCTCTTTTATTTCCTTCTTCTTTAATCCTTCGAAGGTAAATAGCTTAGTAACCTTACCTTCGCGAGTTTTCTCTTCTTCGTTTTTAATAAATACCTTAGAATCATCTCTTATTTCTCCTTCGTAAATTCTTCCAATAGCAAGTCGTCCTAGAAAATTATCATAGGCAAGATTAAAAGGTTGTACGCGCAAGGGTTTATTCCTTGCTTCTTCAGTTGAAGCGATGGGTGCTTCTTTTAAAATTACATCCAAAAGCGGAATTAAATTTTTAGAATTATCGCTTAAGTCTACCTTGGCGATGCCTTCTCGAGCAATCGTGTAGATTGTAGTAAAATCAAGTTGTTCATCGCTGGCTTCCAAATCAAGGAAGAGTTCGTAAACCATTTCTTGGACAATGTCGGGTCTTGCAGCGGGCTTATCTATTTTATTTAGCACAACAATTGGTTTTAGTCCCAGCTCGAGTGATTTTTTTAAAACAAATTTCGTTTGTGGCATTGGACCTTCTTGGGCATCAACAACCAAAAGCACCGAGTCTATAGAGCGCAAAACACGCTCAACTTCTGAACCAAAGTCGGCGTGGCCAGGCGTATCGACAATATTTATCTTCGTATCCTTATAGTAGATAGAGGTGTTCTTTGAATAGATCGTTATTCCTCTTTCTTGCTCAAGTACGTCACTGTCCATACTTTCTCCAACTTCTGACATTCCTGTCTGCTGCATCAGCGCATCAGTAAGGGCAGTTTTGCCGTGATCGACGTGAGCGATAATTGCGATGTTTCTTATCTCCATAAAAATTAAAACCGCCTCTCCTAAAGCGGTCAATAGCTTTAAATTAGGTAAGTTAGTGTATCTTGTTTATACTACAAAACTTTCCGGAAGTCAACATTCTAATCTAGATATTATTTATAGTTTTGGATGTATAAAGTTGTCGAAGGAGTATTTCTATGCTACTCAATCATGAATTATCACGTTTTGGATAACGAATTTGTTTTTTTCTTTGATGTCCATGTTTTACTTTTGTTCTAATCAATTGTAAACTAATGGTAGGTTTATATCATTATGCAACCAATTGTGGATAAAAACAAATTACCAGAAATACTAAAAATGAAACAGGCTTGTGACTTGCTGAATGTTCATCCCAACACTTTGAGAAATTGGGATAATAATGACGTGCTGAAAGCTATTCGTTTTGGTAGTCGTAGAGATAGACGTTATAAAAAAGAAGATATTTTAAGATTGATTAACCATAAAAAATAAATATGAATTCAGATTTAACATTTATTACGAACGAAAAAGACAGAAATCTTTTAGAAAGATTTAGGGTTCTTATTAAAGATACTCAATTTTTTGATGTTTTGGTTGGGTATTTTTTTACAAGTGGATTCCACGCTATTTATAAATCTCTGGAAAAAACAAAAAAAGTCAGAATCTTAATTGGCATTGGCACGGATAAGCAGATCGTTGATCTTTCTCAAGAATCTAAAAACTTAAAGCAAAGCGTTTTACAATTTTCTTCAGCAGAAATAAAAGAACAATTCTCGACTGAAACAGTCGAAGAAATGAGCAGTTCTGAAGATAGCCAGAAAGTTGACGAAAGCGTTGCCAAGTTTTTAGAGTGGTTAAAAAATGGCAAGTTGGAAATCAAAGCTTATCCTACTTCAAATATCCATGCCAAGCTTTATATCATGACTTTTGCCAAAGGCGATCGTGATATGGGCAGGGTGATTACTGGCTCAAGCAATTTCACCAAAGCAGGTTTAATAGATAACTTAGAGCTTAATGTGGAATTGAAAAACAGAGCTGATTATAATTTTGCTTTAGAAAAATTTAATGAGCTTTGGGAAAGTGCAGTTAATGTAAGCGATAAATACATTGAAACAATCAAAACAAAAACTTGGTTAAATAATACCATTACTCCGTATGAGTTATATCTTAAATTTTTGTATGACTATTTTAAAGACGAACTAAAACAAGCGGACGAAATTTTTTACAAATATGCCCCGACTCAATTTAAGAAATTAGAGTATCAAGAACAGGCAGTATTGAATGCTAAGAAAATTTTAGATGAGTATGGCGGTGTTTTTGTTTCTGATGTTGTTGGACTGGGGAAAACTTATATTTCAGCTATGCTTGCCGGTCAGCTTGAAGGTAGGAGTTTAGTAATAGCACCACCAATGCTTTTGAAAAAAGACAATCCCGGTTCCTGGCCAAACGTTTTTTCAGATTTTAAAATGCCAGCCGATTTTGAATCTTTGGGGAAATTAGACAGCCTTGTTAAGCGAGGAACAGACAAATATAAGAATATCTTTATTGATGAGGCGCACAGATTTAGAACAGAGACAAATATAACCTATGAGAATTTGGCTCAAATCTGTCGTGGCAAGCGAGTTATTCTTGTTACCGCCACTCCTTACAATAATTCTCCAAAGGATATTTTAAGTCAAATCAAGCTTTTTCAAAAAGCCAAGAAAAGCACAATTCCAAACTTATCAAATTTAGAGTTATTTTTCTCTAAACTCGAAAAACGACTAAAAGGATTAGACAGATATAAAGACCGCACAAAATACATTGAAACTGTTAAGGAAAACGCGATGGAAATCCGAGAAAAGGTGCTTAAATATCTTATGGTTAGAAGGACAAGAACAGAGATTGAAAATTACTTCAGCAAAGACCTGAAAAATCAGAAACTTAAATTTCCTGAAGTGGAAAACCCCGAGGCGGTTTTTTACGAATTAAACAAAGAAGAAGATGAAATATTTAATAAAACAATTGAGCTTATCACTAAGAAGTTTAAATATGCCCGTTATATGCCCTTGCTTTACTACAAGGGAAAACTAACGCAATCCGAAGAATTGTCACAAAGAAATATGGGAAGATTTATGAAGATACTTTTTGTTAAACGATTGGAAAGTAGCTTTTATGCTTTCAGAAAAAGCATTGAGCGCTTTATTGTTTATTATGAGAAGTTTCTTAAAGAATTTGAAAATGGCAATGTCTATTTAAGCAAAAAATATACTTATAAAATTTTTGAATTACTTGAAAACGATGACGAGGAAAGAATCCAGTGTTTAATAGACCAAGATAAGGCTAAAAGGTATCCAGCTAAAGATTTCAAGAAAGAGCTAAAGCAAGATTTAAACGAAGATTTAGAGACGCTAAAAGCAGTTCAGAAACTTTGGCAAAATATAAAACGCGACCCCAAACTATTGAAATTCATCGAAATGCTTTCTTCTCACCAAATTTTGAAAAAGAACAGATTAATTGTTTTTAGCGAATCGAAAGAAACCGTAGATTATCTTGCTAGAAATTTAGAAAAAACATTCCCAAACCAAGTATTGTCTTTCTCGGGTGGCTCAAGTGCTACCACGAGAGAAAAGGTCATGGAGAATTTTGATGCTAGGGCTCGTTTTCCAAAAGATGATTACCGAATATTGATAAGCACAGAGGTATTGTCAGAAGGGGTTAACCTTCATCGCTCAAATGTGGTTATTAATTACGATATTCCGTGGAATCCAACGCGGCTAATGCAGAGGGTTGGTCGTATTAACCGTGTTGACACTGCTTTTGATAAAATTTATAGCTTTAATTTCTTCCCGACCACACAGTCAAACATTCAAATAAAACTTAAAGAAGCTGCGGAAGCTAAGATAAGAGCTTTTATTTCTTTGTTGGGAGCAGACGCAAGACTTTTAACCGAAGGTGAACCAATTGAATCTCATGAACTATTTAGCCGCTTAACTTCCAAAAAGACAATTACTGGCGAAGACGAAAAAGAAGAAAGTGAACTTAAATACTTACAGATTATCAAAGGCGTTCGTGACGATAACCCCGACTTATTTGCCAAAGTCAAGCAATTACCTAAAAAAGCCCGAACTGCTAGAAAAACTAATAAGCAGGCTAACTCACTTTTAACTTATTTCCGCAAAGGAAAACTCCAGAAGTTTTTTATTGTCGGCAAAGAAAAGCCGCGGGAATTAGATTTTATGTCAACAGCTAAATTACTAGAAGTAGCTCAAAGCACAAAGCGAGGAAAACTCGGCAAAGATTTCTACGAGCTGCTTAATAAAAATAAGAAAGTATTTGAATTTTCAACAACGGAAGAAATGCCAGAATTAAAGATGAGAGGTGGTAGAGATACCGCTACTCAAATGTTGAAAATACTAAAAGCCGTAAGAGATTTTAGGAAATTTACTGACGATCAAGAACTTTATTTAAGAAAAGTGATGAAAGAGATTGAAGAGGGTGGCTTGCCCAAGCAAACAACCAAAAAGACGCTTCAGGAATTAAACGAAGAATTAAAAAATGGGCTAAATCCTTTAAAAATTTTAGCAGTGCTTCAGAAAAATATTCCCACTGATTTATTAAAAGAACATATTGTTGAAAGCTCTGCTCAAACCTCAGGACCAAGAGAAGTAATTTTATCCGAATATTTCACCAGTTAATATGGAAAAGATTCTAGCTGCTAAAATAGTCAGTCAAACTTTCCAAAACTCTTTTAGCAAAGACTCTTTTGTCTATTTCATTAAGAGCCTATTAAACCACATTGATTCAGCTCCCCTTATCTATCGTGGTAACTCTATCCCCGATGTTTATAAACCCTACATTAAGACACTTGAACGAATAGGAAAATACCAAGATAAAGACGACAAAAAGATAGACTTGCTTATAGTCCATCTGAAAAAGAAAAAATCACTTGAGAGAACCCGGACAATGCAAAGGAATTTTATCGCTTGGTATTTAAACGGAAGTCGGGGCGACATTCTGAAAGATGCCGCTTTGGTTGCTTTTGTCTCGCCAAATTCAAATGACTGGCGGTTTTCTTTAGTAAGGATGGATTACCGTCTTGATGCTTCAGAAGGAAAAGTAAAAGTAAGGCAAGAACTAACGCCAGCCAGACGATTTTCTTTTTTGGTTGGTAAAACCGAAAGCAGTCATACTGCCCAAAGTTGTTTGGTACCAATCTTGCAAGATGATGACAGCGACCCCACGCTTGAAGACTTAGAAGGTGCTTTCAGTATTGAAAAAGTTACCGAAGAATTCTTCGAAAAATACAGAGACCTTTTCTTAAAAGTTAAAGAAGCTCTTGACGAGGTTGTTAAAAAAGACAAAAGAGTTGAACAAGATTTCAAAGAAAAGAATATTAATTCAGTTAACTTTGCCAAGAAACTTCTAGGACAAATCATATTCTTGTACTTCTTGCAAAAAAAAGGTTGGTTCGGCGTTGAACGAGATAAGGATTGGGGAACGGGTCCAAAAAACTTTTTAAGACTTCTTTTTGAAAAAAGAATCGCCAGGTATGAAAACTTTTTTAATGATATCTTAGAGCCACTTTTCTACGAAGCATTAGCGGTTGAAAGGACAGATGATTTTTATAGTCGCTTTAATTGTAAAATTCCTTTTCTTAATGGTGGACTTTTTGATCCAATAAATAATTATGATTGGATTCATACGGATATTTTATTAGCTAGTGAGTTATTCTCTAATAGCACCAAAACAAAACAGGGCGATATTGGTACGGGCATTTTAGATATTTTTGATCGCTATAATTTTACGGTTAAGGAAGATGAACCACTTGAAAAAGAGGTAGCAATTGACCCTGAAATGCTTGGTAAGGTTTTTGAAAATCTTTTAGAAGTTAAAGACCGTAAATCCAAAGGCACTTATTATACTCCGCGGGAGATTGTTCATTACATGTGTCAACAGAGCTTGATAAACTATCTAAAAACAGAAACTAAAGTTGAGGAGGGAAAAATAGAAAGGGTTGTTAAACAAGATGTTCTCTTGGCAAAAGATGAATATCTAAAATGGAAAAAAGAAAAACAAAAACCTAAAAATAAAGCGCTGGCTTTATGGGAAGGCGAATGGGAAGTTTTAGATAAAGCTTTAGAGAATATCAGAATAGTTGATCCAGCTTGTGGTTCGGGGGCTTTTTTGGTTGGAATGTTGCAGGAAATAGTAAGAGCCAGAAAACTGCTTCAGCTTTTTAATACCCAAAAAGAAAGCATTTATACGATGAAGGAAAAATCCATCAAAAATAGTATCTACGGAGTTGATATTGACGCGGGCGCGATAGAGATTGCGAAGCTTCGTCTATGGCTTTCGTTAATAGTTGATGAAGAAGATATTAAGCAAATAAGACCTTTGCCAAACCTAGATTATAAAATTATTTATGGGAACTCTCTTTTAGAAATAAAGAAAAATCTTCTTAATTTTCCTTTATTTGATAAACTTGAAAAATTGAAGCCACTGTTTTTTAATGAAACGAATAACAGGAAGAAACAGGAATACAAAAACCAAATCGATGAATTAATTGGCAAAATCACCAACGGACACAAAGATTTTGATTTCGAAATTTATTTTTCCGAAGTATTCCACGAGAAAAAGGGATTTGATATAGTTATCGGCAATCCTCCTTATGTAGAACATAAAAAACTGAAACAATTTAGTCCTTTTTTTAAGAATAGATTTTTTACTTATTCTGGGACAACGGATTTGTATGTATATTTTTATGAAGTTGGATTAAATATTTTGAAGAATTCTGGTTTTTTAACTTTTATATCTTCTAATAAGTTTATAAAAACAAAATATGGAATGAAATTGAGAGGATTATTGGCAAGGAATAAACTCTGCCAATTCATCGATTTTACAAAAGTTCACGTTTTTGACGCACTAGTTGCAAGTTGCATTGTTATAGTTTCAAAAATTAAGGAGGATAGTAATATAATCGTGTCTTTTGTAGATGATTCAATGCTTGAATCTAGAGACCTTTCGGAATTTATAAAGAAACATCATATTAAGTTGCCTTCTAAGAATTTGTCTGATGAAATTTGGCAATTAGAGGGCCAAGAAAAAACAGCGTTAAAATTAAAAATTGAAAAGAATAATAAAAAATTAGGCGATATAGAAGGAGTTAAAATTTCCAGAGGGATAACTACCGGTTATAATTCTGCTTTTATCATTGATAAAACATTAAAAGATAAACTTATCGACGATGACCGTAGAAATAAAAAAATTATTAAACCTCTACTGCAAGGAAGAAATATTAAGAGATGGTATTATGCAAAAAGTAATAAATTTTTAATACTCACGGGTTATGATTTAGATATTCCTAGTGATTTTCCAAAGGTCTTTGAGTTCCTAAAACAATTTGAGAATGAGTTAAAAAAGAGGGCCGATCAAGGAATAAAATGGTGGAACTTACGAGCATGCACTTACTATTCTCAATTTGAGCAAGAAAAAATAGTCTGGGGTTTAACTGCCAATAGATGGGCATTTGCATACGATAATCAAAATTATCATTTGCCAAGCAATGCCTATATGCTTACATCGTCCAAAATGCCAATCAAGTATATTCTCGCCTTGCTTAACAGCAAGGTAATGCGGTTTTATTTTAGTCTTATTGGCGTTATGACAGCAGGTGGTGCGTTTACTCTAAAACATGAAACTATTGGGAAATTACCGGTAAGTCAAATTTCGCAAAACAACCAAAAATTTATTATTGAAGTTGTGGATAAAATTTTTGCTATTACCAAAGATGATGATTATTTACAAAACGAAACTAAACAAAAAAAGATCGAAGAATACGAGCAGAAAATTGATAAAATGGCGTATAAACTCTACGGCTTGACAAAAGAGGAGATTAAGATAGTAGAGGCCCAAAAAATATGAAATCAATTTTTAAGAAACAAGACTATAAAGACATGGATTGGGATAGGTTAGTTGCAGAAGCAAAAAGACAAGAACTGAACCCTCGCTTGTATTCTTTTAAGAGCGTTGAAGGGGCTGGAGAATGTGACCGCACTAAGATTATTCGTCAACTTAATAATCTCAATCAGCAAAACAAAATAATCAAACCCAGATGGTGGGAGAAGACATGGATACAAATGCTAATGGTTTTAAGTGCTGTGGCGGGGATTATAGGATCAGTTTTTTTCTTTGTAGATAAATTAACCAATTAGTTTATAAACTTTATGGCTTGATGAACAAGGAAATTGAAATAATTGAGAAAACCCATGAATGAAAAACAATACGACAATGAACTTAACAAATACAGAAAAGAAATATTGGCTTCAAATGCCTTTAAAAAATTAATCGTTGCTGGACCCGGAACAGGGAAAAGTAGTTTTTTTGAAAAAGCCATTAAGCATTATGGTGGCACCTCTAAAGATTATCTGGTCCTTACATTTATTAATAGTTTGAAAGATGAACTTAAGAAAGATTTAGAGGATATCGCAAAAGTTTTTACCTTTCACGGTTATTGTTATTCTTTGTTGTTAAAATACCCTGACTTAAGAATAGGGCTAAAGCATAAATTTCATTACTACCCACCCTTAATAGGGCTAGTTAAATCGGACTGGAGTATTATGAACAAGGAAGATGCTCCGAAGTTTGGAAAATTAATGCGCAATACATCAGGAGCTAAAGAATTAGATTTTTTTATAGCACGCGGAAATTATTATAACACTATTGGATATGATGATTCCGTGTTCCGCGTATATAGAACATTAAAGGACGGCAGGAATTTTCAAGACAAATATAAGCTTATTATTGTAGACGAGTATCAAGATTTTAACGCATTAGAAACTTCTGTTTTGTCACATATTATTGATTTTAGTCCATCGCTTATAGTGGGTGATGATGACCAAGCACTGTATTGTCAGCTAAGAGATTCTAAGCCAGATTTTATTCGGGAGCTACACCAAGGTGATGACTTCCAAAATTTTGAACTACCTTTTTGCTTGAGGTGTCCAAAAGCTGTTATATCTTCTTTTGATAGCATAATAAAGATTTCTCAATCTAAGGGGATTTTAAGCGAAAAAAGGATTCCTAAAAAATTTATTTTTTTTCCACCAGTCAAGGGCAAAGATAGCGAAATATACCCAAGGATAAAATTAATTATATCTTCAATCCAGAAGAAATTTCCACTCGGAGCTAATTATTTCGGCAGATATGTCTCGCAAGAAATCGCGAATATTCCAAGACATGAAATAGAAGAATCTCGTGAGAAAAATTTCCCAACCGTATTAATCATTGGGCCAAATTATTATTTAAAGACTCTAATTCCAATATTTGATAATAATAGTTATGATTACGAATTCAAACAGACAGAGCAAGGGATAAAAATTGATTTAAAAGATGGATTTAAACTTTTGAATAAAGATGAATCTTCTAATTTAGGTTGGAGAATAATCTTAGAAGTGCTGAAGCCAGATTTTTACAAAGAAACCATCTTAATTTCTATAACTAAAAACATAGATTTTGTTAACATAATACCTAATGGCTTCAAGCAAAAAATTCTTGCTGAAGCAAAATTACATAAAGAGGGAGGGGCAGAAATCGTTGAAAATGAACCAGAAATTGATAAATCAAAACCAACTATTAAACTTACAACATTCGAAGGAGCCAAAGGTTTATCAGCGCAGCGTGTTTTCATATTAGGATTACAAGATGGCGATCTCCCAAGAAATCCTAATTTAATTTCTGATATTGAAGTTTGTAAACTACTTGTTGCTATAACCAGAACTAGAAAGCAGTGTTATCTCTTGTCTACTAGAAATTTTGCTGGCAAATGGGTAACGCCCTCTGAATTTTTAAGTTGGGTAAATGAAAAAGATATAGATTTGATAGAGATTGACAAACACTATGATTGGGGAATTAAATAATAAATATGTTTAAATAATGAACTTTAACTAATGTATTTGGAAAAGATTTGATAACATGGATAACAAGAAGTTAGATTCAAAACAACAAAAAGAAAAAATCATAATCTATGCAAATTTCAGAAGAAACTATCAAAAGATTTCAGAAAATATTTGAAAAAGATTACGGTAGAAAATTAAGCAAAAAAGAAGCCTTCGAGTCAGCCTATAATTTATTGGGATTTTTTGATTTGCTTCTTAAAATTGATAGGAGAGTAAATCCTCAGGAATATAAATCAAAAAAAGAAGATTTATTAAAACTAGTCAAAAAATAATGGAACAATGGGAAAGCTAAGCAAAAAGTTGATTGTATACCTCGATCAAAACTTTATAAGCGAAATGGCAAAAGTTGAGAGCAAGAAAGAGGCAAGTCGTCAGTTTAAAAATATATATGAATTGCTTCATTTGGGTTTTATTGACGAGAAAATTGTTGTACCTGCTTCTTGGTTCCATAAAGTTGAAACGAGCTTGTCCCCCAGCCTTAAGGAGAAGATTGCAAGATGCCAAGGATCTTTAGGCCAAATATGCATGAATTTTCCCGAAGACATATGGAGATTTCAGCTAGGAAGAGCGGCTAAGGAATTTCTTGGGGAGGAAAGAGTTGAATCAATAAACCACAGCGTTGCTTTCCACGAGAATCCAGATCAAAGAACAAGGATGCTTGAGGTTAAAATAGATAGCCATTTGGAACGCTTTAATTATAGGGATGAGCGAATATTAACAGCAAAAAAGTTGGACCAATTAAGAAAGAGCATAGAGGAGAATAAAATTGATTATAAAGAACAATTACAAAAAGAACTAAAAGCCCAAGCAGATTTTTTAAAACAACAAGAAAGTTATACCTTTCGTTACTTATTCAAAAATAATCCAAAAAAAGTAGATGAATTTTTAGAATCTAATTATTTTAAAGAAATGCCAGCAGTAAGTATTTATTCGCAGATGTGGACAAAACTGCTTACCCACTACAAAGACAGAAAAATAAGAAGCAGCGACATGACAGATGTTAATATTATATCTACCTTTTTCCCTTATGTGGACGTGTTGGCAACTGATTCATTCATGGCTAATTTGGCTAAAGAGTCAGGGCTTGATAAAAGATATCGAACAGCTATTTTTTCTTCAAAACAGAAAAGTCTCAAAAGTTTTGAAATTTACCTCAGGGATTATTTAGCCAATAGTAAGCCCGTAAATATTCCAAAAGCTTCTATTTTTGTATTATCAGATAATAGTATCAAGAATCATTCTTTTGAATTGTTTTATGATTTGGGCGTGATGTCTGGCGATATATCGTATAGCGAGGAATGGGTAGATATCTATGGTTTCGACGATGGTAATATGCCTAAGTATCAACTTAAAAAAGAATTGAAATTATCCTTGCCGTTTTATGGTCTTCAGAGCGTACACGTGATTAAAATTCAACCAAATACTTCATGCTTGGAAGTGTTAAAGATTTGTAGAGAACGATGCCGGTCTGAGAAATTTGTTCTCGTTGATTCATATAGAAAGCCACCAAGCAATTTTGTTGAAACTTTAATTAGGCATTGTGAATCTGGGAAAAATCAAATTTTGAATTACAAAATTCATAGCAAGAGAGCCCAAAGCAAGACACAAAAAAATATCCCTAAGTAGTGTCTCATTTGTCTCATTTTATGGTAAAATAATCAAAGATA
>Ga0307992_1001746_pt1 | contig 12727 bp, 9 predicted proteins | sample EllFjometagen133_FD_203162 | JGI IMG/M metagenome (GOLD analysis project Ga0307992, IMG submission 203162) | Marine microbial communities from Ellis Fjord, Antarctic Ocean - #133 | ecosystem: Environmental > Aquatic > Marine > Unclassified | place: Southern Ocean | collected 2014-10-08
AAGTCTTCCACAGATGTATCCTTAGTTAGAAGTCTGTATATATCCTTTGAATTCTCATGAAACCTATCATAAGAAAGATCGTCGTATACGTAAAAGGAGATTATCATGCAGACCGCCAAGCCAATAGCGAAACCGAAGATATTGATGGCAGAAAAAGTCTTTTGTCTCACAATATTCCTCAGAGTTACTTTAATAAAATTTTTTATCATATCTCTTTACCTCATGAATCTATTCATATTTTAATGTATTAATAGGATTACTGTTAGCAGCTTTCCAGGTTTTTAAACTTATTGTAATAAGGGCAATTGCCAGAGAAATAGCACCCGCAAAAAGGAAGATCAAGGGGTTTAGCGAAGTGCGATAAACAAAACCATCCAACCAGTTTTTCATCAGGAACCAGGCTAGTGGCCAGGCGATGATATTTGCCACAACAACCCATCGCACAAATTGCTTAGAAAGCTGCCAGATGATTCCGTGAGATGAAGAACCCATTACTTTGCGAACTCCAATTTCCATTTTCTTCTGTTCAGTGAGGAATGATGCTAATCCAAACAATCCCAGACAAGCGATGAATATTCCCAATCCGGCAAAAATGCGGAATTGCGAACCAGCTTTGATCTCTGCTTGATAAGTATATTGAAAAGTTTCATCTAAAAATTTATGCTCAAATGGGAAATCAGGGCAGACTTGAAGCCAAGCTTCTTCTAATTGTGCAATTGTTTCTGCTGTATTGTTTCCCGAAAGTTTGAAAATAATACGACTGAAATAATCAGGAATATATGCGATTAAAAGCGGTTCGATCTGATAGCTTAAGGGGAGCGAATTGAAGTCTTTTATAACTCCGATCACTTCATACTCATCATCACCAACTTTTAATCCAATCGGATTTTCTACTCTCATCATTTCTATACTTTTTTCATTTATTAGAATTGCATTTTCATCAGATTTCAAATCTTCCGAGAAATTGCGACCCTGCACAATTTCCAGATCAACAGTTTCTACAAAATTATAATCAGCAGAGAGGAAAGCAAAGGATGAACCTTCGTCAGTTGTGCTCCCTTCCCAGTTCATACCGCGCATGATGTTCCAAACTTCGTTTGGTGTGCTAGATGATCGTGTCATACTAACTATCCCTGGGATCTGATCGATAATATTGGCAAAGGTATCAAATTTTTCTTCCAGATCAGAATTCATACTCATCACGAGGAGATTTTCATTATCAAATCCCAGATCTTTTTTCTGCATATATTTCAGTTGTGAGTAGATTACACCAGTTCCAATGAGTAGAGAAACAGCCAAAGTGAACTGAATTATTACAATTATAGTGCGTAGAACAAGTCCTTTTCCTCTACTCACAAGCTTTGCTTTGAAAATATCAACGGGAGAATAAGATGATAGGATAATGGCTGGATAACTACCGGAAATAATTCCCAGAATTATAACTCCACCGATTCCCATGATAATTGTTTTCATATTTAAAAAATTAAGTGAGATTTCTCTGCCGGTAAGCTGTTCAAAGATAGGTAATCCAAGTTCTACCAGTAACAATGAAAACAAGCAGGCAAAGATTGTGTAAATTATAGATTCACCGATAAACTGAAAGATCAGTGATTTTTTTTGAGCACCGGCAATTTTCCGAACACCCACTTCCCGAGCACGTTTTGTGGCTTGAGCTGTGGCCAGGTTCATGAAGTTGATACAGGCAATTATTAGGATGAGAATTGCCACACTACCAAAAATGTAGATGTATTTTTGAGCAGTAGGATTACCTTCCACAGAATAGAGATGAATGTTTTTAAGCGACTGCATTTCTGCACCAGTTTGCTCTTCAATATGCTCCTTCATAATTCCGTCTACTTTACTCTGCACAGCTTTTATGTCGGCAGTATCTTCTAACAATACAAATGTTTGTAACCAGTGTGAATACCACTCATCCACATCATCATCGCGTGTTACTTTTCCTATATGCTGAATACTCTCAAAATTATAGTTGGTGTAGATCGGCATATCTTTGAATACTGCAGAAACTGTAACTTCACCACGGTTGTTACGAGAGAAAGTTTTACCTATGGGATCTTCATCACTGAAATATTTCTCAGCAAGTGACTGTGAAATAGCAATGGAATTCTCATCTTTCAGAGCTTCCCTGGAATTCCCTCTTATAAATTCGAAACTGAACATATTAAATATATTGGGAGAAGCGTAAAAATTATCTCTTTCTCTAAAAACCTTATCATTGTATTGTATAATGCAAGATGAGTTTGTGATGTGTACAGATTCTATTACTTCAGGAATCTCTTCCACTAAGGTACTACGTAGCGGATAAGGAGTGGATCTATTTATACTGGTTTCACCTTTCATAGTGTATTTTTTATTTATACGATATATATTTTCAGGATGATGAGCTTCGAACTGGAGTTCACCTTGTATTACCAGATAAACAATAATTGCGGTTGCAATTCCTACCGCCAGACCCAAAATATTAATTAATGAATACATCTTATATCTGGCAATATTCCTAAGTGCGACTCTTAGATAATTTCTGAACATCTTCTTTTCCTTTTCTATTTCAACAAAAGCATTCTATTTGAAGCTCTGGTTTTACCATTCACTTTTAATCTGGAAAAATATATTCCAGAAGAAACTGGTTCATTATTGTTATCTGTTCCATTCCAAGTAGCACTCATTTCTCCTCGTCCTTCGACAGATTCAGGATGACACAAGCTCGGAGAAAGAGTTTTTATCTTCTGACCTTTTAGATTATAGATTTCAATTATTGTATCATTGCTTTCTGTTCCCTTAGAATCAAAAGAAATCGTTGTGGAAGGATTGAAAGGATTGGGGTAATTTTGGATTGAACTGATCTCTGGTTTCTCAATAATGTTTGATTGATTGATCCCTGTGCCGGCTTCCACAAATTCAATCTGGTTTGTAAAAAATAAGGGTACAGCTAATAAATTATTTACTTTATCAAAATATATATCTGCAGGATCATCACTGTGATTAGAAAATATTTCTGGAGGATTTGCAAAAGCATTATCGAATTTGTAAACTCTGTTATTATGCCACGATGAAACATAATAATTTCCTTCATTATCCTGTGAAATTCCATCCAAATTATGTAATCCCGGAGATACAATTACCGATGCTGTTGAATCAGTTAAACTTACTTCCTGAATGGGGGAGTTGGTTCTATAAGAAACAACTAACAATCTATTATTTTGATCATCGAAGTATAAACCATTTGGAACATCAAGACCACTATCTGCAAATAACCAGGATTGTTCTGATGCTACATTTATCTTATAAATTGCATCACCAGTTGGATATGAAACATATAAATTTCCAGAATTATCAGAAGTTATATCATTGATATTTGTAGCTCCAGCAATATTTACGCTAAGAACATTTTCTCCTGTATTCAGGTTAAATCCTTTAACTCCGTATTCCCGGCAGGCTACATATAAAACACTATCTCTAATGTGCAGACCCGCAAAGCATTGAACATTACTAAGCCAGATACTTTGAGTTCCGGTACTATCTATTTGAACAATATTCCCATTCCCCCAGTTCGATACAAGATAACGACTATTAAGTGAATCATAAACGACACTTTCCGGTAGATTTAACAGGTTTTGACAAAAAAGGACAGTTGAAACTAAAATCATTAGAGATATAATTTTAATTCTTTTCATACTCACTCCTACTATTTCATTAAAATCATTTTGTTTGAAGTTATTGTTTTTCCATTCACTTTTAATCTGGATAAATATATTCCAGAAGAAACAGGATTATTGTTTTTATCTGTTCCATTCCAGATAACATTCACTTCCCCTCATCCTTCAGCAGGTTTAGGATGACACAAGCTCGGAGTAATAGTTTTGATTTTCTGACCTTTTAAATTGTAGATTTCAATATTTACAGTTTCAATATTCATTTCAGAAATTTCAAAAGAAATTATTGTAGATGGGTTAAAAGGATTGGGGTAATTTCGGATTGAACAACTATTTTTTAACTCGAAAATGGAATTATCTTCTGCATGAGTTAACAACTGATTTTCCCATAAACTCACTTTATTAGCGTATTGAGCTGTAGAGAGAATATCAATATCACCATCCATATTAACAGGGAAAACACTCCAAGGTTCTTCAAAATTTTCTGCAATTGTATTCTCAATGAAAGAAATCTGAGCAGATAATAAATATAAGAACATCACAAAAATAAAAGTTAAATAAAACTTATTACTAATTTGCATAATTCAATCTCCTAATTTCATTTATTCACATTTTAGTGATTTCACAGGATTCGCATTAGCTGCTTTTATTGAATGAAAACAAACTGTGATTAAAGCGATTATTAAAGCAACCAATCCCGATATGATAAATAATACAGGTTTCATTGTTGTTTGATATGCAAAATTTTGTAGCCACATATTCATTGCATAATAAGTAATAGGCCAGGCAATAAGATTTGAGATCAAAACCCATTTTGCAAAGTCTTTAGTTAGTATAAACACAATTGAACTAACAGATGATCCCAAAACTTTTCTTATTCCAATTTCTTTGGTTCGCTGTTCTGTGATGAAAGTGACCAATCCGAATAATCCCAGGCAGGCGATGAAGATTGCCAGTCCTGCAAATGTTGCAATTTTCCCAGCAAAATTACGTTCATTAAAAAATTGGAAATTGAAAGCTTCATCAAAAGTGAAAGAATTAAAATCACGATCTGGCCAGATTTCGGAATAGAGTGCTTCAATTTGCTCTTTTGTCTCTTCAATATTTTCTGCTCTTATCAGAAGCAAAGCATTACCAGGAACATAATGCATTATCATTGGCTCTATTGTCTGTTTTGCATCACCGAAATGAATATCTCTTATCACACCGATCACGTTCAACATAACATCAGATCCATCAGCTGGAACATGAACCAACTGTTTCCCATCAGGATTATTCCAACCCGACATTTTGAACGCAGTTTCATTCATCAGAACCGAGCTCATAGAATCCGATACAGAACCCTTAATAAAATTCCTACCAAATAATATTTCGATATCCAGAGTTTTGATGAAATCTTCATCAACAAATATTTCATCTGTCATTACACCGTGCTCACCTTCACGATGATCAAAAAAAACTTCTGCCGTTGGCAATGTTCTTCCCGGCATTTGTCTTGATCTTGATGCACTTTTTACTGCAGGTATCTCTAAAATCCGTTCTTTAAATAGATCACTCTGAAGTGTGATGTTTTCATCAAATGAAGGAACAACTACAATGTTCTCTTTCTTATAACCAAAATCTCTCTGTTCCAAATAGTTGAGTTGGCTAATTACTATTAGAACACCTAAGATTAAAGAGATGGAAATTGAGAATTGAATTACTACGAACATACGACGCAGAATAGTTCCCTTCTTGCCTGATCTTAGTTCACCTTTCAGTGTGCTTACCGGCTTGAAAGATGATATTATTAATGATGGATAGATTCCTGACAAAACCCCGATAATTATTGATACTAAAAACAATCCGGGAAGAAAAAAAGTGGATTGGAACATATTAAAATCCAGTTGTTTATTCAAAAAAGATTGCAAATGAGGGAGTGAGATCTCTAAAGCACAGATAGCAATAACCATTGCAATGAAAGTGAGTAATACGGATTCCGTGAGGAATTGGATAGCTAACTGATGTCTGTTTGCTCCAACCACTTTTCTCATACCAACTTCTTTACTTCTTTTGGATGAACGAGCACTTGAAAGGTTGATGAAATTCACCGAGGCAACAAGCAAAACCAAGATTGCAATTGCAATCAGACTGTAAACTACAGCTGTATCGCTTTTGAAACGGTTAAAGGCATCATACCTTAAATCTGCAGATTTTAAGTGCATATCCAAAAGAGGTTGCATCACAGGTGTGAACATCATCGTCATGTTATTTGCCCGTGCTACATTAATGATCTTTTTCTCCACTTCACCAGGGATTATATCATCTTTAACTCTGATGTAGCCGGTAAGGGTCAAGTTTTCCCACGAATCGAACCACATTGGATTTAGAGAGACATCCAAATTGATTATCGCTCCATATTGCAGGTGAGTATTAAAGGGATTATTCGCTACAATTCCAGCCACAAAACCATTCTCCAGAAAACTCATATCAAGCGCTTTTCCAAGTGGATCTTCTTCACCAAAAAGAGCTTCTGCTGTCTCTTGTGTGAGATAAACTGCATTGGGATCTGAGAGAGGGTTTTCAATTTCTCCACTAAGGATTTGTGGTCTAAATACCTCAAAGAAATCGGAATCGGTCAGCATTGTTCTCCTGAAAATGGACATCGAATCAGGTACTTCAATATCTACACGTTTTATTCTGGCTCCATATCCAGCAATACGGGTGGCAGCTTCAATTTCAGGAACTTCATCAGCTAATAGCGGATACAAAGGTCCCACTGTTACAGCCGAGATCCAATCCTTGGAGTTATCATTGGAAATAACCCGATAAACATTCTCACCTTTTTCAATATGATGATCAAAGGTGATATCATCATAAACATATAAGTTTATAATAATGCAGACGAAGATACCAAGTGCGAAACCGAATATATTGATAAACGAGAATCCCTTATTTCGCATTAAGTTCCTAACTGCAACTTTAAGGTAATTAAATAACATCTAATCTTCCTCTTAATATAATTATTTTATCCTGCATTTCAAATGTTCTTTCACCTGGAATAAAGGAGCAGAAGAAGAAATGACATCGTTTTCCGAAAGAATTCGGAAAGCCGAGTCTTTGAGAATTTAAAATCTGGAGATCGCTTTTCATTTCTCTCAAAGCCGATTCCTTACTCATATTGCAACGCATTTGCCGGATTTATATTAGCTGCTTTGAATGTTTGAAAACTAATGGTCAATATGGATATGAGCAAAGCAATAAAACCAGCAGCAACAAAGATGAGAGGATTGAAAGTAGTACGATAAACAAAATTTTCCAGCCACTTTGTCATTCCATAATAAGCAAGCGGCCAGGCAATCACGTTGGCAATGAGTACCCATTTAGTGAACTCTTTGGTAAGCAGGAAGACAATAGCTTTCACAGATGAACCCAGAACTTTGCGTACTGCCACCTCACGTTGTCTCTGCTGGGTTGTAAACGATGCTAACCCAAATAGACCAAGACAGGCAATAAGGATCGCTAAAACGGAAAATACGGCAATATTAACAGCAAAAGCTCTATCCTGACGAAACTGGAAATTAAAGAAATCATCAAAGAATTGGATCTCTAAATTTGCTTCCGGGAATGATTCCAGGAAAATTCTATTTAATTCCTGCAGGGCAAATGCCTGATTCTCTGGTTTAATTTTGATCAACAGTCGCGGAATAAATTGTCCGCTGTGCACCAATATCATAGGATTAACTTCACGTCTAACAGTGGTTAAGTTCACATCTTTAATCACACCAATAATTGTTCTTTCCAGGTGATCCTCATTTTCATCAATCATCACTATTTTCTTGCCGATCGGTTCATCCCAGCCTAAGGTTTTCATTGCTGTCTCATTTATGAGTGCTGCATTCTCTACATCAGATGGAAAATCTGCAGAGAAATCTCTGCCTTGTTGTAGTTTGATCTGCAAAGTTTCTACCAGATCGTTATCTATCTTCAACCTATCGAACATCATTCCTTTTGCTTCATCATGACCTTCCGGTACAACTTCCAGTCGTACCAGAGTACCGCCTGGCAAATTACTGATGGTTCCTACCGATTTAACCGAAGTAAGATTTTCCAGTTTCTCTTTTATAATCAAGGTTTGCTCATCATCAAAGTTCGGTAGAACAGCAATATCTTTTTTGTTATATCCCAGATCGATACTGTTTAAATAGTGGATTTGATCGAGTACGATGAATACTGCAATGATGAGCGCAATGGAGACAGCGAACTGACCAACCACCAAAACTCGACGCAGGAGAACACCTTTTCTGCTGCTTTTGAAATTTCCCTGGATCACGCTGAGAGGATTGAAACCTGAAAGAATTAGTGCCGGATAAATTCCCGATAAAATTCCTACCACAATGGAAGTGGCAACTATGAATAAAGTGAATTTGTAATTTTCTATCAGGTGCAGGGTCAGATTTTTCTGCAGGAAGTTATTTAATTGGGGAATGGCAATTTCGAATATTGCCAAAGCCAGGATCATGGCAATGAAAGTGATGATAACCGATTCAACCAGGAATTGCCAGAAGAGCTGAACTCGGTTACCTCCGAACACTTTACGCAAACCAACTTCCCGGGCTCTTCGGGTAGCTCTAGCACTGGAAAGATTGATAAAATTGATAGAGGCAATGATAAGAACAAATATAGCGATTATTGCCAGAGTAAACACTTTCATCCTGTCGTTTTTGCCCACATTCATGAAGTCATAACGCAGATGGGATGAACCTAAGTGAACATCTTTTAATGGCTGCATATCGGGTTCAAACACTTTTGCAAAACCTCCATCTCTTGCATAAGCTATTATCTTCTGTTTCGCGATAGATGGATCAGCATCAGGATGTAGCCTGAAATACCCAGTAAGTGCAAGGTTTTCCCAACTATTCCACCAAACTGGATTTCTTTCAATATTCAGTGGGAAGAGCATCTCAAATTGAATGTGTGAATTTTCAGGTGGTGCTTCTACAATGCCGGCAACAAAAGCATTTTGAAGTCTGCCTGCTACTATTGGTTTTCCAACAGCATCTTCACCGGGAAAGACCATCTTAGCAATTTCCGGAGTAAGATAAACTCCGCTCATCTCCTGCAAGGGATTTTCACTTTCTCCTGCTAAGATCTTGAAGCTAAATACATTAAAGAAGTCAGCGTCAATTGCAAGTGTTCGGGGACGGATCTGATCTGTGATCTGCTCTTCCGGGTTTTCTAAAACTTGTCCAATATTTACTCCACCAAACCCAGTGAGCCTGGTAGCTGCAATTATTTCCGGCACTTTATCTACAAGACCTGCCATGAGCGGACCTGACGTGATAGAATAACTCAAGGCACCATCAGCTTCAGAATTATCTACCGTGAGCATATGATAAACATCTTCCGGTTTCTCGTGAAAACTATCGTAGGTGAGATCATCGATCACATAGAATGAAATGATCAGGCAAACTGCCAAGCCAATGGCGAACCCAAAAATATTAATAAATGAATAAGTTTTTTGACGTAATAAGTTGCGAAACGCGATCTTAAAATAATTTTTTAGCATTTATGCTCTCCAAATTTATTCATAATTCAACGCTTTTACAGGGTTACTGTTAGCCGCTCTGATGGTCTGAAAGCTTACTGTTAAAAGGGCAACGGCACAGGTGGCAATTCCTGCGAACAAGAAATATGCCAGATTGATCTGGATTTTATAGGCAAAATTTTGCAGCCATTTGTTCATAACATACCAAGCCAGAGGCCAGGCAACCAAGTTTGCTACCAACATCCATTTGAGATATTCAGAAGAGAGCAATGCTACAATTTGCTGCACCGATGCTCCCATTACTTTACGAACACCAATCTCTTTGGTTCGCTGCTCTGCTGTAAAAGAAGCCAGCCCAAACAATCCCAGACACGAGATGAGAATTGCCAGAATTGTGAAATATCTAAAAACTTCGCCAGTTCTCTGTTCAGCTTCGTATAATCTTTCAAAATCAGCATCTAAAAAGTGCAGTTCAAATGGATACTCAGGATAATTTGCCTCCCAGACAGCTTTTAATTTTTCTACAGTTTGGGGAAGATTAGAAGGTTGGATTCGTGCGATCATATAATTTAGATAATCACCTTGTCTAATAACCAGTGGTTCTACTTTAGTACGGATAGATTTGAAATTGAAATCTTCTACGATACCTACAATATTACCTTCAATTCCATTTAACGAGAATTTCTTACCCAGTGGATCTTGGATTCCGCTATAAGCAACAGCAGCTTCATTTAAAATATAATTGGCAGAATCAGCAAATTCCGGTGAAAAAGCTCTTCCTTCTATTATATTGAATTTCATAGTATTTAAATAATGCTCATCAACGGTGAACACATTGAGCATATAATTTTTACCTTCTTCCATTCCTTCCCACTCAAAACCACTCCAAAGGTGAATCGTATTGGTTGGAATATCTGAAGAAAGGGTGATGTTTTCAATTTCCGGTAGAGAGGTAACTTCTTGCCTGAATTTATCGTAATTCTGTTGATAATTTCGAACTGTTCCCATATATACCAGATTTTCTTTATCGAATCCCAAATTTTTAGTTTGGATAAAGTTGAGTTGATTGGAAACCACAATTGCTCCACAAATTAGAATAACAGAAAGCGCAAATTGAATGATTACCAATGTCCTTCTGAGCATGGAACTATGATGAGTTGATTGACCTTTCATTACTAAGATAGGTTTAAAGGAAGAGAGATATATACTGGGATAGAATCCTGCTACAAGTCCTGTAATTCCGGTTAGAACTAAAACCTGTAAGATCAAAGAAAAATGTTTACCAGCAAATAACTGCAAGTTTTTACCAGTGAGTTGATTAAACCCCGGCAATAGAAGTTCTATTAATACAAGAGCGAGAATCATTCCCAAAAATGCGAATATAATTGACTCACCCAAAAATTGCCACATCAGGTTTTTGCGATAGGCACCAACAACTTTTCTAATTCCCACTTCTCTGGCTCTTTTACTGCTGCGTGCAGTGCTTAGATTCATGAAGTTTATGCAGGCTATCAGCAAGATGAAGAAGGCTATAAATGTGAAAATATAAACATTATTATTAACTTCGGAGGTGCTATCAGCAATGTCGATATCGAAATTCGATTTGAGATGAACATCTTTGATTGATTGAAGATAATAATAAGCATCAAACCCGAAGTCTTTTTCTTTTATACTTTCATTCATCTTTTCAACCACAAAGTTAGGATCGGCATTTTCTGTTAGCAGGAAATAACCATTGAAATAGTGATTACCCCAATCAAACGGAGCTAATAATTTCATCGACATCAGCAGATCAAAATCGAAGTGAGTATTAGAAGGCAAATCTTCTATAATTGCAGATACTGTTGCTATCAATCTACCATTATAAAGATCAATAATTTGCCCCATTGGATCTTCGTTCCCAAAATACTTTTGGGCAGTACTGCGGGTTAGAACTATTTTTTCTACACTACTCAGAGCCTCTTCCACATTTCCGGAAACCACATTAAAATCAAATAACCTGAAGAAACTTGAATCTGCACAAGCCAGTTTTCGTTCAATAAATTTTGTGTCTCCCACCTTAACCAAAACTTCATCTACGGGTCGGTAGCGGGAAGCTTCTTCTATTTCGGGAATATTTTCCTGCAAATATGGTACAAATTCTCCCGGAGTAACTACTGCTTGAAAAGTCTGTTCTCCTAATTCTGCCCTGCCAACCAATCTATAAAGTCTATCTGCATGCTGATGAAACTCATCATAACTGTTTTCATCTTGTACCCATAACATGATGAGCATGAATACAGCTAAACCAAGTGCTAATCCGAAAATGTTGATAAATGAGAATCCTTTATGTCTGAGTATGTTTCTGAATGCGATCTTAAAATAATTCTTTAACATATTCCCTCTACTTCAATATATTTTTTATATATAATATAGCAATTAATATGCCAAAGGCTTAAACTCTCGTATGACAATAAGATAGCATTATTTGCATGCAAAAAATGTGTTCGAAGTGATACAACTAACGTACGATTGCGGACAATTAAACCTATAACACAGAGGTACAAAGACACAGTGAAATATATAAATTCGCCTGTCATACTGAGTTAATCGAAGTAGGGAGTATTAGAAAACACTGAAAATGTTATGAAGTTGTTAACAGGAAAAGTGAGAGAGATGATGAAAGAGAAGCCCTCTGCTGTCTCCCTTATTGCTAAGGGAGAAAAATAGATGCCGTTGTAAGAATGCAATCGGAAAGAAATTAAATTGATATGAAATTCTTCTTGCTCTTCTACGTTTCCCTTTTCTTAAAAGGGAATTGCAAAGGATTTATTTTCCTGCTTCTCTACATTTACTCTTTGTCAAAAAGGGAACTGCAAGGGATTCATCCAATTGCCAATCGGTCAGGTGCAAACCAGCTATTCATACTTAATACTCTCTATAGGATTGCTATATGAACTGCGAAAAACTGTATATCCAATGGTAATAAATGAAATCAATAAAGCAATCCCGCCTGCCATAATAAAAATACTGAAATTCACATTTACTTTATATGGGAAACTTGCTAACCATTTGTTTATCAGCAGGTAACTCACTGGCCAGGCGATAGCATTGGCAATAAGCACTAATTTCAAGAATTCTAAAGATATGATCTTTACGATGTTGGGAATCGAGGCTCCTAAAATCTTGCGAATTCCAATTTCTTTGCGACGCTGCTCTGTGGTGTAGAAAGTAAGACCTAAAAGACCCATACAAGCAATGATGATGGCTAATACAGAGAAAGTAGAAATCACGCGGAATGACTTCTCTTCAGCTTTATACATTTTATCTATATCTTCATCCAAGAAAGAATAATCAAAGGGATGGGCTGGATAGAACTTTTCCCAGACATTTTGAATTCTTTTCATTGTTTCAGGAATATTTTGAGAACTCAATTTAATTGAGACCTCTTTAAACAATCCTGGCCATCTCATGAACAGTAGCGGTGATACTTCGGATTTCATTGACTTGAAATGAAAATCTTTTATCACTCCAATAATCTCTGGCT
>Ga0307992_1001747_pt1 | contig 12726 bp, 18 predicted proteins | sample EllFjometagen133_FD_203162 | JGI IMG/M metagenome (GOLD analysis project Ga0307992, IMG submission 203162) | Marine microbial communities from Ellis Fjord, Antarctic Ocean - #133 | ecosystem: Environmental > Aquatic > Marine > Unclassified | place: Southern Ocean | collected 2014-10-08
TCGTTGGATGATTTCAGAGATAGGCGCAAGCGTTCTCGCGAGTATTTACGTGGCAATCAATGGGGTGATATGATGGTAGATGATAATGGAGACACTATCACCGAAGAAACAAATATCCTGAACCAAGGTAAAGTACCATTGAAGCAGAATGTTATCAGGCAGCTAATAAGGTCTATAATCGGGCAATACCGCACAGGTAAATCAAAAACAGTAGTATTAGCACGTAAGAAAGATGATACCAAAATAAGCGAGATGCTTACTAATACCCTGCAAACTGCTCAATATAATAACGACACAGAAGAGATTGACGCACGTATGGCAGAAGAGTTTTTCTTATCTGGGATGGCATGTTCTAAATCTAGTTACTCATTTGTTAAAGAATGGGACACAGAAGATGCTGTAACCAAAAACATAAGCCCTCAAAGGGTATTCTTTAATACTGACATTGAAGATACCAGAATGAGAGACTTACGCATGATAGGTGAGTTAATAGATACCACCCTTAATGAAATAGTAGCCTCATTTGCTAAGAATGAAAAGGAAGAAGCCAAAATTAGAGGTTGGTACAACTCCGTTACTCCTAAAGATGTTATGATTAGTGGTGATGGACTTTCTCCTACATTACTTGACGACTTAGACTTCTACATACCTAGTGATCCAAGCAAGGCAAGAATAATAGAAGTATGGGAGCTTGTAAGCGAATGGCGTACATATGCACATGATTATTTGGATGGCTCTTATGTAATCACCAAAACAAGTGTTAAAGAATTGCAAAAGGTTAATGATGAACGATTGTTAGTAGGTATTGAAAATGGAATGGATCCCGAAGAAATACCTATGATTGATTATAGCAGGAAAAAGGAACAGTTTTGGGTGGTTAAGTTTTTAACTCCTTACGGACAATGCCTATATCAAGGTGAGACAATCTATAACCACCAATCGCACCCTTACACGTTAGTAGCATATCCTTTGCTTGATGGTGAAGTATGGGGACTGGTAGAGGACATTATCGACCAACAAAGAAGTATTAACAGAATGACATCATTAATTGATTCTATTATGGGATCATCTGCTAAAGGTGTGTTAATGGTTCACGAAGATGCTATTCCTAAAGATATGGATATTGGAGAATATGCAGAAGAATGGACACGTTTTAACGGTGTGATAGTTTACAAAGGTAAGACCGGCACTCCGGCTCCATATCAGGTAAGTTCAAACTCTACCAATATTGGCGCACAAGAAATGCTTGCCATGCAGCTAAAGATGATACAGGATATATCAGGAGTTTCATCAGCGATACAAGGACAACAAGCAAAGTCAGGCACTCCAAGCTCATTATATCAGCAAGAAGCTTTAAACTCTACTACTAACACTAGAGATATGTTTGATGTGTTCTCATGGTATAAACGCCAGAGAGATACTAAACTACTCAAAGTTATTCAGCAGTTTTATGATGAAAAACGCTATGTAGCTGTATCAGGAAACAGATATGCCGAAGAAGCAATGTACTATGATCCAGAGGTAGCAGGTAATGTTCCTTTTAACTTAGTAGTTACCGAAGGTGTAGATACTCCAATACATAGAATGATAATTGACGATCAGCTTAAAGGCTTATTAGAAGCAGGAGTAATAGATGGTGAAATGTATTTAGAAAACTCAAGTTTGCCATTTGCTGACAAAATCCTTGAAAGTATAAATAAGAGGAAACAGCAAATGCAAGATGGACAACCAATGGAACAGATGCCACCTGAATTAGTAGAGCAGGCACAGCAAGGAGCTAATCCAGAGGCAATGCAAAAGTTACAGCAGTTTGTCGGTAGATAAAAAACATGTATTAATTACACAGAGTTTTATTTTAAAGTAGTTTTATTTGTAACATATATAAACAAAATGCGCCATGACAAAAACAATAACAGAAGTATTGAGTAGTCTTTTACCAAAGAATCAATCAACAAATCGTAAGTTCAATAATGCTATTGTAGATGCAATAACAGCTGTGTACAATGAAGTTGTAACTAATCAGAAAGTGGAACTTATTGAAGAAATTACCGAAGCTGTAACCTTAACTTCAGATGATAGCGGAAAAGTATTTATTCTTAATGCAGCAGCAGGAGTAGAAGTAGCTCTCCCTGCAATAGCAGCAGGATTAAAATTTAAGTTTATTTTAGGAGCTGCATTTATAACAACAGATTGGACTATATTAAGTGCCACAGATGTTACACAGGGAAATGTATTAGTAGCAGGAGCGCATGTAGCTGGTTCTGATGAAAATACTGTTTCATTCGTAGCAAGTGCAGAAAGTATTGGAGATTATGTAGAGTATGTAAGTGATGGAACTAACTGGTATGTATCAGGTAGCGGAGTTACAGCAGGTTCTATTACGTTAACAACCGCCTAATAAATGGGGATACTCTTAATCTAATATTTCTTTAAATTTAACAAAGGTAATAGGGCAAATACGTCTTATTACCTTCGTTATATTTACAAGTTGATAAATGTGAGCTTACAAATAGGTAACAGTCAACGATAGTAACGCCTTGCGATAGTAGTATATTCTCTTTAGGTAATTTCCTGTTATTAAAGAATAGCTCTATTTTCTTTAAATCTTTCATTCCTTAATAAAGTCAAATATCAAATATCCTTCATCATCATAATACTTTGGTTTGGCGTTGTCGGCTTTTCTCCATGCCGACCATAAACTAGATATTGTATTCTCGCTACATTCTATCCATTCACCATTATCACCTTTGTAATACTGGTAATCGTCATTCTCTTTAAATGCTGTTTGGTTTCTCATAACTTGTCTATTAATTTTGGTTGTTTATTTATTAAAGAATAGCAATCCAGTATTCGGATTAATCTATTAACAATAGCTGTATTTTCATCAATTGTTAATAGAAAAATATAAAGGTCACTAATGTAATAATGCCATTCCTGTATTTGGCTATGTTGGTTTAAGTAGTTCATAATTTATTCCTGATTATCTTAGTTAAAATATACTGCTCTCTACCTTTATAATAAAAGTCCTCTTTCTTATTGTACTTAAATCCCTCCTTTTTTAGTAAGGCTACAGCATCTTTCTTTTTATCAAATACAGCAATAGGAAACCAGTTGTTTACAAACATTTCTAACAAGTAACTCATAGTTTTATTTTTATTACTATTATCAAAAAGGTACGTGAGCTTTATTGTAAACCCACATTCCTTTAGGGTCTTTAGATACCTTAACGCTATGATAACAGATGTGAGACTGTCCCCTGGGACGCTTTAACCTTTTCTGAGGCAGGTAAATCTTCACTCTCCAAGACATCGGAGTAGTTAAATTCCAGGGTTTTTATTTCTTTCGGTGCAGAAGCTTTGCTACATCAGATACAATTTCAGTAGTGTATTTTTTATTACCGTCTTTATCTTCATAACTTCTATATGTAATCTTTCCTTCAATAGATACTAAGTCCCCTTTTTGCAATTTTGTTTCTCGATACATAACTATATTATGCCATGTGGTTTTTTCTTGCCATTCTCCTGACTGTTTGTCTTTCCAACTTTCTTTTGTTGCTACTGAAAATGATGTTTTTACATTTCCGTTCTCAAATTTGAAAATCTCTGGTGCGTTACCAATGTTTCCTACTAATAAAATTTTATTCATTGTGTTTAATTTAATTTATATTTCCATTTATAACCACCTGCATGGTTATAATGAGGATTATTTTTACATGATTGACAAATGTTGCCTGCCCTTATATTTGTTTCTTTTGTAGGACTTAATCTTTCCTTTATTACTAACTTCGTACAACCCCTCATAACCTTCAATATCTTTCCAAATTTCCGTATTCATCTTCCTTGTATTAAAATTATATATTTACGTTTGGTTCGTCCATACCACAGTACTACCATATTATCCTCGTCTATATCAATAGATGGTCTGAATATTATTATAAGTAGCAATATGATTATTAGAATTATCATGCTGTTATGTATGAGGCCTCATTAAGAATATCACTCCATGTAACATTAGGGGCGAAACGTCCTCGCCTCTTTAACCTCATTATTTTAAATTCATCTTTAGTTATGGTGACAAAATCACCCTTATAATCTTTAAGTATTACATGTTTTTTACCGTTGGAACGCTCACTTAGGTAATCAGCTATTTTTCTAGCCTGCCTTAACGCTCTACGTTCTCTCCAGATAAAATATCCATCTCTAATAGGCTGTATAAATTCAATGTAAAACCATTGTGCTATTTTTCTCATATTTATCTTTTTTTATCAATTATATCATATCTCAATCCCATTACCCAACTACTAAAATTCATGGTTCGTTTATCTTCCATTGCTCGATCTAGTGTAGCACTATACCAGTCCCATATTAAATTTCCTGATACATCGTTATCAATATCATAATAAATATCAGTAATGTTAAAATAACAATCTCCAATTAGTGCCATGTCCTCATTAACAAAATCATAGTAGGTATCATGTTTTTTACAAAATGCCTTTAAATATAGCTCATTTACTGTAGTCCTTTTTTGTTTTAGTGTTTTCATGTTAGAAGCTTGATTCGTTAATTATTCTCTTTCTGTTCTTTAATCTATTCTCCTTAGCCTTTTCTAAATCAACTATATAAGGTAATGGCATGTCGTACTGGCTAATCCATAAAGATATGTCTGTTGACATCTCAATATCATCATGCCCACCATCCACAGCACCAACGGTATCGTCAGACTTTCTTTCAAACTGGTCACTCTCGTCACATGCCCTGCTATCACATTCGATATATTCATCATCACGCATAGCTGCATTTTTATAGTTGATAATCATATCTTTTGAACTCCTGTTAGTATGGAACCCATATTTAACAGGCATACCTTCCTTTACAGCATCTTGTGGGCTTGACTTAATGTAAAGGTTATCATAATGTTCAGCAACTTCATTCAGAAGTGTTAAAAATCCTACACCTTCAGTATTCTCATATTTCCTTAGTGAGTTATTTTCAAATGCCACCATAGCATGATTATAAAATTCACCTACCTGCACAGCTAACCAGGCCAACAAGTCCTGGTCTATATGTATTTTGTATGTAGCCACAAATTCAGGAACTCCGGCATACATCATCCAGTATCTATCTAGTACGCGAATAACAGACCAGTCAGCATCTTTACTTTTGCCTCCTATATCTATGGTAACTAAATATCTATGGTCTACTGTTATTGATTTGTCTGGAAGTTCCCATATCCATAATTCACCATTTGCAGACTCTTCAAAGCTTATGTTCTTTAGTGCATCATCACCTTTATTGCCGTCAGCGTATAAATGTCCTTTAAATTGAGGTGGAACACAATTAAGCCTAGTTTTTTCTACAATGGATGGAGCATAAACTCTACGTCCGGTAGACTGGAAAGCCTCAATTGCAGATGATGGAAACTCTGAACGCATGCGCCATGTGTCACCATCAAACTCGCGCAACTTTCCCCTGTACCACTTAATTCCTTCTAGTGTCGCTCCTATTGACCAGAGCCATATCTCATAATCATCAAGACTTTTATGGAAGTCAGTAAGCTCCTGTTTATCTTCAAACTTATCCCTATATATTTCTATTTCAAACCAAGGGACAAAAACAGGATCAAGATTGTTTATTTGCTCTACTGCATTGGTATAAACATTATGGAAGTAATTACCCACTCCTTTTGCGGTACTCTCAAGTACATATAGTGTATTATGTTTTGAAGGTATTGTTCCTAAAATTGCTTGTGCAAGATCTTTAGGTTCTTTACCTTCTGTTTTCTTCCAAAATGCCACTTCGCTATTTTTTACTGAAAAAGCATATGTTCTAAAAGAATGGTCGGTATGTTCTACTTCTATATCAACTACTTTTTTAATAGTTGTTTTACTAAGGCTTTTTATTTTCATCCAAGCATAGCCATTTTCTATTTTACTTTTTTCAGAGTATTTATGACCATTATTAGGATATTCTTGTGATGATACAGATCTAATTTTCCTTCCAGAAGATCCTGTCCATCTTACTACATATTTTTTTTTACAATTCCTATTATAATAGACCCCTGCTTTCCTAGTCTCTATTGAAGGAACTCCATAACCCAATGCAATGGAAATATCCTTAATTTGCATTGCGATAGAAGATGATATAGAAGTGGCTGTAACATTTGTTAGAGTATATTTTCCTTGTTTACTATCAGTCTTTGATCCATCACCATGTAAGTACCCAACAAGCACCCCCCTTAAAAAATCTGTTCCACAATCAAAAAACCAATCTGGTAAAGTCTTAAATTCTTTGGCTCCAATATTATCATACAGGAATCTTGATAAAGCAACATCATAAATAAATTCTTGTGTTGTTTTAGTATTAGGTCGTTTTTTTCTAATCATTCTAACCCCAAATCCTTTTATTGCAGATAGTGCTTTATCAGCATACTCAGCTTCATCATCGTGTCTTGTAAAGGATGATTCACTAACTCGTCCTTTGTAAACATGAACACTTCCTTCTGCTAAAAAGTAACCAAAGAAATAGCCTAATTCTTCTGTAATACTAAGTGATTTTCCGCTTAGTTTTGGAATTTTACCTCCTCCATGTTTCCTGTGAGTATAAATAGGAAGAGTAATACTACTTACTTTATTAGTGACCTTTCTTACTGGATAGCTTAATAGATCTTCCTTTTTTAAATCTCTTGCGTTAACCCACCCTCTTTGTGTGAATACAGGATGATTAGGGGTTAATGTTACTGAGCATTGTCCCCATGCTTTAACTTTAATTGCCTGACCATTACCGTTTAATTTAGTTGGAGAGGATATTGTTACATTTTTGACTAATGTTTCTGCTCCAGTATGAGTAATAACTTTATCTCCAGGTTTAATTTCATCTGCTCTTTTTGTGAATCCATTTTCTGTTGGTATTTCAGTTTTTGTATGAATACATAAATGAGCCATAGCAACATCATCACTACGCACACTCTCTGGTGTCTGCATTGATCCTACAGTAATTTTATTAGAACGCTCAGGGATTATCTTAATATTACTCATCCCCTCAAAAGGCTTTAATGTAATCTTACCAGGGTAATGTTTTACCATATTGGAATACATGTACCTAATATTAGTAGCCTGTTGGTTAATTTCAGCAGCTATGAGCGAGTTCCAGTTTGTTTTATGTAGTATTTGAATCCATGCCATATAAAGTTGGACAAGGGTAGAACCTCCCCATTGTCGGGCTTTAAGAATAATCATCCTTATAGGCTTACGTGCAAGTCTCATTTTCTCTAACCTGGCAAGCACCCTACGCTGTGGCTTGTTGAGCTTAAATGGTATTAGATCGCCTCCATCTTTAGGTTTGATCTTCACCTTACTAAAAGCCCAATACTCAAAATCGTACTTATCTCTGGTATCTAATACTAACTGTATTGTTGGCTCCAGTTGCTTTATGTTCTTATTACCTTTGATAAACTTTTCAATAGAATCATACTCACAGATAATTTTAATAATAGGATCTTCTTTCATCTCTACCGGGAGATTAAATACTAATCCCTCAGTAATCTTAAAAGGAAACCTATCAATTAAGGAGCCAACCCCAAATGTAGGATTGTAATACTCGTCTAAGAGTTCATTCCTGGTTGTATTTTCTTGTAGTATTTCAGTCAATGTTCACAATTTTACTAAAATCACCTACTCTAGTTTTAAATTCTTCTATTTCGCACCTATGAGGAACATATCTATTCCTAACCATTTTATTGATTATGCGAGTAACGAAGTTAGGGGCTATGTAAAAATGGTCTGATACTATCTGGTAAAGTTTATTCCTTTTCATTGTGCAGGCATCATCACCGATATACTTTATTAATAAGGTGTAGAAAATAAATACGTCCTTATGCTTAGGCATGTAATCTGTATTATAAACTTGTCTCATAGTTAAATATAGAATTATAGCACAAATATAGAATAAATATTAAAATCATGTACTAATTACATACAAATTAAATCTATATACTTTTATTTTACAACATTATTATAGATAAAAATAAGTTTTAAGTAAAATGGGAGACGGAAGTAATAATAGCGGACAATCAGCAGCAGCAAGTGGAGCAGGTGAAGGTGGAGACGGTGGAGCAACAATGTCAGCCGAAGCAAACGGATCAGAACAGGCAACACAAGAAGTTACTAACAAAGCAGACAGCAGGTCTACTTTTAGGTCAAAATTTGGTGAAGGCATTGAAGGTTGGGACGGTGAAAACAATGATATGTTCTACGGAGAAGCTAACAAGCAGTTCGATGGACTTACAAAATATCAAAACGATAACAAGTCAATTAACAAAAAAATGATTGATACGCTGAACTCTAACCCGGAGGCAGCAGGATTATTTAGAGATATTATGAAAGGCTCTTCATTACAGGAAGCCATTGCTCGTAACATTGATGTTGATTCTATTAAACCCATGGAAGGTGATCCTGATATGGAAGGATGGACTAAAGGACTTGAAAGCAGAAAGAAAACTCTAGCAGAAAGAGAATCCTACCAAAATGAGATTAGTGAAAACTCTCAATTAACCAGTAAAGAGATTGTTGCTTTTGCAAGCGAAAACAGTCTTGATGAAGAATCCACAATGAAAGTAGTGAATGCTTTTGATGGTTTTATTGCCAATGCTGTAAAAGGTAAGGTAAGTAAAGCTGATTTAAACAGATACTACAGAGGTATGAACGCAGATCAAGAGGTAGCAGATGCCACAGACAAAGCTACTGTTGATGCTAGGAATGAAAAGATAGAAGTACTTAAAGAAGATACTAACAAGCAGCGCACAGGGGATGGACTTCCTAATGTGAACGCTACTAATAAAGAAAAACCCGCTGAATCAAAATCCGATGATCCATGGGTTCAATCAATTAATGAACAAGTAGAAAAAGAAAACAGGTAAATATTTAAACAAAAACGGAGAACTAATGAAACGTAACATTTTTAATACAGCAAAATTTACAATAGGTTTAATAGCCGTTGTATTGGCAACCGGGGGCATGTTCGGTTTTATCGACATGTCATGGTTAAGCCCAGAAGGAATAGGCTTGGCGATGGCTGCCGCAGCAGGAGAAGTAATACAAGAAACAGTTGACACAAAAAACACGTCAGATGCATCTAGTTCATTACTTACCAACACGATTGATAAGAAGATTACTCTTATTCGTCCAGACCTTAACCCCTTAGATACGATTATAAGGAATATAGGTATCAGTAAGCCAATTAAATCATGGCAAACTGAATACTATGCAGTTGAAACCAGAGGAGTAGCTGATACAGTAAAAGCTACTAAAGCAGCAACAACAGGTTCAGCAGAATGGGCAACACAGACATTCACAGTAAGTAACATTTATATATGGGCTGTTGATGATGTAGGTATCTTTCAAGATGCAGGTGATGGTACAGAGGTAGCATTTAATGTAGTAGCTAAAAACAATAGCACAGATACTTTAACAGTATTTATCCTTAACGGAATAGGAACTAACACTAATGAGTTGCCGTCTTTAACAGCAGCCGATCCTATTACTCGTATTGGTAATGCCAAATCAGAACTTGATGCACAAACAAGCCCTTACGCTGTAATGCCTCAAAAATCATATAACTATGCTCAGATACATATGGCTCAGGTAGAGCAGGGTGTTTATGCTAAGTTACATGATAAAGAAGTACAATGGAATCTTAATGATTTCCGTTCAGAAGCATTATATGACTTGCGTAGACGTATGGAATTAACATCATTGTTAGGTTATCGTAGACATTTCTATGATAGTACTGGTGAAGATTATAAATATACTTCTGGTGGTCTCGTAAGAGATATTACACAAAACTTAACTTATCCATCTGGCACTATTGATAATGATACATTTATTGGTTGGAGTAAGGATATTTTCACAGGAAATAACGGTTCATCTACTAGAGTATTGTTTGCCGGATCAGACCTTATGAAGTATATGGGAGCTATTCCAACAGTTGATAAGCAGCTTACAGGTGAGAATGTAATGGTTAAATGGGGAGTTGAATTTAATAAAATTGTAACCAACTTTGGTACTCTTTTAGTTAAGCATCACCCAACATTAACAGACCTTGGTTATAATGAGAGCGGAGTCGTTCTTGATATGATGAATGTTGAGAAACATGTACTTAAAGGATTAGAGACTACAAAGCTTGACCTTAAAACAGCAGGACTTAAAAATGCTGATGCAGATGTGATCTCAGAAGCATTCTGTTTGGTACTTAAAAATCCAGATACACATGCTTTGATTACTAAATCATCTTAGTATTTTATTGAATTAATCTTTTAGAAAGGGAGGAAGCCTAGCTCCCTCCCTTTTTTATTTAAAATTAAACTGAAATGACAAAAACATATCAATCAATAGTATTCAAAGAACTTCATCGCCAGGTAATTGTTGAGGGGAATAAAGTGGCTGTTGACTTTACAGGAGGGGTAAACTATCCTAAAACAAAAAATGGAATATTTACTACAAACGATGTAAATATTCAAAAAGCTATGGAAGCAGACAAATCATTTAATAAAGCTTTTAGGCTTATTTATAAACAAGGTGAAGTTGTATATGAGGATAAACCTGCATTAACCGACAAAGAACATATAAAGACCTTGTATGCTCAGATTGAAGAACTAAAAGCGAAACTAGCTAAGTACGAGAAAAAGTCTGTTGTGCCTGTTATCAAACCTATTGAGGGGATTATCAACGCACAGCAAGCCAGAGCCTACCTGATAAAAGAGGTTGGTATTGACAAAAAGAGACTTCCTTCTCCGGTATCTATCAGAAATGCCGGGTTAAAAAATAATGTTTCATTCCCTGACTGGGGAGAATAAATACAAATAATATGTTAAGAGCAGCTATAATAGAAATGGTAAAGAGTAGGATTGACGAGTTATCTCCATTCGCTTCTACAGAACTTAATCCATCTATTGACCTTATTGATAGTTTGCTAAATGATAGCGATACAGAGATTAGACGTAAGATACCTGTACATCTTATAAGCCCTTCTATGTTTAGTGTAGCAGCTCTTGTGGACAATGGAGACAAAACAGGCTACATACCATTACCACCAGACTTTTTAAGGCTACATACATTTAAAATGACTGATTGGACAAGGGCGATGACAGAAGCTATATCAGAAGCTAATCCTAAATATAATCTACAAAGAAATAGCGTAACAAGAGGTGGTACTATTAAGCCTGTTATTGTTTTAAGGTGGTTAAGTGATGCTGCAAGTCCGGCATTAGGTTGCTTACAAAGTCAGACATTTGAGGCTACAGCTAGTCAGACTGCATTTGTAGTAACAGAGTTTAGCTTAAATGATGAATACATTGTATATGTTGAAGGCGTACTGGTTTCGGCAGGTCATGCTAGAGCAGGTGATGTTGTAATATTTGTTACAGGGTTAGCCGAAGGAACAGAGGTTGTAATTGTAAATTAATAGATATGGCAGCAACAAAAATTTTAGAATATTATTCAGTAAAAAACGCACATTCAGTTGATGCCCATTTATACATTGAGAAATTAGCTAAAGCTGAATCTGAACAAGATAATCTTATTGAAGTATTATCATGGCAAGCAGCGGCAGATGTATTACAAGTTATGGGAGAGGGAGAACTAGCTCAAAGAGCAATAGATAAGGTAAATCAGTTCATAGCTTTAAATACTATATAATGTGTCAACAAGGATTTACAGCCACAGATGGACAAACAGAGTTTGTTGTAACAGAGATGGAAATTACTCAGTATTATTTAGTCTCTGTAGAGGGGATATTAATTAAAAAAGGGCATCATATGAACGGCAATTCTGTAATATTTGACATAGGCTTATTGGAAGGAACAGAAGTAATAATTATAAATTAGAATAAATGAGAAAAGTATTAGTAATATTATTAGTAGTGGCTTCTCTTGTGGGATATTCACAACAAAGGAGATCCCTTTATTCAGTACCCGATAAGGCAACATATTTTATTTATACCATGCCTGCTAACTCATTTGTATATGAGACTGACAGTAATACATTCTACAGGCTTACGGTTAAATTTACTACTTCTCAAAATATGGATGATGTATTTATTAGTGGTAACTATGAGATTATTGGGAATGAATCATTTTGGAATAAAGATGGGACGGTGATGTACCCTAAATCATCTACTGATTCAATAGGTATAAACACACAAAATCCAAGTGCTAATCTTGATGTACAAGGACATGTACACGCAGAAGAGCTAACTCTTTCAAATGATACGGCAGTAAAGGTCGGCACAATAGGAACTGTAATAATAGATAGTGATATTGAAATTCCTACTTCCGGGGCGGTATTTGATTACATACAACCAATTTATGATAGCCTTGACACTCTTAGAACAGATATAAACATCAACACAACTAACATAGCTATAAACGTAGATTCTATAGCTGAACATAGGATTGATATAAATAACTTTTCATTAAATGGGTCAGTAGATGCGACTAACATATCACAAGTTGATATAGTAATAGGTAATGATACGATAAAAGAATCATTTGATCACATGCATAATGAATATGCTTTACAAACACAAATAACTGATTTTGCTCCAATAGAAGATACATCATTATTTATCAAAAGTGGGTCAAGATTATTTCCTAAAGTTATTACTGATACATTAAATATTGGATCTTCGACAACAGGTACGGCTAACTTAAATATAGATGGCTCAGGTTATTTCT
>Ga0307992_1001748_pt1 | contig 12725 bp, 9 predicted proteins | sample EllFjometagen133_FD_203162 | JGI IMG/M metagenome (GOLD analysis project Ga0307992, IMG submission 203162) | Marine microbial communities from Ellis Fjord, Antarctic Ocean - #133 | ecosystem: Environmental > Aquatic > Marine > Unclassified | place: Southern Ocean | collected 2014-10-08
AGAATAAAAAAATCAGACATTCATTTATTTTTAGAAGAAACTAGTAATAAAAAATAAAAATTAAATATTATGGCCATAAAAAAATCCCAACTTTATAGTTCAATCTGGCAAGCCTGCGATGCGCTTCGCGGTGGTATGGATGCCTCACAATACAAGGATTATGTTCTTGTGCTTTTATTTGTACGTTATGTTTCTGATAAATATGCCGGCAAATCTAACACGCTTGTAGATGTTCCAGAGGGCGGAGGTTTTTCTGATCTTATTAAGCTAAAAGGAAATCCAAATATTGGAGAAAAAATAGATACCGTATTAAGTAAACTTGCAGAGGCCAATGGATTAAAAGGTGTTATTGATGTTGTTTATTTTAATGATGAAGACAAATTAGGTAAAGGCAAAGAAATGGTGGATAGGTTGTCCGAGTTGATCGCAATTTTTGAAAATCCAAATCTGAATTTTGGTAATAATAATGCCGATGACGATGATCTGCTTGGTGATGCGTATGAGTACTTAATGAAGCATTTTGCGGTTGAATCTGGAAAAAGCAAAGGGCAATTTTATACTCCGGCAGAAGTCTCTCGCATTATCGCTAAAGTAATTGATGCGGAACATGCCAAAGACAGTACACAAACCGTTTATGATCCGGCCTGCGGAAGTGGTTCACTTCTCCTTAAAGTAGCCTCTGAAGCAAAACCTACTAATATTTCAATTTACGGACAAGAAAAAGATAATGCAACTGCCGCGTTAGCAATTCTCAATATGTGGCTTCATGGTGAACCAACGGCTGTTATCAAAAAAGGTCAAAGCACGCTGTCTAATCCGCTCTTTAGTGATAATGGTACGATTAAAACTTTTGATTATGTTGTGGCGAATCCACCATTCTCTGATAAAAAATGGCGATTTGGTTTTGATCCAGAAAATGATATTTATGGTCGTTTTGATGGATTTGGTATTCCACCAACCAAGAATGGCGATTATGCCTTTCTTTTGCATATCGTAAAATCTCTTAAAAGCACTGGCAAGGGCGCGTGCGTTTTACCTCATGGCGTACTTTTCCGTGGCAATGCTGAATCTGAAATCCGCACTAACCTCATCAAGCGAGGTTATATCAAAGCGATCATCGGACTTCCTGCTAATCTTTTTTATGGAACCGGCATCCCCGCTTGTATCGTCGTGATTGATAAAGAAAACTCTGGCGAGCGTAAAGGTATTTTTATGATTGATGCTTCCAAAGGATTTATCAAAGACGGCAACAAAAATAGACTTCGTGAACAAGATATCCGCAAAATTATTGATGTATGGACAGACAAAACTAAGGTTGAAAAGTTCAGTCATTTTGCCACTAATGAAGAAATAGAAAAAAATGAATATAATCTCAATCTGCCTCGCTACATAGACACGAGTGAACTGGAAGATATGCAAGACATTGAAGCGCATCTCAAGGGCGGAATTCCCGAGCATGATATTGATTTACTCAATAATTTTTGGGAAGTATGTCCAAGCCTTCGATCAACGCTTTTCAAAAAATCTGACCGAGCTGGATATTTTGATATTTCTATTGCAGCGGACGAAATTCGCCAAACTATTTTTGATTATGCGGAATTTACTCGTTTCAAAGCAGGCATCCAAACAATTTTTGACGATTGGCGAGGCATAAAAAACACCTATCTAAAAAGTTTAGACAAAACTACACGCCCCAAAGCCGTAATTACTAAACTTTCTAACGGACTTTTAGCGCGATTCAATGAAATTCATCTGATTAATAAATATGATATTTATCAGCATTTGATGAATTATTGGGAAGATATTTTACAAGACGATTGCCATATTATCACCATTGACGAATGGAAAGCCGGCAACGAAATAACGCGACTCCAAAAAGAAGGGCAAGGAAAAAATAAAGGCAAGAAAAAAGACATTGCCGGACTTACGGGGCTGGAGGGAAAACTAATCCCGACTTCTCTTATTATCAAAACTTATTTTCAGACAGAACAAGACAAACTTGATGTTTTGCAAAACGAACTGGAGCAAGCAGGAGCAGAAATGGAAGAGGTAAAAGAAGAACACTGTGGTGACGAAGGACTACTTGAAAGCGTGGTTAATGAAAAAGGCAATATCACCAAAGGTGACCTAAAAAATCGCATCAAAGAAATTAAAGACGACAGTGAATTTGCCGATGAGTTTGTATTGCTTCAAAAATATACTGAACTTTTGGAAAAAGAAGCTGATTGTAAAAGTAAGATCAAGGAAGTGGAAAAAGAAATTGAGAAGAAGGTTATCGCCAAATATCCAACAATTTCACTCGATGAGATTAAAACTTTGGTTGTGGATCGTAAATGGATGGATGAACTGGAAACTCGCGTGATGAGCGAAGTAGAACGCACCTCTCAAACTTTGGCAGGTAGAATCAAAGAACTAGCAGAGAGATACAGCGAAACTTTACCGGAGATTGAAACCGAAACCAAAAAACTCACCGCCAAAGTGGATGAGCATTTAGCAAAAATGGGGTTTAAAGCATAAAACTATGGATTACAATCAACTCATAAAAAATTGGCACCTGAAAGCTTCGGACGAAGATTATTTTTCAAAATTTGTCTTTGAATATTTGGCATTTATCGCATATTTAAAGAAGAAGAAATTTACAGATGCTATAAACGATAGAAATGCAATTCAGAAATTAAAACAAGACGAATCGACAAGGGATCTGTATTTGCAGAAAAATACCAATAATGACGCAATTAAACAATCGTGGCAGAAAATTAAAAAGGAATTAGATCGCGCGCCTTTGGGAAATGTGAGCGGCAATGGATTTGAGGTTGAAGAAATCAAATGGTGGAATTGCTCAACTGACCAACTACCTTCTCAAGTAAATCATGTATCAAGTGGACAAATTCGTGATTTAAATGATTGGGAGAATATGGTTGAGTTTTGGCATTCAATTCGCAACAATTTTTTTCATGGTGGCAAAAATCCAGATGACGCAAGAGATCAATTAGTAATAGAGCACGGTTATAAAACCCTACATCCATTGGTAGAAATATTTTTATCAGATAATAAATTATGAAAATAGCAACGCAAACAGTTCCAACGAGTTACAAACAAACCGAAATCGGCGTGATTCCGGAGGATTGGGATGTGCAAGAATTAGGTGAGGTTGCACAATTTGAAAGAGGTCAAGGATTATCCAAATCCGATCTACAAGAAACTGGTAAATATAAATGTATACATTACGGCCAATTGTTTTCTGATTATATAGAATTAATAAAAGAAGTTAAAAGTAAAACCAACTATAATGGTGTGCATTTTCTTTCGAAATCGAATGATGTTCTTGTGCCGACATCTGATGTAACACCTCGTGGACTCGCAACTGCTAGTTGTATTAAAGAAAATGGAGTTTTATTAGGTGGAGGCATTTTGATAATAAGATTAAACAATGGTTATGATGGTACATTCTTCAGCTATTGGATTACACAAAATAAAAGAGAAGTCTTAAAATTAGTCAAAGGATCAACAGTCTTTCATATTTATGGTCATGATATGTCTGGGCTTAGATTGGCATTTCCAAAAGATAAGGAACAAATCGCCATTGCCACTGTGCTCTCCGACACTGATTCGCTAATTGAAAAGCTGGAAAAGCTGATCGCCAAAAAGAAAGCAGTGAAGCAAGGTGCGATGCAAAGGCTCCTTATCGGCAAAAAACGCTTGCCGGGGTTTAGTGGGGAGTGGGAGGAGAAGAAGTTGGGAAAAGTTTGTGAGAATGTTACAACTGGGAAACTAGATGCTAATGCAATGAAAAAAGATGGTGAGTATAGATTTTATACTTGTGCCAAAGAGTATTATTTTATAGATAAATATGCTTTTGATACTGAGGCACTACTTGTGTCTGGTAACGGTGCGAATGTTGGATATATCCATTATTATAAAGGAAAATTTAATGCTTACCAACGCACGTATGTATTATCAACTTTTCATGAAGATATTTTTTTTACAAAATTGTTATTAGATAAAAATTTAAAGGAGAGAATACGGACGGAAGTAAACTCCGGAAATACACCATATATTACAATGGGGACGTTAACAGAAATGAGTATTTTATTTCCACCCAGAAAGGAAGAGCAAACCGCCATTGCCACTTTCCTCTCCGACATGGACACAGAAATTGAATCATTGAAAAAATCATTATCAAAATATCAACAAATCAAAACCGGCATGATGCAACAGCTTTTGACCGGTAAAATTCGTTTAGTAAAAAATAACTTATGACAAATCAATCACCACAAGTCGGCCAAATAGAACGCAAAACACAAAATCGTATTGTGGCATTGTTTCGTGATCGGCTCGGCTATGACTATCTTGGTAATTGGGAAGACCGAGAAAATAACAGTAATATCGAAGAAGAAATTTTACGCGCTTATTTGGTAAAGACTAAAAAATATAGCGAGAAAGTAATCGACAAAGCCATTACCGAACTCAAAAAAACCGCCGGTAATCAGGTGATGAGTTTGTATGACCTAAACAAAGAAGTTTACGGACTGCTTTGCTATGGTATAAAAGTCAAAGAGCAATTAGGTTTGCGCAATCAAACAGTTGAACTCATTGATTGGAAAAACTTTACCAGCAATCACTTTGCTATTGCCGAAGAGGTGACGATCAAAGGAAATCGCACTAAAAGACCGGATATTGTGCTGTATGTAAACGGTATTGCTCTTGGCGTAATTGAACTCAAAAGAAGCACGGTCTCAGTCTCCGAGGGTATTCGCCAAAATATCGGCAACCAAAAAAATGCCTTTATCCAAAACTTTTTTAGCACTATTCAGCTAGTGATGGCAGGTAACGACAGTGAAGGCTTGAAATATGGTACTACCGAAACAACCGAAGATTATTTTTTGACTTGGAATACCAAGGATATGGATTTTGCCGATGAGCCAAACCGACTCGATCGACATATTATGCAAGTTTGCCAAAAGTCGCGTTTACTGGAAATCGTACATGATTTTATTATCTTTGATAGTGGTATTAAAAAAACTTGCCGACATAATCAATATTTTGGAACCAAGGCAGCGCAGGAATTTGTTAAACGCCACGAAGGGGGAATTGTTTGGCACACACAAGGATCTGGTAAAAGTTTAACCATGGTGTGGCTTGCCAAATGGATTCGAGAAAATATGCCGGACAGTAGAGTATTACTTTTGACTGACCGCGTGGAGCTAGATGAGCAGATTGAGCGAGTTTTTAATGGAGTAGATGAAAAAATATATAGAACCAAAACAAGGCGAGATTTAGCCGAACAATTAAACAAAACAGAAAAATGGTTGATTTGTTCTCTTCTCCAAAAAATTGAAACTGATAAAGGGAAATCCGATCCTAATGTTGATAAATTTATTCAAGAACTTCAAAATAATTTACCAACGGACTTTGAAGCAAAGGGTGACATTTTTGTCTTCGTGGATGAATGCCATCGAGGACATACTGGAGATTTGCATAAAGCAATGAAGAAACTATTGCCAAATGCAACGTTTATCGGATTTACTGGTACGCCTCTTTTGAAAATCGACAAAAACAACAGTATCGCAGTTTGGGGAAAGTATATTCATCAATACAAATATAATCAGGCTGTGGCAGATAAAGTGGTTTTAGATTTGCGATATGAAGCTAGACGAATTCCACAACAAATAACAGATCAGGAAAGCATTGATGCATATTTTGAGAAAAAAACAGAAGGATTAACTGATTATGCAAGAGCGCAACTTAAAAAGAAATGGGGAACAATGCAATCCTTATTAAGTTCTGCTGATCGAATGAAAAGAATTGTTTTTGATGTCCTTGATGACTTTGATGAAAAACCAAGATTAGTCAGCGGACGCGGAAATGCTATGCTTGTAGCAAGCAGTATTTATGAAGCTTGCCAGTATTATCGAATTTTTCAGTCGCAAGGTTTTTCCAAATGTGCGATTGTAACTTCTTATGAACCAGGTGCGCTTTCTACTGAATCTCCGGAATATGCAATTTATGAAGACATGCTTAATAAAAACCGTCCACTTGAGAAGAAGTCAGGCGAATCAGACACCGATGCTTTTGAACGGCTGATGAAAAAGAGATTTGTAAAAGAACCCGGTCAAATGCAACTATTGATTGTAGTGGATAAACTTCTGACTGGTTTTGATGCTCCTTCCGCAACTTATTTGTATGTGGATAAGAACATGCAAGATCACGGACTTTTTCAGGCAATTTGCCGTGTGAACCGGCTTGATGGCGAGGATAAAGATTATGGATATATTATTGATTATCGTGATTTGTTTAAAAAACTGGAAAGTGCCGTTGCCGACTACACCTCTGAGGCGTTTGCCGGATTTGAGCAGGCGGATGTGTTGGGACTTTTAAAAGATAGATTTGTGGAAGGTAAAAAAGATTTGGATGAAGCATTAGAGACAGTGCGTGCTTTATGTGAACCAGTGCAACCGCCCAAAGGATCGGCTGAATATATTCGTTATTTCTGCGGTGATGCCGAAAATCCTTATTCGCTCAAAGAAAATGAAGTTAAAAGAGTGCAACTGTATAAATTGGTAAGCCGTATGCTTCGCGTATATGCGGACATTGCCAACGACATGAAAGAAGCCGGCTATAACCAAGATCAAATTGATGTAATTAGCAAAGAGGTAGAACATTACGAAAAAGTTCGTACCGAGGTAAAGCTCGCTAGTGGTGATTATATTGATCTCAAAAAATACGAACCGGCGATGCGTGCGCTTATGGATCGATATATTTCAGCAAGTGAAAGCGAAAAATTATCTGCTTTTGATAATAAATCACTTGTGGAACTCTTGGCTGAAAAAGGTGTTGATGCGCTTGATGGTTTGACAGATGCTGTAAAGCAGAGTGAAGAAGCTGTTGCGGAAACGATTGAAAATAATGTGCGCAAACTTATTACTGATGAAATGCCAACAAACCCGAGATATTATCAAAAAATGTCGGAACTTTTGGATGAGCTTGTAAAAAAAAGAAAGCAAGCAGATCTTGAATACCAAAAATATCTGGCGGAAATTATCGCTTTATCAAAAAAAGTCAAAAATCCAAGCGAATCACAATCTTATCCGAATGAAATTGACACCAGAGGGAAACAGGCTTTGTTTGATAATTTAGGAAATGATCAGTTAAAAGCAGAGGCTGTGCATAATACTATTATGTCATCTAGAAGCGATGATTGGCGCGGGCATCCCCTAAAAGAAAGAAAAATTAAAATTGCTATTCAAAAGGAATTGCCAGAAATAACCGAGCAGGAATTAAAAGCCTTGTTTGAGATAATTAAAAATCAAAATGAGTACTAGCCAAAGTTTATTACGAGTCGGCGGAATAGAAGCAGTTGTGCTTTATAAACCGGTAAAAAACTTGCATTTGAATGTATTACCACCGCTTGGAAAAGTCCGTGTTACCGCTCCACAAAATATGAACGATGATGCGATTCGTACTTTTTTGGCGACTAGAATTTCTTGGATTAAAAAAATGCAGGCAAAGTTTAAAGGACAGGAACGCCAATCTCCTCGTGAATATGTCAGTGGTGAAACATATTATTTTTTCGGCAAAAAGTATAAGTTGGAAGTTTTAGAAACAGAGACAACTTCCAATGTAGAAATAAAAGGCAAAACAAAAATACTTCTCATAATTCGTCCTAAGGCAAATGTTTTAAAGCGTGAAGAAATTATGCAAAGTTGGTACAGAAATGAACTGCGTAAATTTTTAGAGAAAGCAATTAATAAATGGGAGAAAAAAATTGGCGTTAAAGCATGTAGCTATGGTATTCGCAGAATGAAAACACGTTGGGGTACTTGTAATCATAAAAAGAAGAATATTTTGTTTAATCTTGAACTAGCAAAAAAGCCGGAAAGATGTATTGAATATGTTGTTTTGCACGAATTGCTTCATCTTATCGAAGAAAAGCATAGCGATAAATTTATAGCGTTATTGAATAAATACATGCCAAAATGGAAAAATGAAAAGGAGGAATTGAATAGATTAATATTAGCGCATGAAGAATGGAAAAAATAATTTAATTAATAATAACAATCTTATTTTTCAATAAAATCTCGCAATCCAAACAAGTAAGTAAATCTCTTTTTTCTTGTTCTTCGCCCTCTTGTAACAAAAACTTTATATAATTTCTAACATCGACGTTGCTCACGTCGATGTTGTCGTTTTTGCCAGTTGTCATCATTTGAAACTTTTTAAACCTCTTAATTTCTGCCTGGATTTTATCTTGAATGAGTATTTTTTTAAAATCTAGTTCATCTATCTTTTTTTGTAATTGTTTGATTAATTCTTCTTCGCTTATATATCCAGATTTACAGTTTTTATCTTTAGCTTTAGTACATCCATAATAAACATGGCGGTTATAGCCGCCTTTTTTTAATTTCTTAAATTTTTCAGTCGCTGATATGCCCGATCCACATAATCCGCACTTCATTATTTTAGTGAAAGCGAATTCAATATTTTCTTTTCTAACTAATTGAGAATTTTTCATCTGTGCTTGAACTTGATCAAATAATTCTTTGCTTATTATCGCCTCATGTTTTCCTTGATACCAAGTACCACTACCCCTAGGATACTCAAATGGACCATAGTAGAAGGTATTTTCTAATAAGCGATAAATGTTGCCTAAACTTAAATGCTTTTTGCCCAGGGCTGTTCTAAAATTTAAATCGAATCTTAACCAATTATATACTTTTCTACCAGACCATTTTTCATAAGCAACTTTTTCAAACATTTGCCTTATAACTGGCGCTCTATCGGGATCAGTTAAGCATTGTCCTTTATGATCAACTCTTTTTTCTTTAAAGTATCCTGTTGGTGGACAGGTTGGCCATAACCCTATTTCGCATCTTGCTCTTAAACCTCTTTTTACATTAATACCTCGATTATCATTTTCTAGTTTAGCTTGAGAACATAAAATCATGAGTAAAAATTTTTCGTTTGGTGAATTACTAAATGTTTGTCCAAAGGTTCGAATACTCATTAATTTTTTCTCATCCATTAAATCAACTAAAGACCCAAGATCACCGGCATTTCTAGATAATCTATCAGGAGCCCAAGTAATAATTGAATTAAATTTTTCTTCAGTTATATTTTTAATTATTTCTCTGAAGACTGGTCGATTACCCGAATCTTTAGCTGATTTAGATTCTCTTCTAATATCAATAATTTCTAAGTTTTCACGCTCGGCAATTTGGAGCATCTCTTTAACTTGAGAATCAATTGATAATGCTTGTCGTTCGTCTGATTCAGTGCTTTTTCTAGCATATAGACAGTATTTTAAGCTTGTTTCTAATGGAGGCATAGAATTTAGTTAATTATTAAATTAAATCTGTACCTCCATTGATGACACACTTTTAAGCTTTTGCTAAGCAATTAACTGTTGGCAACTTGTCGACAACTTTCCTTGTAATATTAAAGGAAAAACAAGCTAGAAAAAGTATATTCTGGGCGGGTTGGGGTAGTTTTCTAATAAGCTGTTTACGACATTAACAAATGCATCAGCCAAATCATCATGTTTTTCTACACCGAAATGGACTATCTGTTGAATCAATTCTTCAGCCCCTTCTCTGGGAAATAGAATTTGTCCTGTTTTTATTAAATTAGCTGTTAAGACTAATCGACTTCGCTTATCTTGTCTGCCTGGACTAGCAGTCATCACATTGTGAACGCCATCGGCTCTTAATTGTTGAGGTAAGGCTTTTTGATAAGCGACATCTTCGACGACCAATCTAACAATGTCAAAATCTTTCTTATAACTTTCATACATAACCTTGCAAGTTTCAACAGTTTCTGGAAAGTTAAGTTTCTTATTAATTATTTTTGGCAAAATATATATGTTATAACCTGTTTTAGTTTCGAACAGAAGACCAGGGACCATGGCCGTATAGTCGGCGACATCACTTTTAGAAATGGCCGGATCAATTCCTATTCTGATTTCTAGATGTGATTTATATCCACCAAACATTTTCATTCTCTCTGGAATTTCATCATAATAATTAATCCACTCTGGATAAATGGCCTGATCTTCACTGGGAACAATTTTAAGTAAATATTCTTGCTGCCAGGTTATTTCATTACCGACTTTTTTTCTTTCAATTTCAACATCATCTTTGCTTGGATATTTTCCTGGCCACGAACAATTTCCTTTATCATCTATTAGGGGGAAGAATAGAAAGTCGCCATCAATAATATCTTTTTCTTTTTCTTCTTTTAATCTCATTAGTAAAGAATCTTCGTGTAAGAGGTTTCCAACTATAATTAATCTAGTATTTCGATCTCCGGCTGGTATAACCTCTGATTTAAGCCATTGATAGGTTTTGTTGCGACTATCCCTAGTTTTAGTAGAACTAATATCTTCCACATCATCGCAAATTATTAAATCAGGACGATTTTCGTAGTGTCTAATGCCTCGAATACTTTGATCGACTGAAGCGACGGTAATTCTGGCATTTGTATTAGAGAATACAATTGATTGGGCACCCCATTCATCACTATTTTCCCGAAAGGGACCTAGATCCTTTTTAAGTAAATCATTATCTTCTAATTCTCGACGTAAGTTCATCATGTGTTGTTTAGCCTGGGCTTGAGTCTGGCAAAAAATAACCACAAATTTCTTTTCTTGTTTGCCTAAAATCGCCCAGACAGGATAAGCGGCTGTTACTACCGTTGATTTTCCTGACCCTCTAAAGGCCATGACAAATAAATTCTCTCTGTCTTTTGATTCGATTAGCCTAATTATTTCTTTTTGAAAGTCAGCAGTCGCATATTTAACATAATGGGCGTAGTAAAAGTGAAAGAAATAAGAAAAACTCTCTTTAGTTATTGCCGTCCTTACTTGTTTGTCCTTGGTCATCTGCTGTACTAACTTTTGCGGAATCATTTTGTTTAGCTTCATATTTTTTAATTTTTAATTTATTAATTTTTTGCCTGCTTTCTGGTAATATCTTTGCCAGTTTTAAAGCCTGACGAACAACTTTAGTCTGAAAAGGGCTAAGTTCTCCGGTATCTTCTGTTTTAGAAGTTACTTCAATTTTATCTCTGAATTTTGGATTACGATGTCTAAGCCAGAAACTAATAGCAGGCCAATTTTTTTCCTTAATTAAGGTTAGAAGCTGGCTTTCACTCATATCATTTACTAGAGCTTCACCTTCGAATAAGGCTTCATCCATCATTTCAGAAAACTTCTTATCCTCTCTTTTCCAGCGATAAATACTATTACGAGATATGCCAGACTTTTCACATGCAACTAGCACTATAGGAATTTTTTTTAACTCTTCAAAAAAGTTATCTTGAAGTCTTTTCTTTTTAGACATGTTTTACCACCTCCTTTCTGCCAGTTAATTTTCTATACCGTTTAATTGCTAGATCGCAAAAGATTGGTTCAAGTTCCATTGCATAAACTCTCCTTTTTAATTGTTCTCCAGCAATAATCGTACTAGCTGAGCCAGAGAATGAGTCTAGAATGATATCTCCAGGCTTAGTACAACGCCTTATAGCCTTCTCGTAGAGCTTTGGCGGCTTGCTGGTAGCATGTTCGTAGTCTTTACCCGAAATACGCTTAGTAAGCCAAATATCTAGAGAGTCATAAATATCTTCAAACATAGCATTGCCTGTACCCAATTCTTTGTTTAATACCTCGTTATAGTTATTAATAGCAGGATTAATGTATGGCTTACCTTTAGTGCCGTATACGGCTGGTTCATAACATTTATTAAATGCTATTTTAGGTGTGGGATTCTGTGAATTTTTTAGCCATAAACAAACTCGTCTATTGATAATTCCCAATTCTCTATATAGTTCCTGAAAAAGACCGATATAAGTTTGATCACACCAGTAAAAGACATGGCAGTCGTTCTTAGTGTTAGGCAAAGCGGCTAAGAGAGAGCTTTTTATAAACTGTTTGTATTCTTCATAACTTCTATTATCGTTGACTGATCCACCGTAGTTATTTTTGCCTCCAATACCTTTATCATAATTTATATTCAGATTATAAATTGGATCTGAGAATATCATTGAGGCTTTATCATCACCAAATAGTCGCTTAAGGTTGTCAGGGCTTGTAGAATCAGCACATAATAAACGATGAGAACCCAGATGTATTAAATCCCCGGGCTTAGTTATTGGTGTTTTGATTTTCTTTAATTCTTCTTCGACATTAAAATCTTCATCTTTAATTTCTAATTCTTTATCCCAGAATTTTGATAAATCGACTTGGTCAAATCCGATGTTAACTAATAAATCTAAGTCAAAAGATTTTAACTTTTCAAAATCCCAGTCACCACCTAGTGCGTTGCTGGCGATTAAATACCTTTTAGTTTCATCTTCGGTTAATATCCTATTAGGAACTCTTACATCGATAAGCTCGTCACCCCGACCGAGTAGTTGAAGAGCTTTAATTCTTTGATGCCCAGCCAATATCTTATTATCTAGATCTAAGGCTGGGATTTCAACTAAATTGAATTTAGTTAGAGATTTTTTAATGTCTGACATTTGTTTGTCAGTAATCTTTCTTGGGTTAACTTCTTGGGGGATCAAGTCGTTAACTCTTTTTTGTACTGTGTGCCATTGAAGCTTTTTTGCTTTCATATGAATGAAGTTAGTTTATAAATGTACAAAATAAAAAACGCTGTATTGTACAACGTTATTATATATTTCTCCTATTTTTAGAGGGTTACATTATGTGGACCAAATAATTTTTTTAT
>Ga0307992_1001749_pt1 | contig 12721 bp, 13 predicted proteins | sample EllFjometagen133_FD_203162 | JGI IMG/M metagenome (GOLD analysis project Ga0307992, IMG submission 203162) | Marine microbial communities from Ellis Fjord, Antarctic Ocean - #133 | ecosystem: Environmental > Aquatic > Marine > Unclassified | place: Southern Ocean | collected 2014-10-08
TTATTAACGCTTTGAGTCAACATTTTTGTAAAACTTGTAATAGAATTAGATTAACTTCCGAAGGCAAATTAAGACCTTGCCTTTTCTCTAATAAAGAAATCGATATTAAGAAGGCAATTAGAGAGTTAGCAAGAGATGATAAAAACGAAGGATTTCTAAGAAAGAAAATTATAAGGGATAAGTTAAAAGAGGCCGTTAAACTAAAACCAGAAGGCCATAAATTAAATATAAAAAATCAAGAGAATTTATCTTTTCATATGTCCCGAATTGGAGGTTGAGGGAATGGAAAAGCAAAAATTAACTCATTTTAACAAAGAAGGAAGAGCACGTATGGTAGATGTAGGCGAAAAAAAGAATACTCTAAGAATAGCCATTGCCGAAGGAGAGATAATAATGCAGCCTTCTACTTTAAAAATGATTAAAGATAGAAAAATTTCTAAAGGTGATGTTTTAGGAGTAGCTCAGGTTGCTGGTATTATGGCTGCCAAGAAAACTAGTGAAATTATTCCCATGTGCCATCCTCTATTATTAACCGGTATTAATATTAATTTTAAAATTGATGAAGAAAAAAACAGAGTTATTATTCAATCCCAGGTAAAGACCGTAGGGAAGACCGGAGTGGAAATGGAACCTTTAACTGCTGTATCGGTAGCCGCTCTTACTATTTATGATATGTGTAAGGCAGTAGATAGAGGAATGACTATTCAAGATATACATTTAGTAGAAAAATCCGGAGGGAAAAGCGGGCACTATCAGGGCAAATCAAAGATGGAGAACTAAAAATAATGCAGGAAAAACTGAAAGGTAAAATATTAGCCGTTTGTTACGGAAAAGTCAAAAAAGAGAAGAAGATACCAATAAAAGAAGGGTTAATTATTAAGGATTGGGGTTTAGAAGGCGATGCCCATGCTGGTAAATATCATAAACAAATTAGCCTTTTAGGTCTTGATAGTATGAATAAAATGCAAGACCAGGGGGTAAAAATAAATTTCGGTGAACTCTATGAGAATTTAGATGTAGAAGGGATTATTTTATGTAAACTCCCCTTAGGAACTAAATTAAAGATCGGAGAAGATATTTTATTGGAAATAACACAGATAGGAAAGAAAGATAACTATTTTTTGGAAATTGATGGTAAAACAGTAAGTTCCATAATGACTAAAGAAGGAGTTTTTACTCGCGTTTTAGAGGGGGGAAAGATAAAAGTTGGCGATGGAATTGAGGTGGTTTCAGAATGATTAAAGTTGGGATTTTAACCATAAGCGATAAAGGCTCACGAGGAGAAAGAGAAGATCTAAGTGGAAAAGTAATCGAAGAAGTAGTCAAGAAGGTTAAGGGAGAAGTTAAATATTATAAAATTATTCCAGATGAAAAAGACATTATTCAAGAAGAGTTGATAAAGGCGGCTGATAATTTACACCTGGATTTAATTTTGACTACCGGAGGGACGGGCTTAGCCAAAAGAGATGTTACCCCAGACGCTACTTTAGAAGTGATAGAAAAAGAAGTTCCTGGGATTAGTGAAATTATAAGGAGCGAAAGTTTTAAAAAGACCAATCGAGCGATATTATCTCGAGGGGTGACAGGGATTAGAAAAGAGAGTTTGATTATAAATTTACCCGGCAGCCCTAAAGGAGTAAGAGAATCTTTAGAAATAATATTAGATGCTCTACCGCACGGTGTAGAAATTTTGAAAGGCCAGGCTACCGATTGTGGAAGAAATGATTAAGAAACCAGGTGAAAATTAATGAAAGTTATATTTTTAGGCACCGGTTCGGGCATGCCTACTTTGAAACGTAATGTATCTTCTATTGCTCTTGTTTTTATTAATAAAAACAAACTATGGTTATGGGATTGTGGAGAAGGAACTCAACAGCAGATTCAGAAAACATCTTTAAAGGTATCTAAATTAGAAAAGATTTTTATTTCTCATCTACACGGGGATCATCTATTTGGCCTTCCCGGACTATTGGCTTCCCGGGGTTTAAGGGGTGGAAAAAATCAGCAAAAAGTTCAAATATTTGGCCCGGAAGGGCTTGGTAAATATTTAAAAGTAACCTTAAATATAACCAAAACCTATATCCCTTATGAAATTGAGATAAAAATTATTTCACCAAATTTACCAGAGGGAATCATCTGGGAAGACGAGGAGTACATAGTTCGATACACAGAAGTAAATCATAATATTAAAGCTTATGCCTATTCTGTCAAAGAAAAAAAGGACAGAAGTCTTTTTTTGATAGACAAAGCTCGCCAGTTGAATATTCCTCCTGGCCCGATTTATCGTATTTTAAAAGAGGGGAAAACAGTTGAATTACCCAATGGAAAAATCTTTCATGGTAAGGATTTTGTAAACAAAATTAGGAAAGGAAGAAAAATAGTCTATTGTGGCGATACTGCCTATTGTGAAGATTTATTCTATATGGCTAAAGGTGCCGATCTTCTAATTCATGAAACAACTTTTTCCCGACAGGAAGAAGACCTGGCTAAGAGAAATTTTCATTCGACTACCACAATAGCTGCCAGGGTTGCTAAAAAAGCTCAGGTAAAAAAATTGATCATAACTCACATTAGTCCACGTTATGGCTCAAGCAATAATAAACCATCAATAACTGAAAGCGAATTACTTACTGAAGCCCAGAGTGTGTTTCCTCAAACTATATTAGCAGAGGACTTTATGGAGTATAAGATATAAGGATTGTTAACCCCATATAAAAAAGTTGTTAAAAAACTTGAAATTTATCTTTTTTTAGAGTATGCTTTTGATGTTAAAATAATTTTTATTCTAATAAGAAAAATTGTCTAATAAAATAGCCAAGAAATTCTTATCCAATAATTATAAAATAAAAATTGAAGTTATTTTAGGTTTAGTTTTAATTGTCTGATAAATTTTAAAATCGGTAATTATAATAAAAGGAGGAAAATGCAAAATGAAAGCTGCAGTTGATAAAGATTTATGTACCGGATGTGGATTGTGCGAAGATACCTGTCCTGAAGTATTTGAAGTAAAAGATGATATAGCGACAGTAAAAGTTAGCAAGGTACCAGATGATTTGTTGGAATCATGCAAAGAAGCTGCCGATGGTTGTCCGGTAGAAGCTATAACTTGTGAGTAAATAATAAGAAAAAAATAATGTAAAAAAGGAGCAGATTAATTAATCTGCTCCTTTTTTATTCTAATAATTAGTATAATCTATAAACTCTTGCTTCATAAGGTTGTAGATATATTCTTTTGATATCTTCTTTTTCTTCAACATTATAATTACTAATTAGTAGCTCTTTTTCTTGGTAAATAATATTTTTTGGAAGATTAAAAGCTATTTGGCTGGAAAAGAAATTAAGAATAATTAGTAATCGCTCCTGATTAAGAGTGCGTAAATAACTATAAATATGTTCATCATCTTCTAAAATAAGTTGATAATCTCCATAGATCATAATTAAATTTTCTTTCCTAAGCCGGATTATTTTTTGGTAATAATGGAATATTGAATTTGAATCTTTTAAATTATGAGCAACGTTTATTTCTGGATAATTTGAGTTAACCTTAATCCAGGGTATACCGGTAGTAAAACCAGCACAAGGACAATCATCCCACTGCATGAGAGTACGGGCATTATCCCGACTTATTCGATAAATAGCTTCCATAATTTTTTCCTTAGGATGACCTTTTTTGGTCATTTCGCGGTAGAAATTTAGAGTTTCTATATCGCGATAGTTTTCTATATTATCGAAAGCAACATTCGTCATACCAACTTCTTCGCCCTGATAGAGATAAGGGGTTCCCGAAAGGGTATATAGTAAAGTAGCCAACATTTTAGCTGATTCCATCCGGTATTTCTTATCACTAGCAAATCGAGAAACCATACGAGGTTGATCATGGTTATTCATATAAAGACTATTCCAGCCCTTTTCCTTCGAACTTTCATACCATTTAGTAAATATTTTTTTAAGTTCAGTCAATTTCCATTCTTTGGGTTTCCATTTATTTATGGGGTCATGGTCAATTTCCATCAATTCGAAATTAAAGACCATATCAAGTTCATGCCTATCCCGGTTAACATATTTGGCTGCAATTTGAGGAGGAGTCCCGGGAGTTTCTCCTACAGTCATAATGTTGTATTTTGAAAGTACTTTTTTGTTCATCTCTTGCAGGTATTCGTGAATATGCGGACCATTTAAAAAATAAGGGCTGCCATCACCATATTTGTATCCTTCTATTATCTTTCCATCGGGTAAATTAGGGACTTTAGAGAATAGATTTACCGTATCCATCCGGAAACCATCGATTCCTTTATCTAACCACCATTTCATCATTTTATAAATTTCTTCTCTTACTCGGGGATTTTCCCAATTTAAGTCAGGCTGTTTTTTGGAAAAAAGATGTAAATAATATTCATCGGTAGTTTTATCATATTTCCACGCGGAACCGCCAAAAACGGAGCCCCAATTATTGGGAGGTGAACCGTTTTTACCCTTTCTCCAAATATAAAAATCTCTATAAAGATTATCTGAAGAAGAGCGGGATTCTATAAACCAGGGGTGTTCATCGGAGGTATGATTTACTACCAAATCCATAATTAATTTCATATCTCTTTTATGTGTTTCTCTTAAAAGATTTTCCATATCATTCATATCGCCAAACTCATCCATAATATCCTGATAATCACTGATATCATAGCCATTATCATCATTGGGCGATTTATAAACTGGGCATAACCAGATAATATTTACCCCTAAGTTTTTTAAATAATCTAATTTCTGAATAATTCCTGGTAGGTCTCCGATACCATCTCCATTACTATCCTTAAAACTTTTGGGATAGATTTGATATACTACCGCTTCTTTCCACCATTTTTGTTCCATTTCACACCCCTGTATTTTTTAAAAATAATTACTTGTGTTTTATGTAATAAATTTTAATCTTATAATAAATTATTATAAAACATTATTTTAAGTTTTTAAAGCTGAGTCAGAAAAAATATGATTTTCTATATCCCCTACCTAATTAAGCAAAAAACACAATAAACCAAAAAGATATATAGTGGGCTAGTTTCCCTTAATTTACTTTCTTTTTCCTTCTTAACGCAATATGAGATATGGCTTAACTCTAATTCTCGGTTTTTATTCTCCTATCTTCTTTTTCCTATGGTACTTTTCTTTGTTTTTACTCGATACTTGATACTATATACTCGATACTTTCTTTTGGGAATGTTGACAAAAATAGTCATAAATAATATAATTTTTTAGTAAAGTCAAATTAATTTAGGAGAAAGACCAATGAAATTATCTACTCGAGGAAGATATGCGCTTCGGGCGATGATAGATTTAGCCCAAATTCAATGTAATAGTCCTAAACCGATTTCTTTAAGAGATATCTCCGTAAGACAAGAGATCTCTCTACAATATTTAGAGCAGTTATTTAATAAATTAAAGAAAGCTAATTTAGTAAAAAGCACCAGGGGAGCAGGTGGGGGGTATTTATTAGCTAGAGAAGCCGAGAAGATTAATGCCGGTGAAATAATTAGTGCAGTTGAGGGGCCGATAGTTTTAGTTGACTGTATTTTAGCAGATCAAAAAATTAAAAAAAATTCCCCAAAAAAATGTAAAAAAATAGAGGATTGTGCCATCAAGATATTATTAGAGGAGGTAACTAAGAAGATAAATGAAAAGTTAGACTCTACTTCTTTGAAAGATTTATGTGCTATAACTCAAAAAATAGGAGAAAGACAAAAAGATGAAAGATAAAATAAAGGCAGTTGCTTTATTTTCTGGTGGCCTGGATAGTATTTTAGCAGTAAAACTTATTCAGGGACAAGGGATAGAAGTAAAAGGAGTTAATTTTAAAACTCCTTTTTTTGGTTTAGATAAGACCTTTTTAGCATCGAAAAATATTGATATGAATTTAGAAATTTTAGATATAACTAAGGAACACTTGGAAATATTAAAAAAACCAAAACACGGGTATGGGAAGAACATGAATCCCTGTATAGATTGTCATACCTTTATGTTTAAAAAAGCCGGAGAATATATGTCTAAAATTGGCGCTTCTTTTATTATCAGCGGTGAAGTTTTAAGGGAAAGGCCAATGTCTCAAAACAGAAACAGTTTAAGTATAATTGAAAGAGAATCAGGATTTGAAGGTAGAATTCTTCGTCCATTATCTGCTTTACTATTGTCAGAGACCATTCCCGAAAAAGAGGGTTTGGTGGATAGAAGCAAATTACTAAATATTTCTGGCCGCTCAAGAAAAAGACAGATGGAATTAGCTCTTAAAATGGGGATAGAGGATTATCCTTCACCTGCCGGAGGTTGCAAGTTAACTGAGCCGGCTTTCTCTAAAAGGTTAAGAGATTTATTTACTCAAGATGTTTTTTCTTTAGAAGATATCGAGATGCTAAAATTAGGGCGACACTTTCGATTAAGTACAAATATTAAATTAGTAGTGGGGAGAAACAAAGAGGAGAATGAGAAGATAAAAGAATATTTTCAAGAAGGAGACTTCCTCTTTAAAGCAAAAAATTTAAAAGGCCCGGTTTCTTTGCTAAAAGGGGCCTGTCATGAAAACGAGGGTTTTATTAGTAAATCCTGTCAGATTACTGCCCGGTATTGTGATAGGAACGAAGAAGAAAATAAAGAAGTTTTTATCGATTATTATATAAAACTTAAAGGAATTGCAAAAACCAAAAAGGTTAAACCGTTGATAGAAGATGAATTGGAAATTCTAAGAATACAAGGATAAATGCTAAGTACAAAAAGGGAATGGATTACCATGACTAAAAATCTAAAAAAGAAAGTAGTAGTGGCAATGAGCGGAGGTGTGGACAGTTCATTAGCCGCTGCCCTGTTAAAAGAAGAAGGTTATGATGTTCTTGGCATCACTATCCATCATTATGATGGTAGCGAAAGTTTAGAATCAGCGGAACAGGCTGCTCAAAATCTTGAAATTCCCTGGCATGTTCTGGATTTTACAAAAGAATTTAAAAGTATGGTTATAAAATATTTCTGCGATGAATACCTCACAGGTCGAACCCCTAACCCTTGCGTAATCTGTAATTTAAAAATAAAATTTGGATTACTATTGGAAAAAGCGAAATCTTTAGGTGCGGATTATCTTGCTACCGGTCATTATGCCATTAATGAGTATGACCAAAAGAGCAAAAAGTTTTTACTTAAGAGGGGGGTAGATGAAAGTAAAGACCAATCTTATTTTCTTTATAGATTAAATCAGGATGTGTTACCTTATATTTTGTTTCCTCTGGGCAAATTTAAGAAAAAGCAAACTAGAGAATCGGCTAAAAAGTATGGATTAAAAAATTATAAAAAAGCAGAGAGCCAGGAAATTTGTTTTATCCAGGATGATAATTATAGAAATTTTTTGACCCAACATATTAAAGTTAGTGTCAAACCCGGTAAGTTTAAAGATAAAAAAGGAAACATATTGGGAGAACATCAAGGTATTCCTTTTTATACAATTGGACAGAGAAAAGGATTAGGAGCATCTTTGAATAAGCGTATGTATGTAATTAAAATAAATTCTCGCCAAAATGTGATTACTCTAGGTGATGATAAAGACCTTTATAGGGATAAATTATTAGTAAAAGATTTAAGTTTTATTTCTGGCGATAAACTTTCAAATTCTATAAAAGCAGAGGTAAAGATAAGATATAATAGTAAAAAATCTCCGGCAATCATTTCTCCTTATGCTGAAGAAAGCGTCCTAATTAGTTTTGAAAAACCGCAAAGAGCGGTTACTCCGGGACAATCAGCAGTATTTTACCAGGGAGATGTAGTTGTAGGAGGGGGAATAATAGAAGAATAGACAAATTAGACGTTAGCGAATGAAGCTAGCGTAGAGCGTACAGCGCTTAGAATTAGTAATGAGTAAAAAGAAAAGAGTTAATAGTTAGTTGGTTACCTGGTTGGCTAGTTAAGAAAATAGAATAAAGAAGCTATAAGAATTAAGGTAGTATTGAATATAGAGTATATAGTGAAGAAAAAAGAAAAAAAATAAGGTCGTAAGGTACAAGTAGGACAGACGCAAGGCCTGCCCCTATCCTGGCTTTCACCATAATAAAAGACGATGAATGCAATCTAACTATCTAAAAATTCTTCCGTTTTCTTTCTTTTCTTTAATATAAATAATATAACCTAAATATTGTTTTTCTATCCTCTACACGCTACCTACCTTACGTCAATCCGCGAGAGATATTTCTCCAACAGAAAAACAAGAGCAGTAATATTGCAGATTCGTTCATTTATTTTTCAAAAAAAGTTGATAGTGAAAAAAAGTTGTGTTATACTACGTGTATACAAAAATGTATACAGGAGGTTTTTTGGGATGCAGTTTATTCGAATTGGGGAAAAAGTAATATCTAAAGAAAAATTAAATAGGGAAATTAATAAAATTTTGGAATTAAGAACTAAAGGAGTGACGCAAGAAGGAGTAGCCCGCAAATTAGGAGTTGAAAGAACTTTTGTCTCCAGATTAGAAAGTTTAGGGGAAATAAGGAAAGGTAAGAAGATTGCCTTAATTGGTTTTCCTGTTAAGAACAAAGAAGAGCTAACTCTCTTAGCAGAAAAGTTAGGGATTGAGTATGTCTTACTTTTGACCCAAAAAGAACGTTTTGAATTTATTGAGAAAAAAGGGAAAAACGAATTATTTAATGAAGTTATGGAAATAATTGTCAACTTGGCAGATTTTGATTTAATTATCTTCTTGGGCTCAGATATGAGAGTACCTGTAGTAGAGAAAATATTTAGTGTTCAGGTGATTGGCATAATTATCGGTCATTCGCCTATAAAAGAGAGTAAACATGTTAATCCTGAAGAGATAATAGAAATAGTAAAACAAGTTAAAGGTTAATTATAATTCTAAAGAAGAGAGAGGGTTTAAAAATGAAAAAAGTTTTAGGAGTTAGCCTGGGTTCTTCAACGAGAGACCATAAGGTGCAAATAGAAATATTAGGTGAAAAGGTTGAAATAGAAAGAAGAGGAACTGATGGCGATGTTAAGAAGATGATGCAAATATTCCAGGAGAATGATGGAAAAGTAGATGTTTTCAGTTTAGGGGGAACAGATCTCTATTTGTATTCCGGACCCAACGGCAAAAGATATACAATAAAGGAATCTGAAAGAATTGTCAATGTTATTAAGAAAACACCTATTGTTGATGGTACAGGCATTAAATATGTATTGGAAAAAAGTGTTATAAAGTATATTGAAAGCCAAACTGATATTGTCTTGAGAGGTAAAAAGGCTTTGGTTACAATTACTATAGATAGATTTGGAATGGCTGAAGGATTAATAGAAGCAGGGTGTGAAATGACTTTTGGTGATTTAATTTTTTGTTTAAATATTCCCATCCCCATGCATTCTTTTAAAACCATTAATAGAATTGCCCGAATAATATTACCGATATTTGTTCACGTGCCTATTAAATATTTATATCCCACAGGTGAAAAACAGGAAAAATCAAATCAGAAATATATAAAATATTTTCAAAAAGCAGATATTATAGCCGGGGATTATTTGGGAATAAGTCAATATATGCCAAAAGAAATGAATGGAAAGATAATTATTACAAATACAGTGACAAGCGCTAATGTAAAAGATTTAAAAAATAGAGGAGTAAAATATTTAATAACTACAACACCGGAATTCGAAGGAAGATCTTTTGGAACAAATGTATTTCAGGCTACTTTGGCTGCTGTTTCAGGAAAATCTCCGGATGAATTATCCCCGGATGACTACCTGAAAATAATAGAAAAAAATGGATTCAAGCCAAGAATAGAAAAATTAAACTAAAAAATTAACAAAAAAGGAGAAATAAAAATGACGATTTTATTAGAAGATAGAATAAATGAACTTAAACAGAGAGTAGATAAAATGAAAAAGAGCGGCACCTTTTTTTATTTGAAAACTGTTGAAGAAGCATCAAAACCAAGGGTATTTGTAGATCAAAAAGAAAAAATAATGCTTGCTTCTTATAATTATTTAGGATTAATTGATCATCCTAAATTAAAAGAAGCTGCTAATAAAGCTATTGAAAAATATGGAACAGGAACATCTGGCGTTAGACTGTTGTCGGGCACTACTAAAATACATGAGGAATTGGAGGCAAAAATTGCCGAATTCAAGAAAGCAGAAGATGCAATTACTTATACAAGTGGGTATGTTACTAATTTGGCGGCCATTACTTCTCTCTATCAAAGAGGAGATTTAGTTATAATAGATAAAATAGATCATGCCAGTATTATTGATGGATGCATACTTTCCGGAGCAAGATATAAAACCTTTTTACATAACGATATGCAAAGTTTAGAGAATATTTTAATTAATTCAGAAGATTATATTAACAAGTTAATTGTAGTAGATGGAGTATATAGTATGGAAGGGGATGTAGCTAATTTACCGGAAATATCACGTTTAGCCAAAAAATATAATGCTAAAGTAATGGTAGACGAAGCTCATTCTATCGGAGTTTTAGGTAAAACCGGCCATGGTATAGAGGAATATTTTGGATTAAAAAATGCGGTAGATATCCATATGGGGACTTTGAGTAAAACTATTCCCTCCGTAGGAGGATATATAGCTGGAAATAAAGATATGATTGATTATTTAAAACATAATTCAAGGCCTTTTATCTTTTCCGCTCCCCTTCCTCCGGTAGTAGCAGCTGTTGCTAAAGCTTCTTTAGAGGTTATTGAAGATGAGCCGGAACGTGTAGAAAATTTACAAAAAAATATAAAAAGATTTAAAAAAGGAATAGATTCTATGGGTTATAATACAGGGGGTAGTATTACTGCTATCGTTCCTCTTATAGTGGGGGACGAAGAAGATACTTTGGAATTATGCAAAATGGTTAATGATGAAGGGATATTTATCTGTCCTATTCTTTTTCCGGCAATTCCTAAAGGGACTAACAGACTAAGAGCCCATGTTTTAACAACGCATACTTCTGAAGATATTGATGAAGCTCTGGATATTTTTAAAAGAGCTGGAAAAAAATTAGGTTTAATCTAATAAACAATATAGTAATATCATATTAAGTCTAAACTTTAGTGAAGCACTTAAAGAAAGGAAAAAATAGTTACTATCTTTGTTTTCCCAATCTTTTTTCGTTTTTTTTTCTTCACGCGATACGCAATACGAATATGATATAGCGAATTTATTTGACAATAAAATATAGATATCTTATAATCTCTAATAAAGATTATTATAAATATAAGCACTATTAGCTATCAGAAGAATTAATAGTGCTTATATTTGATTTTTAAGGAAGGTATTTGTTATTTAGTATTTTAATGTAACAATTTTTTATAATGAGGAGAGATATTTATGACACTTAACGGGAAGGTAATGTTAACCGAAGAAGGCTTGAAAAAGGTTCAAGAAGAGCTTTATTATCTTAAAGGAGTAAAAAGAAAAGAGATTGCTGAAAAAATTAGAAATGCGGTAGCTTTTGGTGAAATCGCTGAGAATGCAGAATATAGCGACGTGAAAAATGAGCAGTCTTTTGTAGAAGGAAGAATTTTGGCTTTGGAAAAAATTATTGAAAATTATGAATTGATAGATAAAGAAGAAAATCCAGATTGCGTATTACTGGGGTCAGAAGTGTTAGTTAAAGATATGAAAAGTAAAAAAGAGTTTAAATATACTATTTTAGATTATGTGGAATCTGAACCGGATTGTGGGAAGATATCTATTTCTTCTCCTATCGGAAGGGCTCTTTTGGGTAAAAAGAAAGATGATTTAGTAGAAGTTAGGGTCCCGGCAGGGCATATTAAATACAAAATTATAAATATCGAATAGTTTATGCATTGATTTAGAAATTTAAATAGTAATTAATCGTAACAATAATGAACAAAGTTATTAAAAAAATTAAAACACAACGATACTTTGTTCATTATTTATTTCTAAACCTTTTAGCAAAATAAAATAATTATAATTATAACCGAAATTTAAATTACCCTAAAAGATTTATCAGACAGCAAAATTATAATAATTTTGTACTATATTATTAATTTTTAGTATAATAATATTCAGTAATAGGAGTAAAAAGAGGTGGATCAGGTGGAAATAAAAAAGAGTACAACGGAAATTATATCTAATAAGTGGGAAGAAATAGAAGAATTAAAAAGAGAAGGCATTGATCCTTTTGGGCATAGTTTCAACAGGACTTATGAAATAAAAGATTTAATAGAAAAAAATAAAGATTTTCAGATTGGTGAATGTGGTGAAGAAAAAGCAAGCATAGCCGGTAGGTTAATGGCTTTAAGAACGCATGGGAAGGCTATATTTGCTAATATTGAAGACATAAGTGGAAGAATCCAGATTTATGTAAAATCAAATAAAATTGGGGAGAATGCTTTCAAACTTTTTAGTAAAATTGGTGTCGGGGATATTTTGGGAGTTTCAGGTCTGATTTTTAGAACTAGAACTGGCGAAGTTACTGTGTTTGTTGAAGAATTTACTCTTCTATGTAAATCTGTGCGTAGTCTACCTGAAAAATGGCACGGGCTTAAAGATGTGGAAATAAGATATAGAAAAAGATATTTAGATCTGATAGTGAATCCCTCAGTTAGAGAAATTTTTATTAAAAGGAGTAAGGTAGTACAATCTATAAGAAATTTTTTAGATAATAGGGGTTTTCTAGAAGTTCAAACTCCTATAATGCAACCTATTCCCGGCGGAGCTACCGCGCGACCCTTTATTACTCATC
>Ga0307992_1001750_pt1 | contig 12719 bp, 13 predicted proteins | sample EllFjometagen133_FD_203162 | JGI IMG/M metagenome (GOLD analysis project Ga0307992, IMG submission 203162) | Marine microbial communities from Ellis Fjord, Antarctic Ocean - #133 | ecosystem: Environmental > Aquatic > Marine > Unclassified | place: Southern Ocean | collected 2014-10-08
TTGGATTTGTTCATCCGAATTCCTTCAGGTACGATTATAAAGGATATTGATACCAATGAAGTACTAGCAGATTTAATTGAAAACGATGAGAAATATATTGCCTGTAAAGGTGGAATTGGCGGAAGGGGAAACGTACATTTTAAATCATCAGTAAATCAAACTCCACGAAAAGCGCAATCGGGATTGCCGGGTACAAAAGGTACATTTAATTTAGAATTAAAGGTACTTGCGGATGTGGGATTAGTTGGCTTACCAAATGCAGGAAAATCTACATTATTATCAAGGATCACATCGGCTAGACCGAAAATTGCAGATTATCCATTTACTACATTGCAGCCACATTTAGGAATAATAAAAATCGGAAATTATAAATCATTTGTAATGGCTGATATACCAGGAATAATTGAGGGTGCGAGTGAGGGAAAGGGGTTAGGACATCAATTTTTAAAACATATAGAGAGAAACAGATTACTACTATTTTTGATTGATTCTCAAAATGAAGAACCGTTAAAAACATTTAATTTATTAAGAGATGAGCTGATCTCATTTAATCCTGCGTTAACTGAAAAACCATACATTATTGTGAGATCAAAATTTGATTTGATAATTAGCAATGATTCTGAATTGGAATGGCCGAGTGAAATGGGTGATGTGATTGATATCTCAGCAGTTACCGGTTATGGAATTGATATCTTAGTAAGTTTAATTGTTAATAGATTGAATGAATAATAGTCAAATAACAGCTATCCTCAATTATTAAAAAAGATATATGATCCTCCAGTGCTATTGTTTTCTATCGGGGAACCGTTAAAAGTAAAAGAAGATGCAGTTGCTATTGTTGGTACAAGAACTTCAATTCAATATGGAAAAGGTGTCGCCAAACAATTAGCGACAGAACTTTCAAGCAAGAATATTGTTATAGTCAGTTGATTGGCTCGAGGAATAGATACAATTGCGTATACTGCTACAGTACAGAATCAGTAAAGGACGATTGCGGTTCTAGGCAGCGGCTTAGATGTAATGTATCCCTCTGAAAATCGCAAATTAACCGAAAGTATTATGGAAAAATGAACGATAATAAGTGAATTCCCAATTGGGACAAAACCGGAAGCTAGTAATTTTCCCAAAAGAAATCGTATTATCAGTGGATTGAGTCATACAACTATAGTTGTCGAAGCCGGAAACAAAAGTGGAGCAATTCTTACTGCGTTAAACGCAGTAGATCAAAATAGAGAAATATTTGCTGTTCCTGGACGCATTGGTGATAAACAAAGTTTAGGTTGCATAAGATTAATTCGTAATGGAGCCGTTCCTGTTCAAAATGGCGATCAGGTGTTACAGTATATAGAAAATCGATTATTTAACCAAATTGCCCAGACGCAGCAGAAAATAATATCAGATTTAACAAATGAAGAACAAGCTGTATTTAAATATCTATCACACGAGCCTATCCACATAGATTTATTAAGTGAAAAAATAGGGATTGGAGTAACATCTTTGCTCGAAATATTACTTTCACTTGAATTAAAAGGTGCAATTTTACAAATTTGAGGAAAACAATTTATTGTATCTTAAGAATGTGTTTTATCAACTTGGACTTATTGTTACTGCGAAGTAATTTTGCCGGTTAGTTCTTTGAATAAATCAATTAGGAGAGGTGGCCGAGTTGGCTGAAGGCGCTCGCCTGCTAAGTGAGTGTCCCGCTTGAAACGGGACCGAGGGTTCGAATCCCTCCCTCTCCGCAAAGTTTTGGGGTGCTGTTTATTATAAATAAGTGGCTGAGAAAATACCCTTTGAACCTGAAATGGATAATTCCAGCGAAGGGAGGCAAAAATGTTAAACAAAGTAAAATCCCGATTTTTATCGAAAAAAAATAATATACTTAAATTACTCATCTTTTTTATTCAGTTCTCATTTTCTTATGCGGAATCATTTGTAGTTCACGGTCATATATATGATGATATTTCCGATAAACCGATACATGGAGCTAATATCATAGTAGAAAATGTTGGTACTTACTCTGATGAATTTGGTGCCTTTAATTTATTAACTACCAAAAAAGCTCCAATTAAAATTGTATTAATTGGTTATAAATCTAGAACCATCAATTTTACTGATAATTATTTAAAGGTGTTTTTAGAACCCGAAGCTGTAAAGGGTGCTGCAATTGAAGTTACAGCCAATCGGGTTATACCCGGTATAACACCAACTGCTTATTCAAATTTGACTGCAAAGGAAATATCAAATCAATATTCAGTTGAAGATGTTCCAATGATATTAAGTTCTGAACCGGGAATTCATGCCTACAGTGAATCCGGTAATGGTACAGGATACTCGTATATTTCTATCAGAGGATTTGATCAAAGTCGAATATCTGTAATGTTAGATAACGTTCCACTAAATGATAATGAAAGTCATCAAGTATATTGGGTGGATCACGGGGATATTTTGTCAGATGCATCAGATGTAGAAATCCAAAGAGGAATCGGGAACAGTTTATATGGTTCAACTGCTTTTGGCGGGTCAATCAATATACAGACTTTTATTAGAAGTCCATTGGAGAGATTGTCAATAACCGGATTAAAAGGATCATATGGTACATATAAAGGAAGTATAAAATATTCTTCCGGTAATAGATTCGGAGAAAAATGGAGTATCACTTCACGATTATCATCATTAAAATCAAATGGTTACAGAGACGATTCCAAGTCAGATCAATCTGCATTTACTTTAGGTGTTGAGCATGTTTTCGGTAAACTGACAAATCAATTTCGATTATTAATTGGTAAGGAAATTAGCCAATTACAATGGGATGGAATTAGCGAGGAAATGTTGTCTGATCGCAATTTGCGAACAGGGAAAATGGATTGGACAGTACCATTTACAGATGATTATTCTCAAAATATTTATTCGCTAAATACTATATTCAATTATAATTCAAATATCATCATTCGAAATGTTGCATACTTAGTTAAAGGCTCCGGATTTTATGAAGTAGAAAAGTTTAATCAAGATTATTACTCATATAATTTAGACGTTAATAATGAATATACAGATGATGAAAAATTGATTATGAAAACTGATTTCACACGACGAAAATGGATAAAAAATTACTATTATGGATTTGTCCCAACCATAACTTATAATAAAGGAAACTTGCGAGCTGATATGGGATTTGAGACTCGTAAATACAGCGGTGATCATTTTGGTGAAGTATTGCATGTATTTGACCCAATATTACGTGCAAAACTCTCGGATAAATTTCAATATTATAAATATACAGGGGATAAGAGTTCTGTTTCAATATTCGGTCATTTTGTATATTCATTCCCAATTGGTTTGAACGTGGTAGGCGATTGGCAAATGCAAAAACATGATTGGAATTTGAAACAGGAAAAAATTGGTCACGCAGCAGGACACGAATTAGCTGCAAATTGGGTTTTTACAAATCCACGATTTGGATTTACTTACGATTTGACTGACAATATATCAATTTTTACAAATTATGGAACTGCTGAGAAAGAGCCATCAGATGCGCAAATTATTGAAGCGGATGATGTTTGGGCTGAGCCGAAAGAGACAGCAGCGGAGAAAATTATCGATAAAGAAGCCGGTATCAACTTTTTATATAGAAATAAATATTTAAAATTAAACTTCTATAGAATTGATTATTTAAATGAAATATTATCAGATATTTACGATTTTACAGAAGGTGAATATGATGTTAAATCAGCTGATAAAACAAGGCATGAAGGAATTGAAATTGAAGGCGGATGGGAAGTTAATAAAGATTTTACAGTAAGATTCAATGGCACGTGGAGTAAAAATCGTTTTACGGACGGAAATCATGTAGGAAAAACTTTAACGAATGTACCTGGTAAATTGGCAAATATAACGGTTGATTATTCACCAAATAAAAATTATGGTATGTTCCTTTACGGAAAATATGTTGATAAACAATATATTGACGAAAATAATACCGAAGATATTGCAATTGATCCGTACCTTATCTTTAATTATAGTGGATGGATTCAGTTTGATCAAGTGAAAGTCACTGCTCGAATTAATAATATTTTTAACTCTATGTATGCAACTTATGGATATGAGTATTTTGGTGGATACTATTGGCCTGGGGCTACACGCAATATTAGTTTGGCAGTAGAAGTGCAGTTATAGAAATGGTTTTAACGTAACTAATTGTTAAATTAACAATTGATTATTGATGATTTACAATTGAAAAACCAGAATTCAAAAACAACCCGCCTAATTTCATTAGATTTTTTCCGCGGTCTCACAATTGCCGGAATGATCCTCGTAAATAATCCCGGGAGTTGGAAATATATTTATCCACCTTTTAAACATGCAGAGTGGCATGGATGGACATTCACAGATACAGTATTTCCATTTTTCCTTTTTATTGTAGGTGTATCAATTACTTTCGCTTTGTCAAAGCGATTAGAACTCGCATCATCTAAATCCATCGTTTACAAAAAAATAATATTTAGAACATTAGCGATATTCGGAATTGGACTATTCTTAAATACATTTCCATTTTTCCATTTGTTGTCTATCCGAATTATGGGTGTTTTGCAGCGCATTGCATTATGCTATTTTTTTGCATCAATAATATTTATCAATACAAATAAAAAGGGGCAGCTGATTTGGACTGTTGGCTTGCTATTGGTGTATTGGGTATTCATGGCACTTTTTCCGTTACCCGATGTCGGCTCCGGCAGTTTCGTAAAGAATGAAAATTTTGCTGCTTACATTGATAGGTTTGTATTAAGCGGACATATGTGGAGTCAATCGAAGACTTGGGATCCTGAGGGGCTTTTTAGCACTTTACCCGCTATATCTACGACATTGTTCGGAGTGATAACAGGACATTTATTAAAATCGAAGATATCGGCACATAAGAAAATAAAGAATATGATAGGGTGGGGAATTGTTGGTATTGTAATCGGATATATTTGGAGCTTGTGGTTGCCAATAAATAAAGCATTGTGGACAAGTTCCTACTCGGTTTTAATGGCAGGATTGGCATCGATTGTTTTAGCAGTTTGCTATTTTATAATTGATGTTAAAGGATACAAAAAAGTTGCGCAGCCATTTGTTGTTTTTGGCATGAATGCAATCGCAATGTTTGTTTTATCGATATTTATTGCAAAATTTCTATATATTATTAAAATTATTACTGATGATGGAATTATCTCACTACAAGGATTTATATACTCTGAATTTTATCAAGCGGTGTTTGGTAATTACTTGGGATCAATTCTATTCGCTATAACATTTATACTCACACTTTATTTAGTTGCTTGGATTTTGTATAAGCGTAAAGTGTTTATTAAAGTATAAAAATAATATTTAATCATAAAATATAATTGGGCTTAACATATAACTATCGTATATTTACGATATACGATAGGATTAATAATGGCATTTTCAAAAGCAAATGAATTTAATAACGAGTTAAACGAATTAGCGCAGTTCGCGAAAGCAATCGCCCATCCAGCGCGAATACAAATATTGGAACATTTGGCAACTAAGGATACTTGCTTTTGTGGCGATATTGTGAAAGAATTACCATTGTCGCAATCAACGGTATCACAACATTTAAAAGCATTAAAAGAAGCAGGATTAATTAATGGGGAAGTAGAGGCACCGGCAATTTGTTACTGCATAAATTCAGGTAAAATGAAAATAATATACAAGCAGTTGAAGGCATTATTTTCAAAAGTTTGTGATTGTTAATTTATTAGGGAATAAAAATGAAAAATAGTAATAATATTAAAGAAATTGTTAAAGAAAAATACGGTTCTATAGCTCGTGAGGTGAAAGAAGAGAAAAGTTGCTGTTGTGGATCAAAGAAGATCGTTGATTACACAATATTCTCAGATGATTATAGCAAATTAGATGGTTATTCAAAAGCTGCTGACCTTGGATTAGGGTGTGGTTTACCAACAGAATTTGCCGATCTAAAAAGGGGTGATACTGTTGTTGATCTTGGTGCCGGAGCCGGTAATGATGTATTTGTAGCACGATCAATAGTCGGTGATATAGGTAAAGTAATCGGCATTGATATGACTGAAGAAATGATTGATCTAGCCAATGAAAATAAAGAGAAACTCGGTTTTTCAAATGTTGATTTCCAATTAGGTGAAATTGAAGATTTATCGGTTGAAAAAGATTCAACAGATGTTGTAATCAGTAATTGTGTTTTGAATCTTGTATCGAATAAAGAAAAAGCATTTTTAGAAATTCATCGGATTTTAAAAACTGGTGGTCATTTTTGTGTATCCGATATTGTTTTAGTGGGAAATCTACCGGAAGGATTAAAGAAGTCTGCAGAAATGTACGCTGGTTGTGTTGCGGGAGCATTGCAAAGGGATGATTACATTGGAATTATAAAGAATACCGGTTTTCAGAATGTGGAAATCAAGCAAACCAAAACGGTTACAATTCCGGATGATATTCTTATTAAGTATTTATCCGATGAACAATTATCACAATATAATAAAAGTGGAATTGGTATATTTAGTATTACGGTAGTGGGAGATAAATAAATTATTATTAATCAATTAATTCCAGTGTTAATTTTGTAGCTTCGGATACTAAACCATTGCATAGCTTCTTTTTATCTTTCGATTTATAATCTAATTCTCCTTTAGCTGTTCCTAAGTCACATCCTGTTAATTCATAGCAATGAGTTGATTTAAATCTATCATTGAATGTGGAGATTAATTTCTGAACTTTCTTTTCAGATTCTTCGCGAGGATGGGAAGGATTACCTCTGCCATGCATCATATTTATTGCAAGTATTCCTCCTGAAATTGCACCGCACATACCGTCCGTATGTGCCATTCCACCGCAAAATCCCGTAGCTATTTCGGAAATTATATCAGACTTGATTCTCTTGCTCTCAGCCACGGAAAGCAGAACACTTTCTGATCAGCAGTAGCCGTTATTGAAAAGTTTTACACTTTTTTCTGATTCTTTACTCATTAGTATGTATTATTATTTCAATAAAAAATGCCTCTTTTTGAAAAGAGGCATTTTTTATAATAGATAAAGTGTTATTTCTTTAAATAATAGTTTACTAATAGTTGAATCATGCTTGGTTTAATATCACCCTCTTCATAATCACCATCATAGGCAACATCCCAATCGTCCGGTTCTTTATCAAAACTATTTAAACCTTGAGAATATCTTAATTCTACATCAATATTATTTGTTACACCATAAGCAGCACCAAATATAACTCCATAATTCAATGTTTGAACTTCATCACCCTCAATGTCTTCATCTTCATCAAAACTTTCCTCTCCATAAGACATTTCAAATTTTGTTTTTCCACTTAGGAAAAAATCAAAATATGGACCTGCAAATACTCCAACTGGTCCTAAGTTGAATACTGCAAGAACAGGAATATTTAACCAATTCATTTTCGAAGACATCGTTAAATCTAGTCCTTCTTCTGATCCGTCAAATTTTGCACCATTTTGTGTGAATAGTACTTCAGGTCTTATGGTAATAGTATTACCGAGCGGTAATGTTAAAAATCCACCTACTGAAAAGGCTGTAGCATATTTTTGGTCAAGTCCACCGTCAGTGATTTCATCTATATCGTCACCTGTCCATTTTGCCATATTTAAACCACCTTTTACACCAAATCCCATTCCTTGTGCAGGTAAAATACCAATAAACACAATGGAAAGGATCATCATCAATACGAACACTTTCTTCATTTTATCTCCTTTTGTATTATTTAATTATTTAAAAAATAAGTTGCAATATTAAGTAAAAATATCTTGATTAACTATTGATATTATCAACTCAAACTAAATGGCGGATATTCATCAGTTGTCAATAATAATGCATAAGTTTCTACGCGCAAAGACCAACGCATCACCCCAACAATATAATCATGAATACCTTTTGGATGTGTCCCGGTAAATAATATCGCAAACCATGCGATTATTACAGCAATAATTGCACCGATCCATAAGAAGCAAAGTACAAGTACGTGCGGGATAGCTAAGAACCATTTAACTAGTGGCATCCAATTTACTAAGTCCTTTTCAACATTGGGATAGGGGATATTAATATGAACAGCCTGTTCTTCATCAGTTGATGGATATTCATCACGTAGCAAGAAAAAGTAAGCTCCCACTCTCGTCGCGAATTTTGTTAATTCGATATTAAAATTATACCACCATTTTGGGTATTTTTGTCTGAACAATATCATTAACATGGTAGGTATTATTAATAAGCCACCGGATTCTATTCCCCATCTTGCAGCTCTAGCACTTTCTTCATCTGTTGAATTCGCACCTGAAATGAGCGCGAGTATTATAAAGATTGGAATGATTAGAATTATTCTAAAAGCTGCTGTTAACCGATCTGACTTATCCGAATAATCAATATCAAGGGTTAGTGGGTATTTTTTGTCTTGAGTCATTTTTGCTCCTTTTTATTAGTCAATATAATCTAAACTTATATCAATCATTTCATTAGTAAAAGTATTAATTGTATCACTTAATACTTGAGGATTTATACGATATATCTTGGATATTTTATCATCAAACCTTGAGAACTTTTCAAAAATATCATTTTGTGTTTCATCTTTCTTTGAAATTACAGACGGCATTAATCCATAATAATTGGTATTTATTTTATCTGCATATTCAACGTAATTCCAAAAATTGTGTGAACGCGTTTGAGTTTTTATATCATCATATTGTATAAAGTGATTTTTCAATGCTGATTTGTAATTACCAATATTAAAGTTATTTGGAATTTCTGAAATACCAAAATACCATGGTATAAATACTTGCGAGCACGGTCTGTGCGGTGCAATCCACATCACATTTCCAATTTCATTGGGTAACCAATTCCGTAATTGAGCTACCATTCCGTATTGAGTATCTTTTCTACAGATTGGAATAATATTATAATCATGTGGAGTAGATATCTCTTTTTCTTCCAATTCGGTACCCTCATAATGATTTTGCAACACTTCCATCAAATCTTTAGTTGATACTTTTTTATTTGGTTTAAATGAAAATGGAAATTCATCTGATACTTCATATTGCATTGGTGAAAGAATATTTGTAGCTCCCCAATTTCTTGCAATATTTATCATACTATTGATTGATGATGGTTTTCCATAAGCCAATCTAAAATTGAATATTTTACTGGATTCGGGGTTATACCAACTTCTATTAATGGCATAATCAATTATATCTGTTGAACCTAAAAAATTTAATGTATCAGCTAAATCAATATTTTGGATTGTATAATAATTTGGAATTATTGCCACATGTTCATAAGGAATTCTTTGTGCAACCCAATGTTTACCCTTAACAATTGACATCATCCACGATTCGGTGGGATCTGCAATGCAGTACGTTCTACCGGAACTTGCATATCCTATACTATCTACAATCGAACCGGCTATTTTTACCGCTTCTTTGGCAGATTTTGCTCGTTCCACCATTATTCTGCGCAAATAGTAACCAATTCCGCCATTCACTAGTTCTGCTGAATCCTCTTTGGACCGACATGCATCCGAAGCGATCGTAACTCCCCATTCGTTCATGTATGAATCAGAAAAAGTTTGTCCGGGCATTTCTAGCCACAGGAAACTATAAGTTTCCTCCACTTGTGGTAGTTTGCCACCGGTGAATAAATCAAGCATTTCATCATCTTGATGGTAAATACGCGGCACTTTATACCAATTAACGAGATTAACTCCACTATCATCTTCATTATGGGCAAATAATACTGAACCATCCGTAGTTGCATCTTTCCCGACAAGGATTGAGAAGCAATTATAGTTTAAAGCGGGTTCCTGCGGGAAAATAATCTGGATAATAAGCAATAGAAAAAATAGAATTGATTTGAGCGATTTAATTATCATATTGAATCATAGTGTTTAATGTAATGGAAGATGTTCTATTCAGATATCAAATTTAATCAATTTTAATTTTTCTTGTTAGTATAAGTCGTAAAGCGATTGCATTAGCTATTATTGCTTAGAATTATCTTCGATGTCGTTCACCGGATAATATGGTTTACTGATTATACCTTCATTACTCAATAGTGCTGATAAGTTGGGATCCTTTAAAATATCCTCAATTTGAATTGAGCCTCCATTGATGTAAACTGTCTTGGATATCAATCGGACACCGTGTGAGTAATCCGCATATTTAGCAGTATGACCATTATACACAGGTTGAATTGTATTATTTTCGCTTAAATGCCACCCGTAGATTACTACCCTACTAAAATTTCTATCTAGGCTGTATATTTTATTCGAAATAATAATGTCTTTTTTATGTCCTGCTAAAATATTATCAGCTGATCGGTTTAATCCAATTTGGGAAATTTGCTGTTTAATTGAGTCAGTGTGCTGTTTAAAAATCGGAACGGTAGTCATTATATCTGATGGTGGTATTGGTTGAGGGTATAATTTAATCTCTGCTTTATTGTAAATTGTATCAACAATCATATTTGTTGGCAGTGAACAATCTAGGCGATCAGCCAAGTATTGAGCAGTTGAAGGTGTCATTGGCATGTATAAATAATTTTGCTCTGACCCGATGGCCATGTAATCACAGACAGTGAAGAATGTTAATTCAAAGTTTTTATTATTAATATTTTGATTAATTGTAATAGATTTTAATTTACGCGAGAAAGATGGAACATTACCCGCAAGTATTTCACTTATAACTGTTATTTCTCTATCAGTTTGGTTTAAACCAGCAACCTGATTTGCAAACTGCGAACCGTTAATAGCATTTTCCGATCGATCGGGAATATTCAAATACCGTATTGTATCGTTTGGAGTTAATTTTATTCCGTTATCACTAATGGCAACTGTGGAATCCGGTCGACAAAAAGTCAATAGTGTTGAAATTAATATAAGATTAATAGTTTTAATCATCTTGCTAATAAATTTGTATCATTTTTTAACAATGTCAGCTAACTCTTCCATAACATGACTTACTTTGAAAACCACATTTCGGTGCTTTTCGTCTACAGTTTCGAGTAATTTTATAACATATACTCCCGTATATTTTGTACTGCTTGTAACCGTTTGTAAATCAGGATTAACTAGAGTTCTAGTACCACCTGACATTGATGTACGAGTTTGAAAAGACGCACCTCGAGTAGGACGAACACTATGTTCATCAAAATGTCTTTCGTCACTAATTATTGCAAAGTAATCATATCCCATTTCTTGTGATAATTCTGCACAGCGATATAATAAATAATTCTGAATATTTTCCGGTTTTGAATGTTGATTTCCCTCAAATTCTACACGATAAAGATTATCTAGTATTTTCTCTTCTGAGTATCCACCCAATGCATTTTTTGGTTGATAGGGAGTGGAGCAATTAACAAGGAAGACTAAGAATATAAACAGAGTAAATAATTTGATTAACTTCATTTCAAACTCCTACTAAATTGTTGTTATTTTGTTACTTCAGAACCTGATCCTAATAATATTGCAGCGTCTTTTGTACTATCATTGCTTTCAAGGATAATTTTAAGGATCATGGTCAATGGTACGGACAGTAACATTCCAATAGGACCCAATACCCAACCCCAAAATATTAACGATACAAATACAACTAATGTCGAAAGGCCTAATCCTTTTCCAAATATTTTAACTTCGAGAATTGATCCAAAAATTGTATTTACCGCCAAAAAGCCGATGGCAGTAAGAACAGCTTTACCGATTCCAAATTGAATTAATGCTAGAATAATCGGTGGTACCGATGCTAATAGTGAACCCACGTTTGGTACAAAATTTAACAAAAAAGCTAGCAATCCCCATAGAATAGGGAAATCGATTCCTAAAATCAATAACCACAGAAAAATTGTGAATCCTGTACCAAGACTGATTAAGGTTTTAATTCCGAGATATTTATTAACATTTTTGATGACATCAGTATATTGTGAAAGTGGTGAATCAGGTTTTCCAATCGCATTGCGAATTTTTCCGGGTAGGGAAGATGCCTCTAATAAAATGAATATAACCATCAATACAATTAAGAATGAATTAGTTAAAATATTACCAACACTCGAAATCATATTTGAGACGACTTTCATCACTATTGTGGGATCAAGATATTGTTCGATTAACTCATCAGGAGTTTCTATTGGCAGTGTCTTAATCCATACTTCCGCTTGTTGTGATAAAACCGTAAGCCGTTCCTGATAAAATGGTAGTTTGTTGGAAAAATCGCTTAAAGCGCCCGTTATCAAGGCTGCTAATACCCATCCTACAGTGATCATCAATAAAATAACAATCATAACTGCGAGGAATTGTGGGACTTTTTTGCTCTGCAACCACAGGAGAGGTGGAATGCAGATTATTGCGATAAATGCTGCAAGCAGGAAAGGAACAATTAAAGGTGCCGCTGCACGCATACCTGCGACTATGACTACAAAACTCGCTAAACCGATTAGAACCTTTAGCGCAACAGATGTTTTTGGTGGCGACTTCATCCTCTGATTTTAATGGCAGAATGATGAAAATTACAAGGGGATTAGACTAACGTTATGACTAAACTGCGTTTTAATGCAGTTTAGTTTTTGTTGTACACTTTTTCATTAAAGTCCTGCATACTTGATTCCTGTCAATCGGTGCATATTATAGTCTAAAGTAGAAAGGTCATTAAAGTTGAATTTTTTAACATCATCGTGCC
>Ga0307992_1001751_pt1 | contig 12715 bp, 11 predicted proteins | sample EllFjometagen133_FD_203162 | JGI IMG/M metagenome (GOLD analysis project Ga0307992, IMG submission 203162) | Marine microbial communities from Ellis Fjord, Antarctic Ocean - #133 | ecosystem: Environmental > Aquatic > Marine > Unclassified | place: Southern Ocean | collected 2014-10-08
AGAAAAAAATGTTTATTGGCTCAAATAGCAAGAAGTCCATGGAGACATTATATGGAAAGATAGATTTTTATATACAGACTCCTGAGAAAGAAGCTTATTATTCAATTGATGAGTGGTGGCCAAAGGTTGTAAAAGATGTCGATAAGTGCGAAGTTGTTTTGCCATCAGCAGGAGCTGCATCAAGAATAATGTCGAAAAGGCTATGGGAGCATGGTTCAGAAATTCATTGTATTGATATTGGAAGTCTTAACGATGCTATCAACGGTAAAGCATCAAGGACTTGGATTAAGATGGTTGGTGTCAATAAAATCATAGGAAATCTTATCTAATGGATATCGAAGTAGTCGTACCTTACGGCTTGGATGGCAATTTAGGTGCCGAATATAACAGGATAATGGAGAATATAAAGGATTGGGTCTTATTTCTTGATCATGATATTCTAATCCTTAATAAGCACTGGTACAAAGCGTGCGTTGATGCAATAAATAGGCATGGGCATAAAGCAGGATGGATTTCATGTATGACGAATAGGATTTACTGTCCTGATCAGAAATGTGGCGTCGATGTTAATAATGATAATATTTGTTTTCATATCGATGTCGCAAATAGTCTTTGGAGCAAGCACAATAGCAAAACATACTCTCCAAATTCAGGAGTTCCTTTTTCTGGTTTTTTTATACTGACTCATAAAAAAGCATGGGAAGATACTGGTGGATTCATAGACGGGTTTCTTGGCATTGATAATGACTATTACAGCAAAATCATAGGAAAAGGATATGAAACGTATATTATGCCGGGGATATACTCTTATCACATTTATAACAAAAAGAGCTTGATGAGTGATTAGATTATGAAAAAATTGAATTTGGGTTGCGGGTACAGAAAAGAGCAAGGTTGCATTAATATTGATAATCGAGCTGAAGTTTCACCTGACATTGTAGCAGATATCAATGACCGTCTACCATTTCCAAGTAATTCCATAGACGAAGTCAGAGCAGTTGATTTCCTTGAGCACATACCAATAGGCAAGACTATTCATGCTGTAGAAGAAATCTACAGGGTGCTTAAAAACAATGGTACATTTTATCATATGACACCTTCAACCGATAGTCGAGGTGCATTTCAAGATCCAACACATGTAAGCTTTTGGAACCTAAATTCATGGCTTTATTATACAGATGATGCCTATCGAGATTTGTATGGCATAAAAGCAAAGTTCAAAATAATAAGCTTGGGCGATGTTACAACCAACAAACAGCTTAAAGTAATACACACTAAGGGATTGATGAAAGCAATAAAATAATGATACTTTAAATGAAAGGGGCTAACTGAAGATGAAAATGGAAAAGATACCGATTTTATTTACAACATTTAACCGTTTACACTACACCAAACAGGCTCTGCCTGTTCTATTAGAGAACTCACAGGAGATGGGCGAAGTACTTATCATAGACAATTGCTCAGATGGCGACACTGTCGAGTATCTTAAGTCTATCAATGATCCTATAATTAAGGCTAAGATATTCAATAAGAAGAACACAGGCATCGCTGGGGCAATGAATCAATTCTTCAACCTTGTAAAAGACAATTATACATATTTTGCTAAAGTTGATAATGACACTCTTGTTCCAGAAGGCTGGCTTGAAGAGTTATTGATGGTGATTGAATCAGAGGATGTTGATTTTATACAAGCTAAGCATTTTTTCATCGCTAAAGGTGTGAAAGATTGGGAAGATCTGCTGTCTAAATGTGAATCGAAAGAAGTACTTGGGAATAACCTCATATACAGGAGCAATGTTGGTGGATCAGGCATCATTGGTAAGCTTTCAAAAGTTGGCCAATTAGATGAGGAATCTGGCAAACTTGTTGGGTGGACATCGTATCAGGAAGAAAATAAGCATTTGAAAAGTGCATTTTACGATGGCGTAACAATCGATGTTCTTGATATCAAAGATTACAACAAGCTTGATACAGATGATTTAGAATATCACATTTCTACTGGAAGGATCGATGTAAATGGCGTACCAAGTGTATCAATACTTATTCCTGTGATTCGTGAAGATAGGGTTAAGGATTGTATTGATGCTATAAAGAAAAATATACTTCTTCCAGAGAGTAAATATGAAATAATAACAGAAGTCGATAAAGACAGAATTGGTTGCCCAAAAATGCTTAAGAGGCTTGTTGAAAAGGCAAAATACGATTTTGTTGTGTTCTTGGGTGACGATACAATCCCACAATATGGTTTTATGATTAGAGCTTTCTATGCTATGGATAAACTTCCAAATAGATGGGGCTTGGTTGGCTTCAATGATGGCATTCAAGATGGAAATGTACTTGCTACTCATTGGCTTGCTAGCAAAAGGCTATTAGGTCACCTTGAGAATAGGGAGTTTTTCTATACTGGTTATATTCACCAATTCTGTGATAGAGAGCTTACAGGTGTAGCAACGCACTTGGGCAGGTATGCTTGGGCAAAAGATGCTGTGCTTGTACATAACCACCCAGTAAGAGACTTAAAGTTTGAAGATGAAGACTATAGAAGAGTTTATGCTGGTGACAATCACAGGCACGACCAAAAACTCTATATGGATAGAAGTAGGGCAAAAGGCTATTGGAAGTTAGGCATAGGATTCCCTGTAACAGATGTGAAAGTATATACAAGTTTTTTTGCTTCTTGGACTGTTATGGAGAAGCCAGATTTCACTCTTCTTATGCCTAATGCTCCTGGCCCAATGGAGATTATCAGAAACAACCTTGTTGTACAAGCATTAAGAGAGAACTGTACTCACCTTCTTATGATGGACACGGATCAGAATTATCCAAGCGATACAATTCCGAAACTGCTGAGTCATAAGAAAGATGTAGTTGCAGTCAGTGTGCACAGGCGTTATCCGCCATTTGAAACAATCTTGTATCGTGGTGAGATCGGTGCTTATCATCATATACCTGATGAAGAGTGCTTCTCAGGAGATCTCATAGAAATTGATGCAACTGGTTGTGGGTGCATATTGTATAACACAGATGTGTTTCTTGATATACCTTATCCTTGGTTCAATGTATACAGGATGAGTGATGGCAAGATAGTTGGAGAGGATATTGATTTTTGTAGCAAGATGAAGAGTGCTGGGTATAAGATTTATGCCGACACATCTATTGAAGTTGGCCATATATCCCACATAGAAATCAATAGAGAGTTTTATAAAGTTTACAAAAAGATTAAAGGGCTTGAATGGAGACCTCCTCCAGAAGAACCCATTGAATTTGAATGTAATGTTCAACAAACTTAGGAGGCAATTATGGGTGTAAAAGTAGGACATAAAGGAAAAGTTACTCTTGGCGAAAGCACTATCGTTGCTATGGGTACTTGGTCCATTACTGGCATCACAGCTGATCAGTTAGAGTCATCTGCTTTTGGTGACAACTGGAAAACATATGAATTTGGCATGAAAGATGGTGGCCAAATAGCATTTGATGGTTTCCTTGATCCAGCAGATACAACTGGCCAGTATGCTTTGCAGGTAGCAAATATAGACAATACAGACTTAACCAGCTTAAGGCTTTACGTTGATAACACATCGTATTATGAGCCTTGTCAGACAGCAGGTTACTTTGCTCCTTCTGTGTCTTTATCCGCTGGGCAGGATACCCCTGCATCTTTAGTTAATATCACATCTTATGATATTAGCATGGACAAGTCTGGACTTGCTACTATTTCCTTTACAGGAAAGGTATCTGGTGTAATGGTGTTGATTTAATGTAATTCAAACCGTGGGATAGGGGCATTGAATATATAAGGCTTTAATGCTCTGAAAAAGTATGGTTACAGCCCCTTGCCACTGCCTTCCCACGTTTTTCAAAAGGGGTCTAACTTTCAATAAGAGGGGCGAGTAATATGAAATTTAACTTAGATGACTTAAATCCGGGTGCTTTTTTTCCATTTGAAGATGACGATGACGAAGGCGGTGTAACTGTTCGTTTGGCGAACGGCAAGGTGATTGCTGAAATCGACAAGAAGTGCACCAAGAAGAGCGTCAAGTACCATAGAGGCCAGAGGCATGAAATTACCGAAGACAATGAGGAACTCAGAAGCAAAATGCTTTGGGATTATGTCATAACTGGCTGGACTGGTTTGGAAGACAATGAAGGCATGGAGATTACTTGTACAAAAGAGAACAAGATTATGCTTATGCAAGGGTCTGTAAAGTTTGCTGGATTTGTAGGCGATTGTGTTGAGCAGCTTACAGCTGATTCTAATATACACGATGAGGAACTGGAAAAAAACTAATCGATGTAGTTGAGAGGCTACAGGAGAAACCTGATTGTGAAATGTGCGAGGCAACATGGGCAATGTACGACAAGACACCAAGGTGCGACTTGTGCATACCAATTTTAATGCCTGATAATCAGGTTGTATTTGATGTGTATATGGAAGTTCGAGATCAGCACATAATGGGCTTTAGTGGCCCAGTAGATATTAATTTTATGTCAGTAAAATTTATTATGGACTTGATGAATATTGAAGTAAATAGCCAAAAACATGTCTTTGATAGAGTGCATAAGCTTTATAAGAAGCTCTTATCAAAAATGTACAATGGGGCTAAAGAATAGGCGGTGGCTAAATGCGTGTAGGTGTAGCGTATATTGATGTTAGAGTTAATCTGACAAAGTTCAATAAAGACTTAGCAACAGTAAAAAGTCTTGCTACTGGTACAGTCGATAGTGTCAACACCACTTTTGCTGGTATGAGCGCTAGTCATTCAAAGCTTAAGCGAAGCGCAGGTGGTGCTGCTACTGGCATGGACAAGGTTACAGCTGCCACAAACAAACAGAAACGTGGGATGTTATCTCTTGTTCCTCATGTTGCTATGGTTACTGCTGCTTATATGGCTATGCGCGTCGCTTGGAGATCTGTTGTTGATGCTTTGACAGTAGGTGTGCAGTTTGAGCAGAAGATGTCAGTTGTCAAAGCCGTATCGCGTGCTACAGCAGAAGATTTTGAAAAATTAAGCACAGCAGCAAGAAAAATGGCTGCAGACACTATTTTTACAGCAGTACAAACAGCCGATGCCTTAAAGTATCTTGCTATGGCTGGTATGGACGCTACAGAGTCTATAGCAGCGCTACCTGGCGTTCTAAATCTAGCCCTCATAGGCGAATTAGAGCTTGGCAGGGCTACAGATATTGCCACAGATACTCTCAGAGCTTTTGGTATGGAAGCTGATGAGATTGGTAGAGTCACCGATGTTATGGTATCAGTCATAACAAGGTCTAATACTAATATTGAGATGATGGGGCAAGCAATGAAATTTGCTGCTCCCATTGCTCACCAGCTTGGTTATGAAATTGAGCAAGTGGCAGCAATGATTGGCACATTGGCCCAATCAGGTATAAAGCGAGGCATAGCTGGTAGAGGCTTACAGCAGAGTTTCATAAGGACTCTAAGTGCTGCAAAGAAACTAGGCCTTGGCATTGGAACAGATCTTATTGGTGTGCTGAAGAAATACAAGGAAATGCAAGAAGAGCTTGAAAAGACACACAACAAAGTCTATGCTCGTGAGAAAATGGCCATGATAATCACAAAAGATTATGGTCGTGTAGCTCTGAAAAACGTCTTAGTCCTTAAAGAGAATATAGAGAAATATGAAGAGTTAGCAGATGCTGCTTATTTATCTGCTGGTGAAACAGCACGAGCTGCTTGGATCATGCAAGATAATGTTGATTCTGCATTCAAAAGACTTATCTCAGTGTTAGCTGACATCTCCATAGAGATTTTCGACAAATACAAGGAAAGCCTCAAGAATTTCCTTGTCGACACAATGTATTGGTTCAAAGACAATAAAGATGCGATGGTTGAATTGGCTAGAACAATGATAGAGTTTGCTAAAGAAGCAACCATCTTGGTGAAATTGGCAGCACTGTATGCTGGTCTTATGTTAGTCAATAAATCAGTTCTTGTGCTAGCAGGGTCCACAAAAGTATTTGCAGCTTTTAGGGCATCTATTCTAAGTGCAAGTGTGTCTACTGCACTATTCACCTCATCAGTGGTGGCACTGAAAGCTAGCCTTTTGCTTGTATTTTCTCTTATTGGTGGGTTGATGATAGGAAAGAAACTTTATGAGGATTATGAATGGGCAAGACTGGCTGGATTAGGACTTGTTGATAGCCTTATAAAAGGGTGGATGCATTTTGAGCATTTCTTTAGCATTGTAATGCTAAGCTTCAAGAAGCTTTGGGTTGATGCCATAACTGTTATAGAAAATGTGTGGCTTGGTTTTTTAGAAATTCTTGCTGCAGCATCAGAGCTTGTCCCTGTGCCAGGAGTTTCTTTTGGATTAAGGTCTTATCTTGATGAATTAAAAGCTGAAAAGAAAGCTAAAGAAGAAGCCGGTAAAGCAACTTTTGATTACGATGCAGAAGTAAAAAAATTGACAGAGGATTACAAAAAGGCACTAATTACCCATGATGAGTATATTGAGTCTATCCGAAAAGCAGCAGTTGCATATAATGATCTTAAAGAAGCAGAAAGAGCAGCAAGAGAAGAAGATGCGCTGCTTAAGTTAGCAGAAATTGCTAGAGAAAAAAGAAGACTGGCTGAAATAAAAAGAGGCCTTGATGCACTCAAAGACCCAATGGCTGAAATAAATGCCATAATTGATGCTATAGACAAGAAGTTCATGATGAATCTTTCTGATGGGCTTAAAGAGGCTGTTGAGCAAGCAATAAGATTTACAGAATATCAAGACAAGATAAAAGATAGGCTGTTTGCTATAAAAGATAAGCACGGTGAAACAGCCTATCAAGCAGCTGTTGGGTTCGAGGTTAAAAAGTACAAGGAAAGAGAGAAATTTGCTAAGAGATTTGCCGCCGTCGCTGAAAAACTGGCTTTGGCTGAAATAAAACAGGATGAAGACAAATATGCAGCATTAATCAAAAAAGCAAGAACATATGAGGCTGAAGCATTAAAAGTAATCAAAAATGCCGACGCTCAACAGCTAGCAGCATTTAATAGGCTTGGCTTTACCAAGGTTGCTGTTGAAAAGCACACAGCAAAACAAATCATCTTAATTAATCAGCAGAAGAACAAAGCAGGATTAAAAGAACAAAAGAAGTTTTCTGCCGATATAATGAAGTATGAAAAGAAAACAGCGATTTATGGCGTCAAAGTCCAAGAAGATGCTTTCGCTGCAAAGATAAAAGCAGCTGAAATTTGGAAAGAAGAAATGCTCAAAAGGTATGAGGACTATACTGATGAGCAAAAAGACATACTCTTTGAGCAAGGGAAGGGTATGATAGCAATAGCACAAGCTACTGAAGATCGCATCGCTATCATAAGAGCAGAAAAAACAAAAAGTGAAATGGTCTCTATTGCTAAGAAGGAACTTAAAGCATATGAGGAGCTTTACAAAGACAGTTATAGACAGAGAGAAGATTATCACGATAAGGCAGTTACTCTTGAAAAGAAATTGCTTGACGTAGAAATGAAAGAGCGAATTGCTGGCGGTATGCCTGAGAAAGATGCTTATGCTTGGAGAGCTGTCCAGCTCAAAGAATACACTAAGGAGCTTGAAGGCACATTTGGCTCATGGGAAGATATGTCTGAGCGGACCGCCGATGCAATTGAAGACAATTTCTCAGACTTCTTCAAAGATGCATTCCATGGCGAGTTAGATTCTGCAGCTGATTATTTTCAAGCGTTCCTTGATTCACTGCTTGATAGTTTTTCAGACATGATGGGGCAGATGGCTAAAGAAGCGATGTTCGGCGGTGGATCATCAGGCGGGTCTGGGTGGTTTGGCCTTGCCGCTTCTGCCGCTAAAGCTTATTTTAGTCTCGGCGCTGGTGGCACAACGTCTGGACTCGGAGGTCTTTCAGAATCTCAAACAGCCGGTGCATTATTCCATGGTGGAGGCACAGCAGGGTATGGCACTGTGCCGATGCGAACTGTTTCATCTTCACTATTTGCCAATGCGCCAAGATTACATAAAGGTCTAGAGGTTGATGAGTTTCCTGCTATACTACAACGAGGTGAAAGAGTAATCCCTAAAGGTGGCGATAATACCATCAGAGATGAAGCCAGCATAAAGCAGATACAAAAAGAAGGTGACTACTATAATGTTAATATAAATGCTGTAGATTCAAAGAGTTTTGTAGATTTGATGGATCGAAATCCACAGGCGGTATTGACTACGGTAAATCGTGCTTTGGAACGTAACACCGGTGATAGGCATAAAATGAAACGGATGGTAAAATAATGGCAACATTTCCAGAAGATCCAAAACCTCAGTATCCGTTGATTGTAACACCAGCATGGAAAACCTTAATCAGCAGCATAGGGACTGGTAAAGAGCAACGCAGGCAGAAGTCTCTGTTTCCAGTGTACGATGTTCAGGTAAACTACAATGTTCTGTCATCAGTTGACACAAAAACGCTTTGGGAATTCTATATGGCTCGAAAGGGAGCATATGAGGCGTTTTATATTTACGATTTATCGCTATTAGCCAGCATATCATTTAACCATGATGGAGAATATTGCGGAACTGGGGATGCCGCTACTGAGGTCTTTGATATTCCAGGAAGAAGCACATCAAGTCACGTCATTTATGCTAACGGTGTGACACAAGCCTTAACGACTGATTATGTTATTTTGATTGGTGGCGGTGAAAGCAGCAGTGACCGAGTTGATTTTGTTACTCCACCAGCTACAGGGGTTGTAGTTACATGTGATTTTACAGGGTTTTTGAGGATTCGGGCACGGTTTGAAGAGGACCGGCTGTCTCGTGATGGATTTAACTATAACCTTTTTAGGTATGGAATTAGCCTTAAGGGACTCAAACCTGCGTAATGAAAACATTTAATCCATCTATTGTTTTGGAGTTAGCGAAAGAAGGGTTTTCCTTTTATCTTATCGTAGCGATGGAGTTAGAAAGTGGAACTTACCGCTATGTAGATGCTGATATTGACTTATGGTATGGCGGGTATAAATACACTGCTATGGATTTTGTATTTGACCAGGTTGAGACTTCAGGGTCAATGAGTGTTGATACCGTGTCAGTTACCTTTGGCAATGCCGATTTGACTATGGGTGCAATGGTGTTGTCTGAAGACATTTTGGGAAGACCATTTACTTTATCGTTCATTTGTGTTGCTGGGGAACTGGGAAGGAAAGTACTCACGGAAAGTCTGGTGGATATAATTCTGGAGGGTGGCTTAGTTGATGGTGAGGATATGCTAATGGAAATAGGTCAAACCCTTGGACCATATTCTATCATCGGAGGGCATAGTTTATTTTATGGGTTAATCTCTGACTGGAAAATTGAAGAAGAAAAGGTGTGGGTTGAAATTCAAAACGAGTTAGTATTTTGGTCTAAGAGAACTTTAAGAAAGTGTGATAGTTCATGTCCGTGGGAATTTAAGGGTACGGAGTGCGGATATGCAGGTGGTCAAACTTGGTGCAATCAGAGTTATGAGCGATGCTCCGAACTATCTAATACCAGCAGTTTTGCAGGTCATAGGTTTTTACCGGATATTGAAGAAAAAGATATTTGGTGGGGAAAGAATAAAGAATAATGGGTTTTTTTTCATCATTTGCTATAGCGTTTATTATTAATCTGCTGATTTCTAATGCCATGCGTATGATGGCAGAAGACGGCGCATTTGATGAAGACGACTTCCGATCCCGTGGAATTATGGCTAATGTCAGAACTATGGACTGGCATTGCCCACTGATATACGGAAAATGTCGGGTCGGGGTTAATTGGGTATATGTTGGAACCACTGGAGATGACAATAAATATTTACATATAATCGGAGTTATTGGCGAAGGTCCGATTAATGGTATTGCACAGGATGGAGGTGTGGATCAACTATTTCTCGATGGGAATATATGGACGGATTGGGGAGCAAGCTACGTCCACTATGAAGTCTTTACCGGAACATCCACACAAAATGTTTGTGCTACTTTACATTCTGCTATACCCGAATGGAATGACCCACTACGATATACGGCTTATATTTATGTACGTCTAAAATATGACATAGATAAATGGGTAAAAAAACCGGACATTACATTAACTGTTGAGGGGTTGAAAGTATATGATCCAACTGATGATGTTACGGCATATTCTAATAACCCGGCATTAGCAACATATGACATGATAACACGCTCCAGTAAACGTGGAGGTATGCAGATTGGTTCGGCCAGAATAGATGCAGATTCATTCGATACAACCAAAGATTACTGCACGACTAAAGGTTGGACTGCCAACATGGTTATCAATGAAAACAACTCTATCTCTGACAATATACAGTTAGTATTAAATTGCTTCCGTGGTGGAATTATATACTCTGAGAATTTATTTAAGCTGCGGTTTCGAGATATGAATTATGAAAACACAGCAGTTATGACGTTTGATGAAGATGATATTTTAGAATCCAGTCCATTGACGATTAGACCAAATGCCAATTTATTCAATAGGCCTAACTGTATCCGGGCAATCTTTAACAACTCAGCTAAAAAATATACGGAAGATGTACTTTCCTTTCCAGATTCAACGGCTATCACTGCGGATGGTGATTATCGAGAGCGTGAAATAAAACTGCTTGGACTGTCAACATTAGATAAGGTCCAGCCCATGTCGTATTACTATCTTGAGCGATGGCGATGGGGGAATGTGGCTAATTTCGGTGTGATTAGTAAGGCTATGTCATTGGAACCATACGACTTGATTCAGGTTACACATGATTTACCAGGGTGGGCTGATCAAGATTTAAGGGTACTTGCACCGTCTATCAACGTAAATGCAGAAGTCGCACTAAATTGCATTGAGGAAAAAACTGGATTATATGATGACGATTACAACCCACCTCCGGCCAGCGAATGGCATGAAACTACATTACCTGATCCTTTAGAGGAACCTAATAACCCTATCAACGTATCTCATGCCGAGGAAGTTTATTACTATCGAAATCGGTCTTTTACCAGATGGAAAATAGATTTTGACCCACCGGCAGAAGCAGATTATCCGTTTTGGGATTATGCAGAAATATGGGTAAAAATTGGCGTTGCTGGAGATTGGCGATATATGACCCGATCTTCTTTAGATTATGTTTTGGACCCAGTTGAAGAGGGTGAAACCTATTATGTAAAATTAAGGTCTGTATCTATTCATGGGGTGAGAAAAGATTTTGATAATGCAATTACAGTATCAAAGATTATCGTTGGGAAAACCACCCTGCCGTCAGATTTGAGTTCAATGACCGCTGTAGCTAATGGCGATACAGTAAGTATTTTTGCTGATGAGGTAACTGATCCTGATATAGTCGGGTATGAGGTCCGCTTGGGAGATGCATGGGATGGAGGCATATTTATCTCTTATAATATGAATCCGAGTTTACGCCTTGTCGGGGTGCGTCCGGGAACGCATACGTTCTGGATGAGTCCAAAAGATAATTCAGGAAATTATTCTGATAATCCTGTGTCAACATCTGTGACAGTGTTTATACCTCCAGGATATTCTGAACTCACAACATACGGAAGCTGGGCCTGGGATTACACTACAGGCACACATGACAATAGCGAACATGACACATATGATGGAGAAGATGCTATGAAATGCAGCCATACGGCTGATGTATTAACCGGTGAATGGGAAAGCACAACCTATGATTTAGGTGCTGTTGAAAAGGTTAGATTATGGGGGGATTTCAGGCATGATTTTGTTAGTTCAGCCACAACATGGTCAGGCGTTGCGCCTGGAATTACATGGACTGCTCTCGGTGCTACTAAATCATGGGAGGAAATATTTAATCCAACTGCTGCCGGGATTGTGCAGGCAAAAATTAAATATAGCGACACTGATGATAACTGGGCCACTAATTCGTCCTGTGAACGATTTGAAATTTTGTGTGCAGAAATAGAATGTCGATATGTCAGGGTAGTAGTTGCCATAACTGATCCGACTTTGGATGCTAATTTATATTTACGCGAGTTAAACATGCTTGCATATGAAGGACCACAATAATGGCACTTGATCTAAAAGTTTCACAGGTTACTGTTAATGAAGATGGATCATACAATGTTTATATACAAGTTGTTGATGACATAACACAAAAGGTGCTTATAAATAAGAGCGTTACTGCATCAAACGGAGCCGAGTTAAAAGATAAAGTACGTCCTCACTGGGTGAAATTCAAGGCGGACTATGAAGCACAGCAAGCTATTGTAGCTTTTGCCAATGAAAAAATGGATGAATTGGAGGCTGAATAATGGGACAAACATTCACAGATGACTGTTTTGCAAGTGGTCATGTTGCTCAGACCGATATGCAGAATGTCGAAACTAATTTTGCAACACTGAAATCAAACTTTTCTGGGACGGCATCGCCGGCTAACTTAGTTTCCGGTATGCAATGGTTTGATACTGATGTTGATTTATTATATCTGCGAAATGCTGCTAATGATGATTGGCTGTCTCTCGGATTTCCACCTGGTACGATTATGATGTTCGGTCAAAAACTTTCTCCTTTAGGCTGGACAAAGAAAACTAACTGGACGGATGGGGCAATGCTTGTTGTTAATTCCGATGCAGATGATACTGTATTAGCCAGTGGTGGAGGTGGTAAAGCTGAAAGCGGGCATACGCATCCAGCCGGAACCCTGACAAATGGAATTCATACTCATGATTTTTATACGGACGGAGTGGGGGTGCTTTGTC
>Ga0307992_1001752_pt1 | contig 12710 bp, 12 predicted proteins | sample EllFjometagen133_FD_203162 | JGI IMG/M metagenome (GOLD analysis project Ga0307992, IMG submission 203162) | Marine microbial communities from Ellis Fjord, Antarctic Ocean - #133 | ecosystem: Environmental > Aquatic > Marine > Unclassified | place: Southern Ocean | collected 2014-10-08
AAAAAGTATTTGAGATTAGTTCCGAACGAGGAAGTGTATGAAATTTTAAATTCTCTCATTAATTTTCTAACAAGCGATTAATTGTATCTTCGTCTCGACACGAATATTCGTCAGAGGCCGAATAAAACTTCCTCGAATCCCCATGACAACCCTCATTCTCTTTATGCAAAACCGCCAACATTGGCATCATAAAACCCACATCCCGAGCCGTAAAATAACTATCCAAATTAGTCAAAGTTTTTGCTCTCTTCTCCCGACTCATCCGAGTAAAAATACTCATATCATCCCCAATAACTCCACTCCAATCCAAATGCACAAAAACATTATCAGCTTTTTTCTTAAAATTCTTATGCCAAAGCAGTGCCCAACACCAATCACCTTCCTTTTTCCACCACCGAGAAAAACAAGGTCCTTCTTCTATTCTTCCATCACTGCTAATTCCAACCCCACCTTCAATAAAATCAAACATTTTCAAATAAGATTCCTTCTTAATGTCATTAGTTTGCGCCCCGATCATAATCTCCACTCCCCGAAATTCAGCATAATCCCTTATTTTCTCCAACAAATCTTCTACATAAGCTTCAGAAACATTATCCTGATAATGAATTTGACCAAACATAAAACTTTGAACTCCCAAATTAATGGCTCGCACCATGATATCAAAAACATAATTTTGATATTCACTTCGTTTCAAAGATGAAACACAAGTATGTTCTCCCCAAAAATTTTTAGTGCCAGATTTACACATTTTAGCAAAATCCAACTCCCGTCCTTTGGTTTTAGAATAATATTCCGCTTTGGTATCAATCGCTTCCGAAATAAACATCCCGTAAACCACTTCTTCTTTAGTTATTTTTTCCATATTTTCCTCAATCTCTTCAAAATCAGGCGCCTCTAACCAAGTTTCAACCGAACGATGCAGATAATAGCAATTGGAACGATTAATCAAATCAATCGCACTTTTAGCATCCTCACTTCCCCCATTCAAAAGTCCGTCCACCACACAACCCTGAGTTTTCATTCGATTCATCGAAGGCGCTTTCGGCAAAACAACCGCTTCTACAACCAAGTTAGAACTCTCACTAATACTAGCCACCGCTTTTTTAAGAGATTCTTCCAATGCTTCTTTGTTTTCTTTTTTCTCTTGAGCAATTCGAACTTCCTCTGCTTGTTTCTCTTTAATTTCCAAATTCTTTTTCCAACCCCAAAGAGAGCCTAGCCCCACTAGACTTATGATAAAAATTATTAATAAAATTTTCATCTTCCAATTTTCCATATTTATGAAAACTTAAATATGTCATTCCCGCGGAGGCGGGAATCCAGAAGTTTGGTTATTCAACTTTTTATTACAGGTAAACCTGCCCTTAAATGACAAAATTTGGATTTTAAACATTTGACATTTAGATCTGATTTGAAACAATTCAAAATCACTCTTCTCCGAAAATAAACCCGCCCACCGGACCTCCTCCCTTTTCCGAAGGGAGGACCGAGGAGGGTTTTTCTTTTTTATTTCTCTCCTTTCTTAAAGGGCCGTCTCGCGTCACTTACCGAGGAAAACTTGCCGAAGTGAAAATTTTGAAACAATTCAAGGCTAAACTCGTTTAGCCTTAATAACCTTTCTCAAAGTCTTCTCCAAATCTTCCACACTTTTATTTTCCAAAATAGACAAAACCTGAACTTTCAAGCCTATTTTTTTCAAAGCTTTGATATCTTTTTTTATTTTTTTATCATCAGCCAAATCACTTTGACTCAAAAAAACATATTCCTGCCTCTTCAAAAGTTCCGGATTATATTCTTCTAACTCTTTTCGAATTACTTGATACTCTTCAACTGGATTTTTCGATTGGGCTGAAATTAAATGAAAAAAAGTATTAGTTCTTTCAACGTGTTTTAAAAATCTTATCCCCAGACCTTTTCCGCTGGAAGCTCCTGCAATCAATCCTGGAATATCAGCCAAAATTAATTCATAATAAACTCCTAGACTTGGTTCTAAAGTCGTAAAGGCATAATTAGCCACTCGACTTTTAGCATTCGTCACCGCGTTCAATAAAGTTGATTTTCCAACATTTGGCAATCCAACCAAGCCAACATCAGCAATTAATTTGAGTTCTAACCATAACTCCACTTTTTTACCTGACTCTCCTGGTTCACATTCTTTAGGCGTAGTATTAGAAGAAGATCGAAAAAAGAAATTTCCTCGTCCGCCAACTCCACCTTCCGCTAGAAGCAATTTTTCTCCAATTTTAGTAATCTCTTTTTTGATTCCCGCATTCAAAATATGCACCACTGTCCCCACTGGAACATCCAAAACAAGATCTTTCCCCGTTATTCCACTCATTCTCTGCTCTCCACCCATTTCTCCGTCTTCAGCGTGAAAAACTTTCTTACCTCGAAACCGAGATAAAGCTCCAATATTAGAAACACCTCTGAGATATGCTCGTCCACCGTTTCCACCATCGCCTCCAGTCGGCCCTCTACTCATTTTATTTTTATTAAAAAGCACTCTTCCAGCTCCACCTTTTCCAGAAAATACTTCAATTTTCACGTCATCTATAAGCATATTTTAAACTTAAAATATTATTGATTCGCCTTATTATACCAGCTTTTAATCAATAAAAAAAGCCCTTGATGTTAAGTTTAACACTAGAGCTTTTCTCCTTTTTTAACAAAATGAATTTTATTTTTTTAGTTCAAGTATCCGTCTTTCTACTTCCGGCCACAAAAAATGCCAACACTTGATCAATTTCCGAAGTTCTCTCCATCGATACAAAACTTTGGACTTTTTTGCATCTTCATAAATTATTTCAATGGCTTTGTTGTAAGGCGGATGAAACTCAATTCCATATTTTGCGATTTTTTTCCAATGAGCAATACATCGAGCTCGTCTGCACATCTCTTTGAAAAAAACTTCTCCCCAATTTTTTTTAAAATGGTCCCCTGTCATTAAATAACCCCTTAAAAGTTTTTGAAAAGTTTTTCCAGAAGCTTCAAAAAGTTCCCGCCATAAATCTTCAGAATCTTCATTAGAAACAAGACTTATGTTAGAAGCTACTTCTCCCCATTTTCTTTTATTTTTATTTTTTGATTTCATGGCCTTTCCCCTCTCCCAAAAAATTAATTTTATTTCAAAAAACTATATTTATTTTACTATATCAAATTTTCCCCACAAAAAAAGCCCTTAGTATTAAGTTTAACACCTAGGGCTTTTTATTTTCTAAAAAGTTGGATTTTATCTAAACCAAACCCAATTCTTTGATTGCTCTCTCCCAAAATTCTCGAACTTCACCAAGAAGTAGAGGGAAAAGGCAGATGATAGCAGGAATTATATACCATCCTTTTTCAAGATCATCGGGATAAAAAATATACCCACAAATTTGCATGAATTTTGCTAAAAGAAAAAAAACAAACTTATACAAACAAAATGCACTCGGAATCACCAGAAAAGGACAAAACAATTTATAGAAAAAGATCTTTAACAATTCTTTCCTTCTTTTTTCTTCCTTTAATTTCTTCTTTCGCCTCTCTTGTCTTTTCTTAATTTCAAAGATTAAAGCTTGATTATCAATCATAATTTTCCCTCCCAAAAAAATTTATGTCAAAAAACTTTCCTTTTTATTTAACTTATATATCGTACCACAATTAAATCATTTTGTAAATAGATTATTTAATATTTTAATAAAAAAAGCATCGGTGAAATGATATTCACAGATGCTAATTTTTTAAGTTGCTCGCTCCCTTTTGTTATTCTAACAAAAAGAGAAAAACTAAAGAAGCGAGCACGAACTGTTTTTTAAAAAAAAACAGAAAACCAGTAAAACCGACTCTTCGTGAACCTAAAGTCCAAGAATAAATGTTGTCAAACTTGGGGAGGTGACAACGAGAAGAGCTGGAAATAACTCTAAGAATATTAACTCAATAATAATAAATTGTCAACAGATTTGATTATTAAAATTAAGTAAGTTAAAATGAAATTGTCTCCAATCACAAAACAAAGAAATTAAGTCAAAAAAAAATGAACTCGGAAAAATTAGTTAAAGCCATTCGAAAAGAATTACAACAAAATATTGATAAAAAATACCAAAAAATTTCTAAAACTTTTTTCAAAGAAGAGACCAACGGGCTAGGAGTTCGAACTCCCATTGTCAGAAAAATCTCCGCTAGATATTATCCAGAAGTAGAAACTTTAGCCAAAAAAGATATTTGGAATATTTGTAAACAACTTTTAAAGAAGGAAGACGAATTTAAAATGATTGCTTTTGATTGGGCTTTCAGGCAAAAAGAAAATTTCACTAAAAAGGATTTCGAGGTTTTTGAATTATGGTCCAAGAAATATGTCAACAACTGGGCTACTTGCGATGATTTTTGCACCCACGCTTTAGGCTTTTTAATTTTTAACTTTCCAGAATTAACCGACAAAACTAAAAAATGGGCTTACTCCAAAAACCGCTGGCTTAGACGAGCTTCAGCAGTTGTGCTAATATATTCATTAAGAAAAGACAGCTTTTTAAAAGAAGCTTTTGAAATAGCCGATATTTTGTTAGAAGATGAAGACGACTTGGTGCAAAAAGGCTACGGCTGGATGCTGAAAGAAGCTTCCAATACCCAAGGAGAAAAAATATTCAAATACGTTATCAAAAATAAAAACAAAATGCCTCGAACCGCTTTGCGATACGCCATTGAAAAAATGCCGACCAAGCTCAAAAAAACAGCGATGCAAAAATAATCTAATGCCATTTCCAAATAACCAATAATTATTAAATTGTAGAAAATTTTAGACGAAACGAAGAAAAAAATCTTGAATTAGTATCTAAAGGCTGTTTCTAATTAAACTTTTTAAACGAAATTTATTAGTTTTGAGATAAATTATTTTAAAATTTTTGAAGCTTTAGCTTTAACTAAGGTAATAAAATTTTTAAAAAATTTAACCAAAAATAGAAAATTGCAGTAAAAAGGGTGGTTAGGAACAGTCGCCGGATACATTTAATATTTTTTTCAAAGTTGTCCACCTCGACAAGCGACGCGAGACGGGTCCACCTCGGCAAGCCTCAGCGAGACGGGCAGTCCAAATTTTCAAGACTTGGATAAATAGTGGTTAATTGAAAATGGTATAAATACTAAAAATGAAAAAAAAATTAGAAAAAGGAGCTGTGATGGTCGCCAATATTCGTTATCGAATAACGATTTTTACTTTTTTTATTTTGCTAGTTTATATCATCGGATTATGGCGATTCAACTTTTTCAACAATCAAGTGACCATTATGGACGGCCTGGCTTCAGTCGCCAAAGACCGCCTTGCTCTTGAAAACAACATTAAAGAAATGGTCAAAGGCTACCCAATCGAACAAATGGTTCCCTATATAATTGAAAAAGATACTATGACAGCCGCGTTCCTTGTTAGCATCGCTAAAAAAGAAAGCAACTGGGGAAAACGCGTTCCAGTTTTAAATGGCGAGGATTGCTTCAATTATTGGGGCTACCGAGGAATTAGAGATCGAATGGGAACTGGTGGCCATACTTGTTTTGACAGCCCTGAGGACGCCGTTGACACCGTCGGAAAAAGAATCACCACTCTAATCAAAAAATACGAACTAACCACCCCCGCGGATATGATCATCTGGAAATGTGGTTCTTCCTGCGCTGGACACAGCGACTACGGAGTCAAAAAATGGATTCAAGACGTCGGCTATTACTTTGAAAAAGTAATCAAAAATTAATCCTAAAAAATACTTTCATTTAATTGTCATTCCCGCGGAGGCGGGAATCCAGCCGTTTAAAAATTAAGTCACCTGCCGGCAGGCAGGCAAAATTCAAAATCACCCCTCCACCAAACCTCCTCCCTTTCCCAAAGGCCCGTCTCGCGTCGCTTGCCGAGGCAGAGAGACTGAGGTGAGTTTTTAGTTTTCCAAATAACCCAGCTTGCTTGCTGTTAGACAGAGAGTCAAAAATCCAGAAATTCGATTACTGAGTATTAATTATTTTTAAGTTTTTCTTAAAACCAAATAGATATTCCTCTTGTTATTTCGATTATCTCGATTATAGCCGCTTTCTAAAACTTCAAACTTATTCTTTTTTGCTAATTTTTCCAATCTAGACCTGCTCCACCAGTAGCAAAGTCGCCAATAAGTTTTTTGCCCTTTCTCTTTATCAGAATAACTAAAAGGGAGTTGCGCTAAACAACTAAAATCTAATCGAACCAAACCTCGCCAAAAAGATTTCCACAAATAAGGTAGTCTTTTCTTATTCCAAAGGTGCCACACCGTTATCACTACAATCCCGTCTTTTTTTAAAATTCGATGAATTTCCTTTAGAGCACTTTGAACCATCGCTGGCGTAAAATGATGAAAAACCGCAATCGACATCACAACCTCAAATTGCGCTTTCTTAAAAGAAGTTTTTCCCTCATCTTCAATTGTTGAAAAATTCTCTTTCACATAATGATTTTGAGCAATCTCAACCAGCTCCCTAGAAATATCAATCCCCTCATATTCCACTTCTAAATTTTCATTATAAATAAATTCCAACAAGCGTCCATTTCCGCAACCAAAATCCAACAAATGGTCTTTTGGCTTAATATATTTTTTCACAAAACTCAAACTATCCCACCAATTTTTTCGAGTTTGCGAAAATTGCAAAGCAATATCATCATAAAACTTAGTAACGTCTTCCCTTATCTGTTTTTCTTTGGTAAACTTAGACATTGAAAATATGTTTTAAAATTTTTAATTTAATCAACACACTCCTTCTTCTCTTTATTGTCATTCCCGCGGAGGCGGGAATCCAGTTCTTTCACCCCCTAACCTTGTAAACTTTCTAAATCTACAAACTTAATTATCACTCCTCCCCCTTTTTAAAGGCCCGTCTCGCTGAGGCCCGTCTCGCGTCGCTTGCCGAGGCGGAGGGACCGAGGGGGTTTTCTCTCTTTTGCTTGCCCCGTTAAATTGCGTAGCACTATTTAACCAGGGCTTGCCCCGTTAAATTGCGTAGCACTATTTAACCAGGGCTTGCCCCGTTAGATAATAGCTAACCTGCCCTGTTAAATTTTGCAGAACTATCTAACCAGGGTCGTTCCCCTTCAAACTTTAAAACTTTTTAACCATCCTTATGCGTCAGTCTATCATAAAAAAATTTATAAAAAAAGCTATTCAACGCAACCTAATTAACCAGCAAGCCTTGGAATCATTCAAAAAAGAATACTGCCGAGAATTAAGAAAAACTGAAACTAAATTTCACATTTTAAGCAACTCTGACGTCAAAAAAGCTTATCTCAAAATGCTTAAATCTAAAGAAATCACACCCAACCTCAATCTTGAGAAACTTTTGATTACCAAAAAAATTAGAACTCTTTCGGGCGTAGCAGTCGTGGCCGTTTTAACTAAATCTTATCCTTGCCCCGGAAAATGTATTTACTGCCCCAGTGAAAAAACAATGCCCAAGAGTTATCTTTCCAACGAACCAGCGGTGATGCGCGCCATTGCCAACAAATTTCATCCCTACGCTCAAACTCAAAGTCGATTAAAAATGCTTGAAATTAACGGACATTCTTTAGAAAAAATTGAAACAATTGTAATGGGCGGAACTTTTAGCTACCTCCCTCATCGCTATCAAAATTGGTTTACGAAGGAATGTTTTCGCGCTTTAAATGATTACCCCAAAAATTTAATTAAAAATTCCCGGAAATCAACTTTGGAAATTGAAAAAAAACGCAATGAAACCGCCAAAAATCGAATGATTGGCTTAACGCTAGAAACCAGACCAGATTATATCGATAAAAAAGAAATTGAAAACTTTCGAAAACTGGGTGCCACTCGAGTGGAACTCGGCGTTCAAAGTATTTTCGACGATGTTTTAAAGGCTAATAATCGCGGACATCAAGTTCAATCCACCGTCAAAGCCACCAAACTTCTCAAAGAAGCTGGTTTTAAAATCAACTACCACGTAATGCCTGGAATGTATAAAAGTTCCCCCAAACAAGACTTAAAAATGTTTAAAATTCTCTTTTCTAATCCCGACTTTCAACCTGATATGTTAAAAATCTATCCCTGCGTCGTGACGAAAAATTCAGAAATTTATAATCTTTGGAAAAAAGGCATCTACAAACCACTCAACAACGCCCAAATCAAAAAACTTTTAATTAAAATCAAAAAAATTATTCCCCCTTACGTTCGAATTACTCGACTAATTCGAGACATCCCTGAAGAGTCCATCGAAGCCGGACCAAACATTTCTAACCTTCGTCAAATCTTACAACAAGAAAAAGTTCAATGTGAGTGCATTCGTTGCCGAGAAATTCGCGCCGACTATCTAGGGACTATTTCCAAACCCCAATTTTCATCCAAATTTTCAAATTTCGGCTACAACTTGTTTTATAAAGTTTACAAATACACCATATTTAAAAACTTTCTTCAACTGCGTTTCGCTCAAAATTTTAAAACTTGGCTTGAAAAGCGAGTTCAAAAACAGTCCCTTCCAAAAGAAATTATTTTAAACCGAATTGACTACCCTGCTTCCGACGGAACAGAAATATTTTTGCAATTCACTTCCAAAGATCAGAAAAAACTTTTTGCTTTATTAAGATTAAGAATTAATAGTGGAGCAACCAATAAAAATCACTTCTTGCCTGTTCTAAAAAATTCCGCTCTCATCCGAGAACTCCACACCTACGGTCAATCGACTGGTTTAAACCAAAAAAATTCCGACTCTCCCCAACATCTTGGTTTAGGAAAAAAACTAATCAAAGAAGCCGAAAAAATCGCCCGGGAAGAATTTAATTCTAAAAAAATCGCCATAATCGCCGGCGTAGGAGTTCGAAAATATTATGAAAATAAGCTAGGCTATAAACTAGAGAATGAATATATGACTAAAAAATTAGTTTAAACTTGAAAATTTCCAGAGGTTCGACCTCTGGGGACCAGCGGTCGAACCTCGGGAAAGACGAACTTATTTAAATTAAAAATTACAAAATTTAATAATATCTGCTATAATAAACATTAATCAAGAATAAAGCGTAATAAATAATAATAAACCTTAACCTAATTCTATGGAAAATCAACTAATAACCGCTTCTGGACCCGTCATTGTTGAAGACAACAAAGTGCTACTAAACAAAAGCAGTGGCGATGATTTTTGGAAATTTTGTGGTGGAAAAGTCAAAAAGCCTGAAACTCTCGAAGAAACCGCAAAAAGAAGAGTCAAAGAAGAAATGGGAATTGAAATTGAAATTATTGAACCAGAACCATTTAAGCTGGAAATAAAAAGACCAGGCACTACCGAAAACATTGCCCTTCTTTTTCATTTTCTAGCTGAAAGAAAAGGAATAATCACCCCCGGCCCCGACGTCCGAGAATGGGATTGGTTCGACCTTAAAGACTTACCTCAAAACCTAGCCCCCAATGTCAAACAAACTTTAAGACATTTTGGATTTTTATAAGCTTGATTTTTTATAAGAAATAATTATAATTGAATTTAGTTAAATCGAAAAAAGCGAGAGGTGTTCTAGAATCGAACCTGGCTTAACCTTCTTGTGAGAGAACCAAGAGACGTACCAGAAATAAAGACACCCGGAACCTATTCGATTCCAAAACCGAGTTGTGAAGAAAAAATTTGAATCTCAGACTGCCGTCTTCTTTCAAATTAATTCACAACCCGGTTTTTATTTTAATTCTTATTTAAACTTTAAATTTATCTAAAAAATGCTATAATGTATATCCGGATTAGGCTAAGGTTTTCAGAGAAAATATTTCAAAAAATCAACTTTGGCTACCCCTCACCGAAACGTCCTGTTTCAAGGTAGTTTATAACATACAGCGAAATTTGAAATTTTCTATCACATAAACTGAAAACCGCCTAATCCGGTTTTTTTCTTGATTTAATCTTTTAAATAAATGAAAAATCCTCGACAAGAGGTTTTTTTATTTTGCATTTTAAAAAATGAAAACTCTCGCTCGCTATCGTTTACAAAAGGCTTAGCTCAGAATCAAATAGAAATTGATCAAAATTATAAAACTGGATTCCCGCCAGAATTTATCTTCTCAATACTCTCTATACGTATCATTCCCGTGCAGACGGGAATCCAGAAATTTAATTATTTTTTAAACTATACAATTCTTGTTTCATTTATTTCAATTTAAATAAAACATTTTAGCAGATTCCTCCCTTTTTAAAGGGAGGCCAGGAGGGTTTTTACAAAATTCTCCCCCACCTTAAAAGCCCCTCAATCCTTCTGCCTTGACAAGCCTTGGCGTAACGGGTCCATCTCAGCAAAATCGCCACGACGATGAGACAGACAGTAGGAAGACTGATCAGAAGCAGTCCCTTCACTTAGTTTCTTCTTCAATCTGATTCGCCAACTCATCCCAAACTTCATCTGGAATAAAAATTTGTTTACCCTTGGGAGTAATAGCAGGATAAAACCAAGCTGAAATAATTATTTTTTTACTTTTTCGCAATTGATACATCACCCACTCTTCTCCTTTATTATGATCTTTTTTTGATTTCTGTCGCATCACCGCAATCGTTTTTTCAGCAATTCCCTCTTCTTTTCGATCCGGATATTTAATGATTCTCTTAATCTTATTAGCCGTTATTCCATACTGAAAAATCTTGCCAATACAATGCCGTGTCCAATAATAATTCTGATCACTCCTAGGAATAGAAATCCCATTCATAACTAATCATCAATTTATTACTTATACTAATTCTAACCGACTATTACTCATAAATTTTCAAGACTTATTGAGAGATGGTTAATTGAGATTAGTATTAACTTCATATTAACATATTTATTATAAACAAAAAGCACCTTACGATGCTTAAAAACTAAATTTAGTTTCGAAAAGAGACTCAAATTTTTGACAATCTCTTTTTTAAAAAATAATCGCTCCCGGACAAAAAGTCCCTAGAAATCATATATCAATTAAGGGAATAGGAGTGTACCTTAATATAACAGGAGAGCGATGGGTTTTTTACTCATCTTCCCTGACGAACCGTCAGTAAAAATTAAATTTCCAAAAAGAAAATATAATTGAAAGATAAGTCTTAAAGAACTAAATTATTAATAAATAATAACCTAGATCTTCTTATTTGTCCAGAGTTTTTTCGTTTTCTACTCCCCCATCGCCATAAAAGAAACTTCTCTAGGACGAGAACGGTCCAATTCCACCGCAAAAATCCTTTGCCAAGTCCCCAAATCTAAATGCCCTTTAATAATATTAAAAGTATAAGAAGAATTTAAAAGAACTTGTTTACAATGAGAATGACCATTAACAAGCTCGTCTTTACACATATTAACGGTTCTAATATCGAAATTATCATGTTGATAATTATGCTTTTTAGGAATTAATTTATCTAACATTTTTTTCATATCAGAAATCAACAACGGTTCATTCTCATTAACAATCACTGCCACCGTAGTATGTTTACTCTGAATATTAAACATGCCATTCTTAATCTTTGATTTTTTCACCATTTTCTCAGCAATCTCAGTCAAATCAATAAAATCAAATAATTTTTTAGTCTTTAACTTCAACGATTGATGCAACGACGTCATTTTTTTATTTTTAATTATTATTTATTGGCTTAATTTTTACAAACTTTTTTAATAATAAAACAATCCAATTTTTCAACTCCCAAATCTTACCACAAATAAAATTTAATCAAAATTTTGTATCAGTCCCATTGAATATTAAACCATTTTACCCTGTTTGATAATTTATCTATACAGGGTAAAAATTAATTCCTAATTGCTTTACCTCACCATAGATGAAACCAAGGCGAATTAATTATTTCACTCGCTAGATTTAAAAATTAGAATTTAGAATTTATTTAAAAATTACAAAGTGCCCTCGAGTGAAAATTAAATATGTTATTTCCATTCCCACTTTGTCATTCCCGCGGAGGCGGGAATCCAGGAGTTTGGCTATTTAAATTTAAAATTAATTACTACTTCTTCCTAAAAACCGTCCTGCATCCCCCTGAAATATGAAAGCCCGCTTCCTTAGCTTCAGCCTCTGTACAAAAATAACGCTCTCCCACCTTAAGATTAATTTTTATTTGCGAATAAGAAGGACACCCTGGATAAAAATAGATTTTTTCTGAATTATTCTGAGAAATGTTTCCTTTAATAACACATTCCTTATCCAACGGTTGAGCATTCTCACTCTCAGCAAAATTCCTAGGCAATTCCTTGCAACCTCCCCACACTCCCAATTTATCGTCCTTCGCCTCAGTGCCAAACCTCGCCAAATAAGTCTTATATTTCACATCTGGCAAAATTGGCAAAGCCTCCGCCCAACCATTCTCAATCATATACTTACTCACAATAATATTATCATCATCTTCCGTTCCCGAAGACAAATAAACGTGCCGCAAAAACCTTCCGTAACTATCCACTCCGGAAACATCTTTTTCCAATTTAACTTCCTTTCCCAACAATAATTTCTCCAAAGCTTCTTTAGACTCATCATAAAAACATTCCCCTCGATCCGGCGTCGCCATATTCAAAATCCGCACAATGATTTTCTCACCGTCTTCCCCAACAACTTCAAAAGTATCCCCATCCACCACTCGTTCCACTTCGTGCAAATTCTCCTCCACCCCACCATAATTCCCTACCTTAACCAACTTATACCCTGTCAAACCACTCGCCACCATCAACAACGTCACCGCCGCCACAACCGCCACGGTTTTAGGTTTAGAAGTTTTTTTATTTGTTT
>Ga0307992_1001753_pt1 | contig 12709 bp, 14 predicted proteins | sample EllFjometagen133_FD_203162 | JGI IMG/M metagenome (GOLD analysis project Ga0307992, IMG submission 203162) | Marine microbial communities from Ellis Fjord, Antarctic Ocean - #133 | ecosystem: Environmental > Aquatic > Marine > Unclassified | place: Southern Ocean | collected 2014-10-08
CCCTCTCCGCCAATTTACAATTTCAGCGTTTTTGGAAGTTTTGCGCGCCTGCGGCGCGGTCGCTCCGCCTGCGGGCGGAGAAAAAGGGGCTGATTTTGTAACAATTTGCCACGCTTCGCGTGGCAAAAAAGAAATGTTTTGGTTTTGGATTTGGAAGTTCGAACCAATCTTTTTTAGAAAATCCCGAATCCCTTCGGGATTTTCTTGCAAAGCGATAATTTTGGCTTGTTTGCTGGCTTTTACGAAATTTATGGCAAGTTCGAACCGATTATTACTTTTTCGTTCAAAAGAAGATATTTTGTCTTTCAAAACTTGTTTTTGATTGACGAGAATATTTTTTGCTTGCTGATATTCTGCTAAATTCAAAACACTTTCCAAATAAGCGTTCATTAGTTTTTCCAACTTCTCGTCAAGTTTTGAAAGTTCCTTTTTTAGCTTTTGCACAAAAAAATCTGATGATGTGCTTGATTGGATTTTTTCTGTTTCCAATTCTTTAATCATCCAATCAGCACAATCATCAGGCAAAGAAACTTTTTGAAGTTCGGTTTTAATTTGAGATGAAATTTTTTCTTCTCTTGTAAATACATTTTGCGAGCATTTGTGATGTGGATTTTTCTTGGTGCAGTAATAGTAAGTATAGGATTTTCCACTTTTCTTTATTTTCTTATCTGCCGTGATTGTAAATCCACATTCGCCACAATGGAAAAATCCACGATAAAGAAAAAATTTCATCTTCTCAACCTTTTGCGGTTTTGATTTTCTTTTCATTACTTCCTGCACTTCGTCAAAAAGTTTCTTTGAAATAATCGGTTTATGCTTTCCGTTGTATAGTTCGCCATTGTATCTGATTACTCCATAATAAATTGGATTTTTAAGCATATGTTGATAATTTGAAACGGAAAGCATTTTGCCTTTATTCCCAATCAAACCCAAGCCGTTGATAATTTTTCGGAGATTTTTCAAAGTATGATTTCCGCTTGCGTAGGCCTCAAAGGCTTTTTTGATAAACAGAGATTTTTCTTTATCAAGATAAATTATTTTTTTCTCCTTATCGTTGAGATAACCCAACGGAGCCATTTGAGGCCAAATTCCGTTTTTCAACTTTTGCCTATGTCCTCGCTTAATATTCTCCGAAAGATTATCAACATAATATTTTGACTGTCCGAACGCTATGGAAAGCATAAATTTACCTTGTGGCGTAGGATCAAACCAAAAAGTCGGGAATTTCATTTCTTGAATAACTCCAGTATCAACGAGATAAATAATTTGTCCGCCGTCAACGGAATTGCGGGCAAGGCGGTCGGGGTGCCACGCTAAAATTCCCATTGCCTCGCCTTTCTCAATTCGTTTTAACATCTCGGCGAAAACAGGCCTGCCCGGAATTTTGGCGGTTTGTTTTTCCACTAAAGTGTCAATAATCTCAATATTTTCTTTTTCCGCCAATTCCCGCAATTCCGCCAACTGGTCGCCAATACTCCGTACTTGCCTGTCCTCATTATCTGTTGATTTGCGAGCGTAGATGAAGAACTTTTTGGTTTGATTTTGTATTGTTTCCATATTTGTTAAAGTCAAAATATTATTAAAATTATCGCTTTACCTTTCGCCAAAGGCGAAAGAAAAAAAGATTGGTTTTCCCGACTCGTCGGGAAACGCTTACGGTTTGGCAACTCAAATTATTGCCAAACAAAAGCGACGAACTTCCAAATCCAAAACCAAAACATTTCTTTTTTGCCACGCGAAGCGTGGCAAATCGTTACAAAATCAGCCCCTTTTTCTCCGCCCGCAGGCGGAGCGACCGCGCCGCAGGCGCGCAAAACTTCCAAAAACGCTGAAATTGTAAATTGGCGGTGTCTGTTGGACGAAGTCCGAACTTATTTTGAACAGAACCCCGACTAATCACGCGCCGAGCGCGTGGTGGCTCTGAACTTAATTTTACGCTCGTAGAGCGTGGTAATTCAATTGGTGCATTTCCACTCGCCTCCGCTCCTCTACGGCGAACCAAAACAGAAATTTTTTCAATACATTTTTTTAATTTTTTTCTGCCCCCATTTTTTTCTTTTAATAGAATTTGAAAAACTTTCTGTTTTGGTTTTCTCTTAATCAGAGAAAAGCGGAAATGCTCTAATTTTAATCGCAAAAGGGCAAAAATTCCTTCCCCCAGACCCCCTTCCTTTTTGCCCGTCCTCGCTTTCACTGCTTCTTTTTTCATCGTCGTAATTTTTTGATCCGTTAATTCTTTGTCAACTATATTTGTAGACTTGAATAATTTGGAAAACTGACCTTTTATTTCTGTTTCTTAAGTTTTGTCCTTATTATTCTCAAACCCCCTGAAATAATAAAAATCACTCCGGCCCAAACATGTATATCTACTACAATGGGATACTCTGGAGAAGTTCTTTTTAAATAAGCTACAAGCAAAGGGATGGAGGTAGCCGCCACCACGACAAAACTTAATATACATAAAATTTTAATCGGTTTAGAGGGCTCGTTGTTCATGTTGTTTTGTTTAATTTAAAATTTCCCCTTTTAACTTTTTGATCTGTCTTGAATTCCCGAAACAACTAAATTTTTCATTGCTTTTATGCCTCTTTATTTTTTAAATTTATCATTTACTTTTATTCCCACAAACGAAAAAATTCCAACAAAAAGAAGGAGCATTATTAAATTAACCGTAAAGTTAAAATAAATATCAGCTCCAAGTCCAAGCCTGAATAAATCATTAGCATAAGTTAAGGGAGAAAATAAAGATATTAGTTTTCCCCAAGAAGGTAAATTTTCAAGAGGAATGAAAACACCGCTAATAAACATTAAGGGAAGACGAATAAAATTTAGCATCATCATAACATCGCCTGGATTTTCTGTCGGAAACATTGCAAACATGATTCCCAGTATAGAAAAACACAAAGAAGCTAAAGCTAGACCGAGGGCTAAAATTAGAGGATTGGCAATCACTACGCCCAAAAACGTCCATGCAGCTAGTAAAACTATAAGACTAACAAACAAGCTAAACAAAACCCCACCCAGTGCCTTGCCTAAAATTATGGAATAAAAAGAAATTGGAGCTGAAACAAGCCGTTCAAAAGTTTTAACTCGTCTCTCGGTAGGAATAGCCACCGGCCCGATTGATGAAGCAGAAAATAAAACCATTAATGAGATTAGTCCCGGAATTAAAATCGCTGGCGCCATATTTCTACCTACGGCAAAAGCAAAAAACATAAACAATGGGAACATTATGCCAAACATCAATGTCGAGGGCTTAAGATAATATATCTTGACATCCTTTTTGGTTATTGCCCAAACAGCCAGTAGGTTGTTTTTAATGTTTTTTTTACTCATTTTTCTTTGGTTAATTTAATAAAAACTTCTTCTAGGCTAGGTCCGAAAGTATTCAAGCTAACAATCTTTAATTTATTTCTTCGACTCCAGTCCCACAAAATAGATAAGGTTTCTTCGGGCTTGTTGGTAAAAATTTTGTATTTATCACCAAGTTTTTCAATTTTACCAATGAAAGAAAACTCCTTTAAGGAAGACATCTCTTGGAAAGGGACCGTTTTGTCAAAGGACACTTCTACTGACTGAACGCTTTGAATAGTATTTTTTAGTTTTTCCGGCGTATCAATGGCCACAATCTTGCCGTGATTGATAATTGCTACTCTGTCACAATTTTTATTGGCCTCCTCAATATTATGGGTGGTTAAAAAAATAGTAATTCCTTGTTTGCTTAAATTATTAATAGTTTTTTTGATTGTTGAAGAGCTTTCCACGTCTAATCCCGAAGTTGGTTCGTCTAAAAACAATAATTGAGGATCGTTGACCAGCCCCATAGCAATTGCTAATTTTCTTTTCATTCCCTTGGAAAAATCTCTAACTTTGTAATTTCTGCGATCAAAAAGCCCGAACATTTTTAAGAACTCCTCGGTTTTCCTGTTGGCCGCGCTCCCGCTCACCCCGTAGAGTTGCGCGGTAAAGATTAAATTGTCCCAGGCTGACAGGTCATCGTAAACATTGGAGGTTTCAGGCACGATACCCATTTTTCTTTTTGCCTCAATTATCTCTGTTTGAATATCAAAACCGAAGATCTTCGCTCTGCCGCCGGTCGGTTTTGCCAAACCAATCAGCATTCTTATCGTAGTAGTTCTACCGGCACCATTAGGACCTAAAAAACCGAAAACTTCGCCTTTCTCGACCACGAAGGAGATACAATCAACAGCTGTTAGCTCTCTAAATCGTTTAATAAGATTAGAGACCTCGATTGCTTTTTGATTTTTATTTTTAGTGTCCATCTTGAATGCCTAACATAATTTTTTTAACTTTTTGGTTTATCTTTAATCCCGAGAACAACCAAATTATTTATTGCTTTTATCCTCCTTACCTCGCCTTTCTTCATATAAATACTTTAGTTTTCAGTTAAAGTAAATTTTCTATCAGCACCGCTAAATTCTCCTTTACCTTCAAGCACAGTTAGTAATACAGCATAGTCTTCAGGATGAAGCGGTACTTCCCCCCAGATTTTAAGCAAATCAAGGCAGCTTCAAATCCATCTGCTTGAAGAAAATCTTTTTTTATAGGTTTTTCGTTGGAAAAATTAATTTTCTCTTTTAGGTTGTAATTTTTCATAGTTTATTGATTAATGTTAATTAATTTTTATAAAATCGTATCTTTCTCAATTTTTCCGTCACGCATATAAAGCATTCTTTGCGCCATCTTTGCATATTCTTCTTCGTGTGTGACCATAACAATTGTTTGTCCTTGTTTGTGTAGTTTAAGAAGAGCAGACATTAAATCACGAGATTTTTCGGTATCCAAATTTGCCGTTGGTTCGTCAGCAAAAAGAATTTTTGGTTTTCCCGCAATTGCCCGAATAACGCTCGCTCGCTGTTGCTCTCCACCGGAAAGCTGGCTAGGCAAGTGATTGACCTGATCCAGCATACCCAAAAATTTAAACATTTCAGTAGCTTCTTCTTTTGATTTTTTATAATCATATCCCGCCATCAAATTTGGGAGTATGGCATTTTCCAGCGCTGTGAATTCGGGAATGAGCGCGGAGTCCTGAAAAACAAAACCAAAGTTTTTTAGCCGGAAGCGTGTCGCTTCGGCTTCTTTAAAATGTAAGACATCAGTTTCGTCAATAATGATTGAACCACTTGTCGGCTCATCTAAAAGGCCCATTTGGTACAATAAAGTTGATTTACCTGTGCCGGAAGGTCCCATTATGGAAAGAAATTGTCCGTCCGGCACTTCAAAACTAATTCCTTTTAGAACCTTTGTGACAATATCACCATTTGTAAAATTTTTTATTATCTCATTAACTTTAATCATAATTGTCAATTTTATCTTCCTAAAATAGCGTTAAGTGTGTTTTGTCGAATAATAAGCCATGCGGGAATAAACGTCGAAATAACCGCTGCGATAAATAGCACAATAACGCGTATTGAAACATAAGCTTGCGTAAGAAATAGCTCTCCTTCCGCCATTGGCAAAGAAATGGGGTTTTTTGCAAAATAAGGCTGTAAAAAAATAAGAATTATAATCGTGCCAAGAATTAAGCCAACCAGCATATAAAAAATGATTTGAAAAACATAAGACAAAATAAGCGTTGGCGCGGAAATTCCTTGCGCTTTTAGAATGCCAAGATATCTTCGACGACTTGATACATTAACAAATATAATGACAAAAATAGTTATAATACCAACGAACAGGGCGGTAGCGCCAACAAGATTTCCAATTAACCCAAAGGCCTTTTTAAGGTCGCCGACCGCCGAAGGTATCGCTTCGTCGGATGATTTTACATCATTTCTATTTCCTCTTGGAATATCCCGCAACTCTTCAATAAGAGACGCGGGGGCTATATTATTAGGTGTAACAATCGCGATTTCCGAATAACTATTTCCCGCTGTTGAAAGTATTTGGCGCAATATTTTTTGATTTACAAATGCTCTTTGATCAACTGTTGACGATTTAGAATTTACAATACCGACAACGGTAAATTCTAATAAATTATTGTTTGAGAAACGGATACGAACCTTGTCTCCAATTAACACATGCCCCAGCGTTGATCCACTACCCATCTTACTTGATGTATATCCGTCTACAAGGGATGACCCTAACACAATAAAATCCCAATTTTCATTAAGAAATGAACCCGCAATAACACGCTGTTCTATATTAGTAACTTGTGCTTCCAAAAGAGGGTCAATTCCGGCTACCACCGCGCTTACTCTCGGCGGATTTTTTTCGCTACCTACGCTTTTATATTCATATTCTATACTCGCACCGGTTGTTAGTCTTGGTGAATAACGGACACCAGGAGTTCCCTTGAGAACAGAAAAAATATCGCCTGTGTTTTGGATATAATCATATTCTAAAGACGGCTCAATAAATACATCGCCAGTTAGCGAGTCTTTTACTTTAACGCTAACATCTTCGGTAATTCCAATAAGAAGCCCTCCAATCACGAGTAGGTTAAGAAAGGTTAACAATAAAATAAAAACCGTAACAAGTTTTACTATTAAAGAACCACGCTGAATGCTTTTAGACGCAATAAAAAATGCAGTGCGTATAATGAGTTTTAAGTTGTTTAATTGCGTAGGCATATATACCGTGTCTTTACATTTTTTTCTTGGGTTTTTTATCCCTAAAATGCTTTTCATAAATATTAGTTAATTTATCCATCATTCTTTTTCTTTCTATAATTGTTTCTAGCCATGTTTTTAATAGTTTTGCTCCTTGTTTTGTCACTTGGTAAATTTTTTTATCAGGTGTCTTCTTACTTTTTTCCCATTTGGAAACCAAAAGATTGTTTTCTTTCATCCGTCGCAGTAGAGTATACGCTGTTCCATATTTGATTTGGTGTCTTCCTTCAGTCAGGTCTTTAATTGATTTAACTATCTCATATCCATAAGAAGGTTTTTTATAAAGCACCCTTAAAATTAAAAACTGCACCCAGCGTCTTTCCGGATACTCTTTGCCGCATCCATAATTAATTTTTTTATTCCTCTCCATATATAACAATGTTATATAATAGAAAATCATTTGTCAAGTTTTTATTTTTTAGCTATACTTAATTTATAAAGATTGTATACTAGCTTTGTTGGCACAAAAAATTACGACGATGAAAAAAGAAGCAGTGAAAGCGAGGACGGGCAAAAAGGAAGGGGGTCTGGGGGAAGGAATTTTTGCCCTTTTGCGATTAAAATTAGAGCATTTCCGCTTTTCTCTGATTAAGAGAAAACCAAAACAGAAAGTTTTTCAAATTCTATTAAAAGAAAAAAATGGGGGCAGAAAAAAATTAAAAAAATGTATTGAAAAAATTTCTGTTTTGGTTCGCCGTAGAGGAGCGGAGGCGAGTGGAAATGCACCAATTGAATTACCACGCTCTACGAGCGTAAAATTAAGTTCAGAGCCACCACGCGCTCGGCGCGTGATTAGTCGGGGTTCTGTTCAAAATAAGTTCGGACTTCGTCCAACAGACACCGCAGATAGTTGAGTTCGCCATATCATCCGATATGGCGCCACGTCGGATGACGTGGCGAATCTCCCCCTCCGCAAAGCTTTTAATGCTATTTTTCGCAAAATTATATAAAAAATCATTAGTTTTTTATACAATAATTTTATGAAATTACAAAAACAAAAAATTATTATAGATAGTCAAGAGCTAGATATTGAAGTTGCTATCATAAGCAAGACAGATGCAAAAGTCTTTAAGCGGTTGTTTAATTTATGGAAGAGGTTAAATATTGGGCTGTCTAAATATGGTAGAAAGGTAAATATACCAGAAGTAATTTCTGAAGGAATGTTCTGTGTATTTTCTGACTCTGTTAGATTTCAGAGAAAAATAAAAGGTGTTGGAAAAGTATCTTTCGATACTATAAATCTTAAATCTAATCGTAGAGAGCAGATTAAAGCGACAAGTATAGAAAAAGATTTAACATCTTTTGGACCTAAAACCGAATGGGATGATTTATATTTTATGGATTTTTATAGAAATGGCGATCTGGACGGTTCGTTTGATGCTTACTTGATACCGAATAATTTAATTTATGATAAACAAGTTAACGAAAAACAAACGCTAAAACAGCAACAAGCTGAAAAACGAAGGCCGAGAATGAGTATTAAAGAAATTATACAAGAAAATAAAATAAAGCCACTAGCAACAGATGTGAAAGTTTGGGAATAATATTATTGCTCAATAGCTTTTTTCATTTCTCTCGCAACTGCTTCAACAACAGTTACAGTTACAGAATTGCCGAGTTGTTTATATAATGCAGAATCTGCTAAGTTTGGTAGTTTATAATCTTTTGGGAAGCCTTGGATACGTGCGCATTCAAGGGGTGTTAGTTTTCTAATTCCCTTTTTGTCTTTTATGATTGGTACATTATGCCCGCCAGTTCCCATGTTTGCAGTAAGTGTTGGGCAAACGCCACTTTTATTTTCGCGAACATATTTTCTACGCCATTGATATACTTTACCTTCTTCTTTTACATCATTTTTTATTTTTTCATACAATGGTTTACCATTATAATAATATTTTTCTGCAACATTTTTTTCTAATAAATCAGTAATTTTTATATTCAGTTTTTTCTTTTTTGGCCATATAAATCTATCAGTATATTTCTTGTTTTTAAATCCAACCATATAAATACGTTCTCTGTTTTGTGGTATATTCCCATATTCCATACTATTTAAAACTTTTGATTTTATATGATAGCCAAGATCTTCTAATGTTTTCTCAATAATTTTAAAAGTTTTTCCCTTGTCATGACTCTTCAAGTTTTTAACATTTTCTAGTAAAAAACCTTCTGGTTGTCTTTCTTCTATAATTCTTGCGATATAAAAGAATAAATTTCCCCGTCCTTTTTTATCTTTGAAACCTTGCCTATAACCAGCAACAGAAAAGGGTTGACAGGGGAAACCACCAAGCAGAAAATCAAATTCTGGTAAATCCTCTGGATCAATTTTTGTAATATCTTCAACGACAAGCTTGCAGGTATTAAAATTTGCGTCATAAGTTGTTTTACACTGATTTTCAAAATCATTTGCAAAGACTGTTTCAAATCCAGCTTTTTCAAACCCAAGTCTTATTCCGCCAATACCCGCGAATAAATCTAATGTCCGCAATTTTTTTTGAGACTCTAAATTTCTTATAATATTTACGACAACACCACGTACCTCAACTTCTTTTCTGTAAAAGGGCAACATATTTTGATTTGCAGGCACAAGTTTAAATCTATTTTCCAAACGATATAGTTTTTTTAGTGTTGCTTGGTTGTCATCAATAATTGCCACAACAGTTTGCCCATTTTCTGCACTTGTTTGTTTTTTAATCACGACAACATCTTTATTAAAAATACCTTCATCGATCATGCTGTCTCCTTTTACGCGTAGAGCATAAAAGGTATCACTTGGACTATAATTTCTACTATCTACCAAAACAGAACCGTCTGATATTTCTATTGCTTCAATTGGTTGCCCGGCAGCTATTGTACCGGTGATTGGTACACTCATCATCTTTTTTTCTTTTGAGGTTACTATCGAGCGAGGTTGATTTTCTCCCTTTCGTAACAAACCAAGGCTTTCCAGTTTTTTAATGTGGTAATGAGCAGTAGAAACGGAAGAAAGTTTTAGATGTTTTTTTATATCTTCAAGAGAAGGGGCGTAGCCATTTTTTTTATGGTATAAAGATATAAAGTCTAAAACTTCTTTTTGTCTTTTTGTGAGCATAGTGCTGTACTTTATTTTTTATTAGATCTATGTTTATAGTATAATAGAAAGTAAATAGAAAGTCTATAATCAACTTATCCACATTTAATAATGTTTAATATAAAAATATGCCCAAATTTACAAATGCTAAAAAATTTAATAAAACAAATATAAAAAATATTCCCGAAAATAAACCCATACTGTATCGTTTATTAAATAATTCAAACAAGGAATTATACACTGGGATAGCAAAAAGAAATAGAACACAGGACAGATTATCAGAACATCTAACTATTAAAAAAGAGAAAATTAGCGGAGCAACAAAAGTAAAAATTGCTCAATTTCCAAATTTAGAAAATGCTAAAAAAACAGAAAAAAAACTTATCAAAGAACTTAAACCCAAATTTAATATCAAAGATAAATAATTTATTATTTTAGTGGACAGCATTGAAAAATAATTAACTATGTATAACTATATGAAAAACCCAGAAGAGAATCAGAATGAATTTGCAAGATGGATTAATCTGTCAGTCAAGTTTGGTCATTATAAAACTTTTCTTATGCCTATAATTCAGGGATTAGGAAAATTTAGTTTGCAATTAGATGTAATAGATCAAAAGATATTAAGAGGAATGCACGGTCAAAAAAGAGCAACTATTGAATTTTCCTCTCTGAGCACTGATGCTTTTATGCGGTCTCATTTGTGGGTGCTTGGTGCTTATGAGGCAATACGAACGTTGCATCAACTTGCTGAAACGGAAAAGACTGAAAAGACTGAAACAGAGGAAAAATTAATTGAAGAAATAAAAATAACCAAGTATCTATTCGAAGAGATAAGAGTTCCGTTAGCCAAAATGGAAGTTCCTCGAAGAAACAAATCAAATCTTGATATTTCCGCAATTGCATATCCAGTTTTAGATATGAAAAGAGGCGTTGCTTGGCATTTAGGCAAAGACAAATTTATTTCTAGAAAAGAGCTGTCAGATGCTCTACTTGATTTAGCAAAGTATTTTTAATGAGCTGAAATTAATTACTATTCGCTAAATACTGGAATGATTCTAAAAAAGTAGAGATATCAAAATTAAATTTTTTTTAAAATTTGAATATTTCTTTATATTTATATAGCTCTTCTTGAATTTTTTCAAAGTTACATTACCCATTTACAACTTCAGCGTTTTGGAAAAGATTTGTTTTACTTTTGATAAATTTTGTTGTAATATTAAGAGTTGAAGAAAAAAGAAAGTAATTTAAAAATTTAATAGACCATAACGAAAAATTTGAAAGGAGGGGATGGTTGTGATAGATCTTAATATTTTAGAAAGTATAGAAAAAAGAGTTAAATCTAGCGAAGAAGAAAATCCACATTATGAAACTTTTGTTATCAAAGATAAAAATCTTTTAGCAGGAACGGTCAAAACTAGATTAATCTCAGCTCCGAATGAGCCAATGTTAAGAATTAATAGAATGTTTTATGAGTTTATTAGATTGCGTCTAAAGAGGAATAAGATAAAATTTCCTTATGCTACAGCTATTTTGCCGGGAAGCAATCCATTAAGGAATGTTATGCGTCATCTGAAAGTACATAATCGCTATTTCTATTTATTGGATATAAAAGATTTTTACTTAAATATAACAGGTGATCAAATAGTTTCTTGTTTAACTGATGAAGCTCTTAAACTTAATCTGGCAGCACCAGATCAATTGATTGAATTTCTGAGAAAATATTGTCTCTCAGATTCGGAAATTTTACGAATCGGTGGCCCAGCATCACCAGACTTAGCAAATTTAGTTATAGCTCGTTTGGTTGATGAAGAAATGGCCATTTTATCAAAAAAATATAATATGGTTTATACTCGTTACCTTGATGATTTAACTTTTTCATCTAAAAGACGTTTTGGTAAAAAGAAAAAAAAAGCAATTAGAAAAAGAATAGAGAAAACTGGTTTTGGGATTAATCATAGGAAAACAGTCACTGCTGATACAAGAAAACAAGCTATTACTATTACAGGCATTGGCATAAGAAATGGTCAGATTTTTATTAAAAGAGCTTTTCTGCGAAAGATAAACGGATTGATGTACTTGATTGACAATGGTCAATTTCAGTACCAGAAAAAAAATCCTATTAAGATTGTCATAGGGTTGATGTCGGCTTTTTGGAGCACTATTCCTTTTAGAGGTAGGAGTTTTAATAAACTTGAAGAGAGAACAATCAGAAATTATCTTAGATTTTCAGCTAAACACAACAAGAAAAAATTGAGACTTGACAAAAAATTTGAAAAGATAATACAATGAAGGTGCTTCAGTTCGGGTTTGGGAAGAGAGTTTTTTAAAGATAGATTCTAGAGACGAGAACACAGCTCCTTGAGATAAAAACGTCTATTATCCAAATAATAGACGAGGAAAATCCAAACGGGTTTTTCCTTTAAGGTTACGCTTTTTCTCCTGCGCATCTTTAATCATTTTTTTAATCATTTTTGGTGCCAGTTTTTTCAATGTGTTGTGTAGTTCACTGTAATGATGAAATTATTACCATGTACTAGCGTAATCTTCAGCGTTCTGCGATGGTTCTGTCTAGCAGTAATTCTATCGTAATTTTTTCTCAAACCCCACGCTGTAAATAATTCTCTTTCTTGAAAGAGATAATATGTAAGAGGCTCGTAGTAATTATTGTAATTATTACTACGAGCCTCATTTTTTACCAAAAAATTTTTAAAAATATAAAAAAGGGTTTAAAAAAATATAATAAAATGGCAGAGAGGGATTTTGAGATTAAACTCTGACACTAACCTCCTCAAATTCCTATTCTAGACATAACCTCGAAAAACCCTTAAAATTAGCTATAGTTATAAGTTTTAAACTGATAACGTCTGTATCAAACCTGAATACATATTTTATTTAGATAATTAAAAAGTAAAAAATTAAAATGAAGAAAACCTTTGATTTAATTTTAGCTGTTTTGATTTGTCAGGGGATGGGGTTAATAGGATCATTGTTTACTACTCCTGCCATT